>ERZ724518.1398-NODE-1398-length-10873-cov-5.397393_pt1 | contig 10873 bp, 9 predicted proteins | sample MGYA00376051_ERZ724518 | MGnify/ENA primary metagenome ERZ724518 (study PRJEB28724, sample SAMN07190885) | wastewater metagenome | isolation source: influent of sewage treatment plant in Hong Hong | place: Hong Kong | collected 2016-03-17 ... | reverse complement strand
CCCGCAGTAATCACACCCCACCTCCACCGAACCGCGCTCAGCGACCACGCTGGCAACCTCTTCCTGCCCCAGGCCTTTGAGCATGGTTTGCACCCGCTCACGGCTGCAGGTGCAGGCAAAGTGCGGCCCGCTAGCGCCTGTTTGCGGGACAAAGCGCAGCAGTTTTTCCTCCCAAAACAGGCGGCGCAAAATGGTATCGACATCCAGGCTGAGCAACTCCTCGCGCGTCAAGCTCGCGGCCAAGGTGGCGATGCGTTGGTAGTCTTCGTTTTCGCCCTGGGCATCCTCGGCATCGCTGGCGCTTTCGGTGGCCCGGGCCAAATTGTCTTGGCCTTTGAGCGGCATGCGCTGAATCAGCAGACCAGCGGCCACTTCGTCATTGGCGGCCAGCACCACCGTGGTGTCCAGCTGCTCGGACTGGAGCATGTAGTGCTGCAACGCCTGGGCCAAGGTCGCCACGCTGTCGCCTTGCGCGTTTTGCAGCGACACCACGCCCTGGTACGGCTGCATGCCAGGTTGGCGATCTTGCGGATCAAGGGTGATGGCGCAGCGCCCCTGGCCATGCACATTGACCAAACTGGTCAGGTCGGCACCACCGTCCACAGTGCCATGGACTGTGGCCGTGGCCCGCAGGGCCAGGTTGCTGTGTACCTCGGCGACGGCCACTTTGACCGGGCCATCGCCAAAAATTTGAAACACCAAGGCACCATTGAATTTGATGTTGGACTGCATCAGCACAGCCGCCGCCGTCATCTCACCCAACAATTCATGCACCGCAGGGGGGTAGGCCCCGGTTTCGGTATTGGCGGCACGGCGCTGCAAGATGGCTTGCCACGCATCGGTCAGGCGCACCACCATGCCGCGCACAGGCAGGCCATCAAACAAAAATTTATGCAGTTCAGACATTGTTTTCCTTTCGCCGGGGCAGACAAGCGCGCAGTGCACCGCTTTAGCCGATGTGGCGCAGCCCCTTTTTAAAACGCTGCGCATTATCCCGGTAGTGCTGGGCGCTGCGGCGCAAGCCCTCGATTTGTGCCTCAGTCAGCTGGCGCACCACCTTGGCGGGGCTGCCAAGAATCATGCTGCCGTCAGGAAATTCTTTGCCCTCCGTGACCAAGGCCCCCGCACCAACCAGGCAGTGCTTGCCAATTTTGGCCCCATTGAGCACCACCGCACCAATGCCAATCAGCGATTCATCGCCAATCGTGCAGCCATGCAGCATGGCCTTGTGGCCCACAGTGACATTGCGGCCAATGCGCAAAGGCTGGCCCGCATCGGCGTGCAGCACGGTGTTGTCTTGGATATTGCTGCCCGCACCAATGTGCAAATGGTCGCTATCGCCACGGGCCACCACGCCAAACCACAGGCTGGCCTGGGCCTCTAAGGTCACGCGCCCGATCACCTGGGCACTGTCGGCCACCCAGGCCGAGTCGGCAATTTCAGGCACCACGCCATCCAGTTGATACACCGCCATACGGTCTCCTTGTTAAAACTTCAGGTTATTTACCCACTACCTACAATCGCACGTATGCAACTTCGACATCATGCCTTGGAGGTTTTGTGCCTGTGCAATCCGCAGGAAAAAGCCCAGGCCGCCATGGCCATGCTGGCCCAAGCACACCACTATGCGATTGCGCCGCAGGCGGTGCTGCACTGCCATGCCCCCTTGCCCGGCCACCCTGCCCGGCCGGTGCTGCGGCCGCACACGCAGGTGGCCCGGCGTTCGCCCGCCACCTTGCAAGGGCGGGCCGTGCTGATGCATGCCATTGCACACATTGAGTTCAACGCCATCAATCTGGCGCTGGATGCGATTTGGCGCTTTGCCGACATGCCTGCGGCCTACTACCTGGATTGGCTGCAGGTCGCCGGGGAAGAGGGCAAGCATTTTTTACTGATTGACTCCTGGCTGCAGCAGCACGGATTTGCTTATGGGGACTTTCCCGCCCACCAAGGGCTGTGGAGCATGTGCGAAAAAACCGCCGAGGACATCACCGCCCGCATGGCCTTGGTTCCCCGAACTTTAGAAGCGCGTGGCCTTGATGCCACGCCACAAATTCAATTAAAACTTCAAAAAATTGGCTCTGATGATGCGCTAGAAGCTAGCAAAATATTGGATATCATCTTGCACGAAGAAGTGGGGCATGTTGCCATTGGCAACCATTGGTACCACTGGTTGTGTTTGCAACAACGCGTATCCCCCCAAGCCCACTACACTGCACTGCTTGAGCGCTACCAGGCACCGTGGCCCAAGCCCCCACTCAATCGCTCTGCCCGCCACGCCGCAGGCTTTACCGCGCAAGAGATTGCCTGGCTAGAGATGGGCCCACCCGCATAATCGGCCGGCCTGTTTTCCGCCCCTTCGTTCGTTTTTTTATTTATGACTACCCCCTCCGCTGCCGTTGGTGCCTCTACCGCCTTGATTGCCCGCCAGGCCATTGTCAATAGTGAAAAATCGGTCATCGGCTATGAACTGTTCAACCGCTCGCGCGCCCCGGCCGAGCACACGGCCGCCTCCGATGTGCTGCTGGTGTTTACAGCCATGACCCACGCTGGCACCGAAGACATCATGGGCGACAAACTGCTGTTTGTGAACTGCACGCACGAGAGCCTGGCTGGCGGCCACCTGGAGCTGCTCGACCCCAGCAAAATCGTGCTGGAAATTCAAGACCTGGGCCACAGCGCCAGCGCTGAAGCCCATCTGCGCCTGCCCATGTTGGAGACGCTCAAGCAACGCGGCTTCAAGCTGTCGTTTGGCCATTTTGTGCTCGATTCGGTGTACGCAGGCTGGCTGGCGCTGGCCAACTACATCAAGCTCGATTTAACCGTGTTGCCACGCGACCAGTGGCTGGTGCTGATTCAGTACGCCCAAAAACACAGCACGGCGCAGCTCATTGCCGCAAAGATGGAGACCGTTGAGCAGTTTGAGCTGCTGCAACAAATGGGGGTCAAGCTCTTTCAAGGCTTTTGGTTTGCCCGCCCTTCGGTATTTGAAGCCAAAATTTTGGCCCCTCGCCAAACCAGCCTGGTCGAGCTCATCACCTTGCTGCGCCGCCAGGCCAGCACCGATGAACTCGAAGAGGTGTTAAAAAAAGATGCCGGCTTGGCCTTTAACCTGTTGCGCCTGATCAATTCCGCCAGCTTTGGCATGCAGCGCGAAGTCACCTCGTTTCGCCAAGCGGTGCTCATCATGGGGTTGAAAAAACTTTTTCGCTGGGCGGCCTTGCTTCTGGCCGCCACCAAATATGCCAATACCCCGCCCTCCCTGGGCCAAACAGCGGTGGTGCGCGGGCGCTTGATGGAGTTGCTGGCCGAAGAGTTTTTAAGCGAAGAAGAAGCGGACATGGCGTTTGTCACGGGCATTTTCTCGCTGCTCGATTTGATGCTGTCCATCCCCACTGCTGACGCGCTGCAATTGATCCATGCGCCTGAGCCCATTCGCCAAGCCTTGCTCCACCAAGTGGGCCCCTTGGCCGATTTACTCACCCTGGCCAAGGCCTGCGAAAACAATAATGACTCTGTTTTTGACGAGGCTGCTGAAAAACTGGGCCTGACCAACCAACAAATCAACTGGGCCCACTTGCGAGCCCTGGCCTGGAGTGACCAGGTCAACGGTTAAAGCACCAAGGCGACATTGTGTTCACCGGCAATCGCGGTACAGTTATTTCATTAAGAGCAATCAGCCCTTGAGGCTTGGCATTATTCATTCAACGTATGAGCACCACTCCCGACTCCACCCATCCTGGCGCCACCTCCACCAAGACAGAGGCCAATGCGTTGGTTGGCCGCCAGGCAATCTTGAACGAGCAGCGCGAAGTCTTCGGCTATGAGTTGTTTGACCGCAGTGCGGCCTCGTTTACCGCCGCCAGCGATGCCGCCTTGCTGTTCAACGCCCTGTCGTACGCGGGCGCGGAAGCCTTGGTGGGGAAAAAACTGGTGTTTATCAACACCACCCACGATGGCCTCTCGGGCGGGCACCTGGAGCTGATCGCCCCAGAGAAAGTCGTCCTGGAAGTTCCCCCCATGCCTGCGGGCAGCTGCGCCTTTGACATTACCACCCGCTGCGGCGTATTTGGTGCCTTGAAAGAGCGCGGCTTTCGCATCGCTTTTGACCAGCATGCGCTGACCAAGGACTACGCCAGCTGGCTGCCCCTGGCCGACTTCATCAAACTGGACATGATGCACATCAAGGCCGAGCAACTGCCCGCCGTTGTGCAATTTGCGCAAAAGTACACCAAAGCCCACATCGTTGCCGAAAAAGTGGAGACCAAAGAGCAGTTCGAGTGCATGAAAGCCTTGGGCGTGAAGCTGTTCCAAGGCTATTGGTTTGCCAAGCCCGATGTCATCCAGGCCAAAACGGTGCGGCCCAATCAGGCAGTGATCATGCAGCTGCTCAACCTGGTGCGCAGCCAAGGCAGCACGGCAGAGATTGAGGCGCTCCTGAAAAAAGACCCCACCCTGTCATTCAACCTGCTGCGCTTTATCAATTCGGCCGGTTTTGGTCTGTCGATTGAGGTCACCTCGTTTCGCCATGCGGTCATGATTTTGGGCTTGAAAAAGCTCTTTCGCTGGGCCGCTTTGCTGCTGACCACGTCGCGCGGCAGCGACACCGCCCCCGCTGTGGGCCAAACCGCGGTGGTGCGTGGCCGCTTGATGGAGCTGCTGGCGGCCGAGATGCTCACCCCCGAAGAGGTGGACAACGCCTTCATCGTTGGCATGTTCTCCCTGCTCGATTCCATGCTGGGCATCCCCATGGAGATGGCCTTGGATGCTGTGGCCCTGCCGCAGTCCGTGCGCGATGCCTTGCTGACCCGCACCGGTGTCTTGGCCCCCTTCCTGGAGCTGACTTTGGCCTGCGAACAAGGCGATGACGACAACTTTGCCCGCCTGACCGATGCCCTGCACCTGTCCAACCACCAGGTCAATTGGGCCCATTTGCAAGCCTTGGCCTGGGCCGAAACCTTCGACGACATGAACTGAAGGGCGGCCCCCCGCTTGCCCCCCCGCCCTCAGCCACGCGGGTGATGCTGGGCATGCAATTGCTGCAGGCGCGCGCGGGCAATGTGGGTGTAAATCTGCGTGGTAGAAATATCGGCATGCCCCAAGAGCAGCTGCACCACCCGCAAGTCAGCGCCGTGGTTGAGCAAATGCGTGGCAAACGCATGGCGCAGGGTGTGCGGCGACAGTGGCACGCTGATCCCCGCCTGCAGCGCATATTTTTTTACCAGCACCCAAAACATGGCCCGCGACATGGCGCTACCGCGCTGGGTGACAAAGCAATCGTGGCTGCGCTGACCCGCCAAAATTGCGCTGCGGGCTTGCTCTAAATACGACTGCAGCCAATCGCTGGCCACTTGACCAAAGGGCACCAGGCGCTCTTTACGGCCTTTGCCCAGCACCCGCACCACCCCTTGCTGCACATCCATGTGCTGCAACTGCAAACCCACCAATTCGCTCACGCGCAAGCCGCTGGCATACAGCAGCTCCAGCATCGCCCGATCCCGCAGGCCCAAAGGGGTGGAGGTATCGGGCGCGGCCAGCAGCTGCTCCACTTGTGCCTCACTCAGCACATGGGGCACGCGGGGCGGGCGCTTGGCGGCCAACAGCAGCACACTGGGATCGTGCTGCAGGCGTTGCTCCTGCAAGGCCCAGTGGTAATAGCGGCGCAAAACACTCAAACCCCGGTTGCTGGAAGTGGCCTTGGCCCCTTGGGCCGCACGCTGGGCTTGCCAGGCTTGCAAATCCTGCGTTTGTGCGCTATCCAGGCTCACACCGCGTTCGGCCAAAAACTGCGCACAGGCGCTGGCATCGCGCCGGTAGGCTTTCAAGGTGTTTTCAGCCAGCCCGTCTTGGAGCAGCAGGGTCTCCAAAAAAGCATCCAAACTGCTCCAGCTGGCAGCCAGCAGGGCCTCTTTATCGGTCGTTCCCGGATTGGTCATAGTCGGCAATAGTAGCCGCCGCCCTAAAAAGGCGGTGCTGGCGGTAGGCGCGGGTGCTGCGCCAAGGCCCACTGCACATGCTCGCGCACCAGCGCACTGGGATCGTCCAGGCGCGTTGCCAAAGTGGCCGCAATCGCTTGCGCCGTGGCCGCATCCGGGGCTTGGCGCAGGGCATTGCCCAGCGCCACGGCAATATTGCGTACCCATTTTTCATGGCCAATGCGGCGGATGGGGCTGCCTTCGGTGCGGCGCAGAAAGCTGGCCTCGTCCCAGGCAAACAGCTCGGCCAGGCCCACATCCTGCAGGCCAGGGCGCACCGCAAAATCGGCCAGCACACTGGGCTGGGCAAACTTGTTCCAGGGGCAGGCCAGTTGGCAATCGTCACAGCCATAGATGCGGTTGGCCATTGTCGGGCGCAAGTCTTCGGGGATGCTGCCGCCGTACTCAATCGTCAGGTACGAGATGCAGCGGCGCGCATCCACCTGCCCCGGTGCGACGATGGCCCCCGTCGGGCAGGCATCCAGGCACGCGGTGCAGCTGCCGCAGTGAACGCTAACCGGCTCGGTCGGCGGCAAAGGCAGATCGACGTAGATTTCGCCCAAAAAAAAGGTCGAACCGGCCTCGCGGTTGAGCACCAGGCTGTGCTTGCCGCGCCAGCCCTGGCCGCTGCGCCGGGCCAGCTCGGCCTCGAGCACCGGGGCCGAATCGGTGAACGCGCGGTAGCCAAACGGCCCCAGCTCTTGGGCCATGCGCTCAGCCAGTTTTTGCAAGCGGGCCCGCAGCACCTTGTGGTAATCGCGCCCTCGGGCATAGACCGAGATGATGGCCTCTTGCGGATGGCGCAGGCGCTGCCACTCGCGCTCTTGCCAATCGGCCGGGGTATCGGCCGGCAGGTAATTCATGCGGGCGGTGATGACGCTGACCGTGCCGGGCACCAGCTCGGCCGGGCGGGCACGCTTGAGGCCATGCGCCGCCATGTAGTGCATCTGGCCGTGAAAGCCTTGCTCCAACCAGCGCAGCAAACCCGGCTCACTGGAGGACAAATCCACACCGGCGACGCCAATTTGCGAAAATCCCAGCTCTTTGGCCCAGGCGGTGATGCGGGCCAGCCAGGCTTGGCTTGCTTGAGCTTGGTTTTCTTGACTGTGATTTTTTGCGTGCATAAGCGCCCGATTGTAAAAATGCCCGATTCCCCCCAACGCCCTCAGGCGCACCCCGGTGTCACGCTGACCTGGTCGAGTGAAGCCGATACCGCCGCCTTTGCCCAGCAATTGGCCCACAAGATGATGGCCAACTCGGCCCTGGCCCAGGCCTTTATCACCCTGCACGGCAACCTGGGCGCGGGCAAAACCACGCTGGTGCGCCATTTGCTGCAGGCCCTGGGCGTGCCAGGGCGCATCAAAAGCCCGACCTACGCCGTGGTCGAGGCCTACGACCTGCCGCAGCTGGCCATCTGGCATTTTGACTTTTACCGTTTTGACGATCCGCTGGAGTGGGAAGATGCCGGTTTTCGGGACATTTTCGCCAGCCCCGGATTGAAGCTGGCAGAATGGCCGGAAAAAGCTGTCGGCCTTGCCCCACAAGCCGATGTAGCTATCCATATCGAAGCCATTGACGACACCCAACGCCGCGTGCATCTGCGCCCCCTCAGTGCCTGCGGTACGCAACTTTTGCAAGCCTGGTTTTCATGAGCGCTAACCGCCCCCTTGTTTCCCACCCCCGCCGCCGTTTATTGCAAGCGGGCACCTTGGCCTTCCTATTGGGCCGCCAGCAAATTGCCTTTGGCGCCAGCGTGGTGGCCGTGCGGGTCTGGCCTGCGCCGGACTATTCCCGCGTCACGCTCGAATCGGACAAACCGCTCAAGACCACGCAAACCTTCATCCCCAATCCACCGCGCCTGGCGGTGGACATTCAGGGCATGCAGCTGACCAACACGCTCAAAGAGCTGGCCGTCAAAGTGCAGCCCGATGACCCCAATATCGCCTCCATCCGCATCGGCCAAAACAGCCCCAACGTGGTGCGCATGGTGCTCGATTTGAAGCAGGCGGCCAAGCCGCAGGTCTTCACCTTGAAGCCGGTTCCGCCCTACCAGCACCGCCTGGTGCTGGACTTGTACCCGGCGCAAGAGCTCGACCCCCTGGCCCAGCTGATTCAAGAGCGCCTGCCCGGCAGCAGCGAACTGGCCGCCAACACGGCGACGGCGGCGGCGGCCCCCGCGCACGACGATGATCCGCTCAGCCAGCTCATCGCCCAGCGCCAAACGGCCCAAACGGCCCAGGCAGAGCCCGCAGCCCCGGCCACTGCAGCGCCCCCCAGTGCCCCGGCCCAAGTGGCCGCCGCCCCGGCGCAACCTGCGCAACCTGCGCAACCTGCGCAACCTGCGCCCAGCACCAAAACCGCCGGGCCCACCGAGCGCATCATCATCGTCGCCCTGGACCCCGGCCACGGCGGCGAAGACCCCGGTGCCATCGGCCCCCGGGGCACGCGCGAAAAAGACATCGTGCTGAAAATCGCCCTGCTGCTGCGCCAGCGCATCAACGCCACCCGCATCAATGGCAACCCGATGCGGGCCTTTCTCACCCGCGATGCCGATTTTTTTGTGCCCCTGGCCACGCGCGTGAGCAAAGCGCGGCGCGTGCAGGCCGATTTATTCATCAGCATCCACGCCGATGCGTTTACCAAACCCTCGGCCAACGGGGCCAGCGTGTTTGCCCTGAGCCCCAAAGGCGCGTCCAGCGCGGCAGCCCGCTGGCTGGCCGACAAAGAAAACCAGGCCGACCTGATCGGCGGGGTAAACGTCACCAGCAAAAACAAAGCCGTGCAAAACGCCGTGCTGGACATGAGCACCACGGCCCAAATTCGCGACAGCCTGCACCTGGGCAGCGCCGTGCTCAGCCACATTGGCGGCTTTGCCAAGCTGCACAAACCCAAGGTGGAGCAGGCCGGTTTTGCCGTGCTCAAGGCCCCGGACATCCCCAGCGTGCTGATCGAAACCGCCTTTATCAGCAACCCCGACGAAGAGCTGCGCCTGCGCTCGCCGGCCTACCAGGCCAAGCTGGCCGATGCCATCATGCAAGGCATCCGCCAGTACTTTGCCAAATTCCCGCCCACGGCCCGCTCGCGCTCTATTTAAAAGAAAGCTGCTTGCGCTGATAAAAAAAGGACTTCAAGGTGTTATCGCCTTGAAGTCCTTTTATTTAAAGCGGTAACAGCTATGCTTTTAAAGCCTTCTCTTTGCGCCCAGCGTGCCAGCTGCCGTAAATGGCGATCAAACCGGGCACCAAAATCAAGCCCCAGATGATTTTTTCCAAGTTGGCCTGCACCCAGGGCAAATTGCCAAAAAAGTAGCCCGCCGTGCCAATACCCAGCACCCAAATAAATGCGCCGACCACATTGAACAGCGTGAACTTGCTGCGCGACATGGCCGCCACCCCGCCCACAAACGGCGCAAAGGTGCGAATGAACGGCATGAACCGCGCCAGGATGATGGTCACGCCGCCGTAGCGCTCGTAAAAACTGTGCGCCTGCTCAAACGCGCGGCGGTTGAACCAGCGCGAATCCTCCCACTGGAACACTTTGGGGCCAATCATGCGGCCAATCGTGTAATTGCACTGGTCGCCCAAAATCGCCGCCACCAGCAGCACCACCATGGCCAAGCTGAAATCCATCAGCCCCGCGCCACACATGGCCCCCACAATAAACAGCAGCGAATCGCCGGGCAAAAACGGCATGACCACCACCCCGGTTTCGACAAACACAATCAAAAACAACAGGGCATACACCCAGGGGCCGTAGGCCACCACAAAATCCTGCAAATGCTTGTCGATATGCAGAATGAAGTCGATCAAAAACGCGGCAATTTCCACAACACAGCCTCTGGGCAGCAACAAAAGAACCGCGTACTGTAGCGCTGCGCACCGCGCATTCTCACAAACACTCGCAATCGGGCAGAGAACTTTACCTCTGGTAAAGCCTGCTTACCGATTGCGCTGGCACAGTACGGGTATGCGTAACATTATTCGGAGGATCATCTTATGACCCGCACCAAAACACTCATCCTCGGCACCACCTTGGCACTGGCACTGGGCCTGGCCGGTTGCGCCCACCGGCCCAGCAATGCCCAAATTGGCACCGGCGCGGGGGCCGTGGCCGGCGGCCTGCTGGGCGATGCCGTTTTTGGCACCACCTTGGGCACCATCGGCGGAGCGGCTGCCGGGGCCGTGATCGGCAACGAGATTGGCAAACGCAGCGACGGCCACTCGCACCAAAAACGCAAAAAACACAACAAGCATCGCCACTACCACTACGACGACTAAGAACGTGTTCACGATCTAAGCTCGGCTGCGCACGCACAGCGGCCAGATCCGCTGTGCCAAGCAAGGGCGGCGCAGGTGCATAAAATCGCAGCAATGACCAGCACCTCCGCCTTGCCTGCCCCTCCCTCCCCCCCACGCCGCGCCATCCAAGACCTGCCCGACGAACTGATCAGCCAGATTGCCGCTGGCGAGGTGGTCGAGCGCCCCGCCTCGGTGGTGCGCGAATTGGTCGATAACGCGCTGGATGCCGGGGCCCGCCAGATCACCGTGCGGCTGTTGGCGGGCGGGGTGCGCCTGATCAGCGTGGAGGATGACGGCGGCGGCATCCCACCGGCCGAACTGCCCATTGCCCTGCGCCGCCACGCCACCAGCAAGGTGCGCGATCTGCAGGAGCTGGAGGGTGTGACCACCATGGGCTTTCGCGGCGAGGCGCTGGCGGCGATTGCCTCGGTCTCGCAAACCAGCATCCTCTCGCGCCCGCCCGAGGCCGACAGCGCCTGGCTGCTCGATGCCCGCAGCGGCGAACTGCGCCGCGCCGCCCGCGCACCCGGCACGACGCTGGAGGTCAAAGAGCTGTTCTTCTCCACCCCCGCGCGGCGCAAGTTTTTAAAAACCGATGCC
>ERZ724518.1396-NODE-1396-length-10874-cov-7.071633_pt1 | contig 10874 bp, 10 predicted proteins | sample MGYA00376051_ERZ724518 | MGnify/ENA primary metagenome ERZ724518 (study PRJEB28724, sample SAMN07190885) | wastewater metagenome | isolation source: influent of sewage treatment plant in Hong Hong | place: Hong Kong | collected 2016-03-17 ... | reverse complement strand
TAGCAAAGCTCGTCTAACCAGAGGGGGTAAAGGCCCGTACTCGTCTCGTCGTTCCAAACCCTGTCACCGATGTAGTAGGTAGACGAGAAGAACTCCCTTGGTGAGACGGGTGGGATTTTATAATCCGCCGCTGTCAGCGCAACCCTGACCGAAGAGTCGGCTAGGCTCCGCAAGACAAGATCCCGCTCCGCCGGAGAAAGCTCTTGCAGGGCTAACCTGTCCTCCTCGGTTAGGGATTCAAGAATTTGGTTCAACAAAGGTTCCATCGGGGGATAGCTTGGCCCCGCTCTTCGCAAGGTGGTCACGGATAGAGGAGACTAGTGAGCGGACACGCTCTCTCTGCGAGGGTGCCAAGTCGAGAACCCCCATCTCCTGTAGCTTGGCTTTTTCAGCCTCCCGGAATCGTGATGTTTCGATCTTGGTTGGGTAGCCACTCTCCGCCACCTCGGCAACCTGCTCCATGATACTGGACTCACGAGCATGGAGGGCGTTGTACATTTTCACAACGGTTGACAAGGGGGTCTTTGACAGGTCTACCTTACGGAAATGCTCCTCCAGGGTATCCAGGTCGGAGGAAAGCTCCATGAGGTTCAACACTTTCCTCTTCGATAATCCGACTAGCGCAATCCTCAATCTCATCGCGTGGTCACGAATAACCGCCGCCACGGTATCTTCGATATCTTGCTCTAACCTACCATGAGCCCGGTCGAGAACCCAGTCCGCTACGATCTCCAGGGCAGCATCTAGCTCGTCCTTGGAGCGACGGGACATTGCCACAAGGGGTGACGGTTGGGGCGGTGGGGTTGGGCATTGGGACTCATCCGACATGGGCGGACTCCTCTGAATCTTCTGCGTAGGCTTTCCGTAGCTCTTCCTCTTCGTAGAGTGTCCCGAGAGACTGCGCTACGCGCCTGTAGAGCCACCAAACCTCTGCCTTGGAAACCCCGTAGTGGGCAGCTAACTTCCCGACCGTAGAAACCCTCCTAGAGCGCATCTGCAAGTAAACGTCAACGTCCCGAACGGATGACCGGACAATCTGGGACGGTGGAATCTTTACCACCTTACCAGCAAACTCCGAAATGAACCGCTCCAGGACATGATCCCCGAACACGAGAGCAACCTCGGGGAGAAGCGTGTAGGTGAGGCAGTCGTCCCCTGCGTCGAAATCGGAGAGCTTGGGTACTTTTATCTGCTGCCCACAGAAGATATCCAAGAAAGTGAATAGGTTCCCGCGCCCCACGACGCGGACAAGGGCAATGAGAGATTCATACCGAGAGAGGTACATGAGCAAAGGCTCGTACATCTCTTCGACGGGGGAGACGGGGGAGGGGAGTAACCTGAATACGTTGGCAACGTCACCCTGGATTTTGCTGTGCCCTAACATAAGCCCCCCCCTAATCCGCGTACCAGGAATCCAAAGAATCGGAAGCGAACGAAAGCTCGCCCCCGTAAAGCTCTTGCGCCGTGGCTTCCATTGCCCCCGCCTCCTCTGCCTCCAGAACGGTTGGGATCGCCTCGATATCCTTTCTCATGCCGACCAAGACGGAACGAATCAGAACGCGAACGTAGTCCGTGAAGAATCGGAGGTTCGTTGTCCCCCACTTCTGCCGAATCAGGACCACGGGAATCCCCCTACCCTCAATGAGGGACACGGCAATGAAGTCACAGAGGTCACCCTCTTTGCCCGTGAACCGAATCCTCCCCTTGACGTTCCTGTAGACCTCTGCGGGGATCTCTTTTAGGTAGATCCTGTACCAGATACCGGCCTCGGAGGTGTCAAGGTTTAGGAGAGCTTGTGGGATCGGGAGCCCCCGTTGCTGCTCTCTTGCCAACTTGGAAATCACGGAAATGATCTCGTACTTGCAAACTTGGTACAGGTACGCGAACTGTGACTCCGGGTTGATGTAGAACCTCGTGTAGAAGCGGTCGGACAGGAACAGGAGGTATAGCCTGTAGACACAGGACGAAACGCTTTCCTCGTAAGCCTCCGATTTCTTGTCGAGCCACCGGAAGTGCGACCTCAGCACAGCCCCGATGACAGGAAATGATACGTTGATCGCCTCCTCCACACACTTCGGGTCTTTCGGGTGCTCGATTAGGTTCTGAAACGCTACTCCAGCCGCCTCCCGACGGTACGGGGAGTGGATAAGTCGGTTGTACGTTGACAAGCTGTGTCACCACGATGCTGCCTCTCCAAAAATATGGATAACACAACTGCGTCATTTTGTCAAGAGGGAAGAGATACCGTTACTTTTCGTGACAGAAAGTGTCTGTTGCGCCAGGGAAGCGATGAGCGGAGAGTGGGAAACCAGGAACACAGATGTCCCGTCTGACGCGCAGTCCTCTAGGATCGAAACGACGGAAGAGGACGATACGGAATCCAGCGTGTCCAGAACCTCGTCGGCCACAAGGATATTCGTAGCCCCCCTCCCCTGAGAGCGAACGAACGCTCGCAAGGCCAAGTGAACAGCTAGATCAGCCTTTCGCCGCTCTCCCCCGGATGCGGTCGTGTATGAGCCTCCAGCGGTAGAAAACGCTAGGGAGAATGCGTTCGTCTCCTCACCCGACTTCTTAGACGTTGTGGTAGAGATGCGTACCCCGAAGTCACGGCCAAACAGGGCTTGCGACACCGAATCTAGGTGGTGGTTCACCTCACACACAGCACCGTCCAGGAGATAGGCTCTTACCCCCCTCGGGTCAAGGGCCAACAGGCAGGAATCTAACACCTTGATCCGTGAGGCGATCTTGGCACCAGCCGAAACGCACCCGTCCAAGTCAGCACGGATCTTGGCTAGGTTGGATTCTAGGGGGGCCAAGTCGGCAAAGAAATCCTTACCCTGTAGGTAAGCGTATCTTGCCTCAAAGGTCGAAACCTTGGACTGCAAGTCCCGGACTTCGGAAGCTGCTGCGTCAGCAAGTGTTCTGCTGGTGGCAATCTCACCGTCCAGCTTCGCAATGAGCTTCTTGTGCCCTGCGGAATCAGAGTCCTTCATGGCAGAGGAGTCGGATTCCAGCGCAGATTTCCTTTCCAGGAGCTTGGCTACCTCTGCGGACAGGGACTCGAAATTCTTTTTTGCTCCCTGGAGCTTCGCCCTGTGTGCAGAGCGGATCTCCTCTAGGCGCTCTCTGCTAAGCGGACCCCCGCAAGTTGGACAGGCGGAGGAGAGGGAACCAAAATCCTCGCACAGGTCGGACAGCTTCGACTTGGCGGCGTGAAGCCTCTCCTGTGTTGCCGCTAAAGTCTCCACAACGGAGGAAAGGGAAGCCCTCGCAGCAAGAGCGGAATCAAACTTGGAAACGAACGACTCCGACTCTTGCCTCTTCTCCGCCTCTAATTCCTCGATGTACCCTCTCACCGTAGACAAGCTAAACTCTTTGGAGGCCAGGGAGTCCCGGAGGGTTGCTAGCGATTTTGTTATGTTGGACGACTCTTCTATCGCAGCGTCCCTAGCTGCCACCGCAGCCTCTTTCGCGCTCTGTAGCATCCCCTCGGTGGTTTCCACAAGGCTCTCTAAGTGGGATTGCTTAGAGGATAGCCCTTGGATTTCCAACCCCTCTGCCTTGCGGGTAGCTGCAACCCTGGTTCGTAGCTCGTCGTAGGCATCCAATCCAAGGATGGATTCAAAGAGCCTCTTCTTTTCCGAGTCGGGAAGAGCCGTGAACCTGTCTACGAGACCTTGACCGAAGAACGTAGTCAGGCAGAAGATGTCCCACGACAAGCCTAGCTCTGCAAGAATCTTCTTATTCGTCTCCGCTGCCGTCGTGCAGGACAGGTCTACAGGAACACCGGACACTTTCCGTAGCGATACCCCCGTACCCAGAACGGGGTACTTCCGGTACCGAGATACCTCGTAGTCCTCACCCCCACACGATAGGGTGACAACCACCTTCACCCCACGACTTCCCGATCTAACTACGTCGTCCTTGCCCGCTCCCCGGAATGTTCGGTCGAAGAGGCACCATGCTACGGACTCCAAGAGGGAGCTTTTTCCTGACCCGTTGCTAGAGGCGCACTCGGTATCCTGGTTCACACCTTGGACAGCAACCAACCCCTGCCCGTCCAAAGGAAGGTCAACCTCACCCCAAGACATGAAGCCCTCTACGAAGAGATGCCGAAACCGGAGTTCGGGAGATTGCGGAAGGGACACGGAGAGCCCGTCAGAGTGAATCCGCACCTCCTCTAGTACGGCGTCCACCTCTTCTTTGGAAAGCGACATCCGCTTGGAAGCGTAGTCTCCAATCGTCGGAGCGATCTCCGTTGGAGACAGCGACGGGATTCTGACCTCCGCGTGCTTCACCTTTGGCTCTTCGTGGAACCGAGCCCCTAAGATAGGCACACCAAATATCTTTTCTGGCCCCCCGGTTAGCGACCCCCAGGTAACGTCCGTTTTGTCCGGTACGGTAAGGGAGAGGAATACGCCGGGTGATGTCGTATCCAGGTGACCCAGAACCCCCTCAAAGTCCCCAACCGTCATGGATAGGTACTGTGGGGAGTGAGGATTGCGAAGAAACGTAACCTCTCCAGAACGGGTGTCAACAAGGGCCACACCGTAGACTGGGTTCGTGTCGGAAAACGAGTGGGCCAGGGGAGTACCGAGAGAGAGGATCGTACCACTCGGCGGTAAGAAGGGCCTACCAATGTCGCCCAAGCCTACCTTACGGGGTTCCCTCCCCGGCTCCCATACTTGGGGAACGTGGTAGTGGCTCGAAAGGACGAGTCGGAACCGTCGGAGGGAGGACTCGTCTAGACCAGAGGATTCCGCAACCTGCGGAGTCATGTAGACCCCAACAATGGGGTAGTGAACAGCAACGACAGCACCGTCAGGGATTCCAGACAGTAGCGCCTCTTGCTGCCCCCGGTCATGGGTATAGGGAACAACGTACACCCCATCCGTAGTCAACCACACCGAGTTAGGATCTACTACCCTGACCCCGCGAAGGTGGGTATTCAGGGACAGGTTGTGGCAGGGTAGACCTTTTGACCCCTGGTCGTGATTCCCCAAATTGTAGACTCTCGGGTGGTCCCCGAAGATACCCTCCACAGCGGCCAAAAGGTGAATCGTCGGGGCGTCCAGAACACCAGGGGTGGTAGTCAAGTCCCCGTTCACTAGAATCGGAGCATGGTGGTGAACGGCAAGCCCATGAATCCACTCACAGGTGCGAATGACCCTCCAACCAAGAGGGGTTAGCCCATCCTTGTCTACCGACCTACTAAACTCCCCGTAGGGGTGAACGTGGAAGTCCCCTGTGGCGAGGATCATTGAACCCCCAGGACTTGCCTGTATCGGAATAGGAAGAGCCGCTTCGCCTCTCTAGGGGACAAACATAGGGGAGAGTCGCAGCTAACCGCTGCTGACACCTCTTCCAGGGCAGAATCCACCTCGTTTTCAGCTATCCAGGAGGTAGCCCAGGGGTTGTGCTTGCCAAAGAACGAAAGCATCTCCCACACGAGAACCGCCCTGTCTGCTCGCCAAACCTCCGACCAGTCATACATCCGGTACTTTTCGGATGTTTTGTAGTCTGTAAGCAAGGAAGAAAGGATCTCGTCTAGGTACCTATCCTCCATGTCTTGAAGCTGCGGCACACGATTCTTCACAGGAAAAGGAATGTCGGAAATAACCGACTCCGCCGCGTCATGGAGCAACCCAAGCGTTTGCCCTACTGTGCCATCCAGGAGAAGAGAGACGTAGACACTATGCTCCGCCACGGAGTAGAAGGACGGTAGGTTCCCAGAAAAACGGCACAGGTTGGAGAGGGTGGTAGATATCTCTTCCACCCCAACCAAGTTAGTCCTAGAGTGGTCAAGCCAGAAGGGCTTACCGGAAATCAAGAGGGTGTAGCTATCCTTAGTCAAGTAGCTCGCTCCTGTCCGGGCGTGAGAAGGTTACCCGGAAATCCTCGCCCAAAGGCTCGGAAGATTTGAGCGTCCAACCCTTCCCCGGAGGGTAAAGCTCGTGAACTCTGCCCTCCGTAACGAGAGATTCCCACGTTGCCTTTTTGACCGTGTAGACCCTCTCCGTAGCGGACTTGTCTACCTTAGTATCCTGAATGGGTCTACCCATGTCGAAACCCCCTGTGTCCACTCCAACCCTAGATTCGTTAGGTCGAACGTAACCGTCGGGTCGAGAGTAACGGTTAGCTCTTGGGAAGCGGTCAAAGCGGCCACCTCTGCCTGTGTGAAAGTGTCCCCTAACCGGAGAACGTCCCAGTTACGGCGTAGGATGCTGGCCCCGCCTGATACTGCCAACCGCCTAGACTCCGATATAGGAAAGGTCGATACACGAGCAAGCGCATCGTCCACCGTTACAATGGACGGGCTGGATTGCACAATAGCCTTGGCAGTCTCCTCCCCCACCTTTGGAACCCCGTCTACGTTGTCTGACTGGTCTCCAACCAAGCACTTGTAGAGTAGGTACTGCTCGGGTGAGAACCCGAACTTTCCGAAGAAGGTGGTCTCGGTAACAAGCTCTTTCTTCCCAGGGTGGTACACGACCGCTCTGAGGGGGAGTAGCTGGTAGAAATCCATGTCGTCTGACACGACGATGGTAGGGCTTCTTTGGGCCAACCACCACACTAGGTCGTCTGCCTCTCGGTTTGGTAGGAACGATACCCGAACGGACAGCCTCTTTAGGACAGAAGAAAGTTTTGTTCTGCACGATAGGGCGGCAGAGGCGGATGCTTTTGACCTCTGCGTTCGCAGAGATGTCTCTTTGTACTCTGAGAGAAGTGCTACCCGCCTTGCCGCCCTCTCCCCGTCCCAAACTACTGTAGCTCTCCTCGGAGAGAACTGGTACAGGATGGAGCGAAGGGAGTTAAGAAAGAGGAGGCACGCCCTATCGTCGTAAACGGGATCGGGGCTAGAGTCCCTACGCCGGGCAGAGTAAGCCGCCCTGTGGAGCAAGTTGTTTCCGTCCACAACGAAATGGTCGCGTACCTCCCCTAGAACGCTACGCATACACAGGGGCCTGTGCCTCGTAGTGTGCCCGCGCCAGGGATGCCAGATGCTCAAACAGCCCCGGATTGGCCGACAGGGTTTCCAGGTACTTGGATGGGTAGCACTTGACTACCTCACCCGTGGGGGACGGGATGTTACTCCATGCTCCCTTCTGCTCGATGACCCCCTTGTCTTTCAGGTAGTCATATACCGACCACCTATCGTCGTACCCAAGCCCGAAGTAGAGTCGAGACTTCACGACACCACGGGGCATACACAGCTTGGACTTCTCCACCTTGGCCGTGATCTCAGCGCCAAGGGCTCTCTTATCCTCGTCGTAAATGTACGCCCCCGACCGAAGCATGATGCGAACGGAGGAAGCGTACTTAACCGCCATCCCTCCGCTTGTGGTTAGGAGCTTTCCACCCCACCTTGCGCGGTCAGAGACTACCTCGTGAACGTGGTTTACCACGACTAGGGCTGCGTTTGCCTTGGCAAGAGCCGCCAACACCTTTCTCAGCCCATCACGAATCGTCTTAGCTCGGTAGAGAGGGCCAGTCTGACCCTCATCCTCTTTTAGCTCCCCCTCCGTAGCCGTCATTGCGAGGGTGTCCCAAATGAACAGAATCGGAGCCTCGGAATCCTCTTTCTTCACTAGGTCAATGAAGCGGAGAAGGTAGTCGAAGATGTTATGCTTCCCATCCAACAGAATGGATTCCTGCACAAGGATCATCTTGTCCAGGTCAACGCCCATCGACTTGGCAAGGTCTTTCGGGAAGGTGTTCTCTACGTCAAGGTAGATGGCAACCCCTCCCTGCTGCTGAATGGATCGGACTAGCTGGTAGCACAGCGTTGACTTGCCGGAGGACTCCTCACCGTAAAGCTCGATGACCCTACCGGCTGGGATGCCGCCACCGATGGCCGCGTCGAGAAGCGTCCACCCTGTAGGGAAGAACGAGGTGACTTCTGACGGGAGGAAAGGGTCGGAAGCCAGATGCACAGCCTCCCTCTTTAGCTCTCGGTTGACGGCATCCCGAAGGGTGACAAAGTTGATTTCTGCCATGTCACGGAACCGTTAGGAAGCCAGACGGGACGCTGTTGCGGCGACGCACGGATCTTCGTAGGGGCAAGCTACGCACACCGCACTCTTGTTGTGGTACCCCTTACAAGCTGGCATATTCGTGGTGGGGTCGAGGATCGTGTAGTCTCGAACGACTTCCCCACCCTCCACCTTGGGCTGAATCGGCTTCGGGTCAGGAACGGACACCAGCTTCTTTGGGGTGTCCCCCACAGGTGGCTTTGCCGCGCCCTCCTCCTTTTCCTTCCGCTTGAACTCCTCTGGCAGAGTGGGGAACTCCGAGATGTCCAGGGGCGCGAAACCACCGATCTCCAGAATCTTATTCGCAGCCTCCACACCCTTCTTCCAAGCGGACTCTGAGTAACGGAAAATCTTGCTCAGGTCGTACAGGCTCTCCTGAATCGCCTTTAGCTCCGCTTCCGAGTTCGTCTGCGGCTTGCGGAGGGACGGAACGAACTGGTAGGTGTACTCGACGTTGAATACCTCCGGCCCGTTCTTCGTCTTGACGATCTTCATGGGGAGTGCGCCATTCCCGAAGTAGTCGTAGAAGTTGTCAAGATCCGAGTCCTCTAGCGCCTGTACGATGGTATCCTCGATCCGAGAGGGGGCAATCAGGATATGCGCTAGGGCAGAAGTCTCCGTAACCTCTACGGGCTTTCCCCCAATCTCCAGAGGAATGACATTGAGGTACACCCGTGGGCGAGCGTAGAACTTCTCTACCGACTTGGGGGGACTCCCCGCCGCCTTCGTAATGAGCCGAGTAACGTGGCAAATGGGGCAGCAGTCCCCCTTGTGCGTCCAATCGGGGCAGAAAACCTTGTCCTCTCTTCCGTTCTTGTCAGTAATCGGAAGGTTGCGGTGATAGAACACCTTCCGGTGGAGGAACCCATCCTCACTAGCCGGGGGAAGGATGACGAACTTGTTGCTCCCGAACCCGATCTGCGCGAACCGGAGGTCGTCCCTCTCCTGCCTATCCGACCTGTTCTCCAGGGCCTTTGCTACTTCCTTGTAAGCGTCTCTGTTCACCGGATGGAAATAACCCATGATGCTATTCTCCTCTGCCGAAAGTTCGGCTGTTGCATCCCACCTCTAGTGGGACGATTTCAGGTAGGCTCGTTCGTTTGTGCTGAGTTCGCGGGCCATCTCCCCACGGTCGCGCCCAGCGTAAATGTACCCTTGCACGAGGGCCTTTAGGGCAGTCAGGCTGGATACCTTGTCGGTGAGACTCCGCACGCTAGGGTGAACCGTTACTGCGGCCTTTACGGCGTCGTTTGTCATCTTCGATCCAGCGGTGGCAGCTTCCTCCCGAACGTCCTTTTCCACGGTAGCAGAAAAGAAAGCAAGCTCAGTCTCCATACGGGAAAGAGCCCGGTTGACCATCGTGTGGAGGTCGGTGAGAATGACGGCAACACGGGGCTGCGACACCATTGCGGCTGTGTAGTCTGAGATATCGACTAGTAGCTCTCGGCACTCAGCGAGGGAGTACCAGAACGACTTCGGGAATTGGTCTCCCAGGTCGGACTCCAGGTCGTGCAGGATTGCTTTCGTTTCTGTCATGGTTGCATCCCTCCCATGTCGAGAATCATACACCATTCAGAACGGGGCGTCAAGGCGCTGCCACCTGTGTAGCCACGTAACAGTTTCCTTACCATCCTTCTCCTCGGAGTCCACACAGGTAACCCCCAAGGCAGTAAGCTCTCGCTGGAGGCAGTAGGCAGCTTGTGGTGACCCGACCGCCGTGTAGGTGTCCCCGTCAACGTGCATATCCATTGGGTACCCCCATCCGGGGCACAACTCAAACTCGGAAACCATCTTGGCGGTCAGCCAAGGATACTCCTCGTTCGTCCAGTCTACCATGTACTTTCGCAGTAGATCGCAAGCCAGGGCTAGCTCGCCCGGAGCTACGTCTACGATGATGGAATCGTGAATGAATCCGAACACCTTGCTCTGCATACGGAGCTTGCGAAAGGCCCGCACGGTCTGTTGGAGGGCCAGAAAGGTTATGTCGGATGCCACACTGTTATGTGTGGCATACCCGTCGGCAACGTAAGTCCGGGTTGATGTCCCCAACCGAACGATTCTGCGTACCCCAACACTAGTAACGGACACAACGCTAGCGTTGTCGTGACTGTAGAGTTGCCCCCAGACGGGAAAGGACTTCTCAAACTTAGCCAGTAGCCTAGGGGGCCTAAACGTACTGAGGAACCTCATAACTTCTGACCTAGCACTTCCAGGAGAATTGTCCCCAAGAATTGCCGTAACAAAAAAATCAGGTCTGTCCGATGGGGTGTAACTAGCATAACGGAAGTTGGCCTTTGTGAGAATCCTTTGAACCTCTGCAAGCGACTCGTTACCCATCTGCGCTAAGGATATACGAATAGAGTTACCACCCCAAGTAGAGTTCCCTCCGGGAAGCACGGACAGGCACCCGTCAGCGTCAAACATCCCCGCAATGTACCCAACTTCCCAACCTGATAAATCGTGGGGTGCCGTGTTGACTACCTTGACCAATCTAGAGTCTCTGGCCCCACCGTACTGTAGCTCGTTCGTTCTTCTCCAGGCGGTAACCCCCACCATATTTGCCGTCAAGTGCGGATGGTTGCCCGTGACAGTAACCTTGTCCCCATTGCTCAAAGCAACCTCAAAGCACTCCTCCAAGTCAAAAGAGGTCTCTGTCACAACGGACTCTCTCCAATACCGGCGACCGCCCTTATCTATCGGTATCCCGTCGGCGGTGCTTTTGGTTTCGTCGAAACCAACGAGACGGTCTCCGACAACAAGGCTCTCAATAGGAACCCAACGGAGGTCGAGTGTCAAGACTTTTGTTCCGAAAGCATGACATTGAATGGGAGTGTTACACGC
>ERZ724518.1395-NODE-1395-length-10881-cov-11.730741_pt1 | contig 10881 bp, 11 predicted proteins | sample MGYA00376051_ERZ724518 | MGnify/ENA primary metagenome ERZ724518 (study PRJEB28724, sample SAMN07190885) | wastewater metagenome | isolation source: influent of sewage treatment plant in Hong Hong | place: Hong Kong | collected 2016-03-17 ... | reverse complement strand
GGGATGTTTGGCTGACTACAAATTTATTAAGCAGTGACGATATTACGAATTTCTTGAATGGATAGTTTGTATTGACGTGGACAATCACGCCATTCAGCCAGCATCCGCTCATACTTGTCGTGCATAGCTATTTCAGAATTTAAGCTGGCGCAACATTTTCCTAAATCAGGGAAGCGTTTTTCTACATCCAGCAGATAACAGACATAATCAGCAAGTTCACGTTCATAGCCTCTGGCATAACCAATGAAATCTAAACGAGCTGCAGAAATTTGAGCTTGATCTTCTGCGGGTAAATTTTCATAAGAAACTTTAAGTGCATGATGCATTTCCAGCGTGTCAATTACTTCTCGGCATGCTTCCTCAGTCAGATGGCCAAACTCTTTTTCTAACTCCAGCATCTGTAAACAGTAACCACGTTCTACAATTGTCTTACAGCGATGATAATAATCCGCTTTCTCAGGATTCAGCTTACTCAGTATTTCATATTGATTACTGAGTATCAGTCGCTGAGCATGATTCATATTCATAAGTGGTATCCTGCCAGTAATAGATGCATTTAGTGTATAGGTATCAGGCGTTACAGTTCTTTATCTATATCAAAAAGCAGGTGAAAACGGTTGCTTCAGGTGTCAAGTTATCTGAATGGATATATTTTTATGTGATCAAGCCATCACTCTCTGTTGTTTCTTTGTGTTCTGAATTAGGATTGGCGCAAACAATAATGAGGTCAGAACTAATGATGACTCGCAGTGTTAAATTTATCTTTATTCTCACGTTTCTGGCACTCAGTGCCTTTTACCTGTATGTACTTTATCTCGCTAAGCATCCTGATGTGTCTATGGCATATCGTATGTATTATCTGGAAAAGAAAACCCATATCTGGAATCGTAATCAAACACTCGCTTATATCCCTGGCACATTAATGGATCTCACCAATGAACGGGAGCGCTGTTCGTATCTTTCAAGAGCAGGCTGGGACATCCCTGAAAAAGATGGCTCAGGATCACTGTTTGACGGTAAGGGTGGATTGTATTTCACCTTACACCGCGAACCCGGTGCGCTGAAATTTGAAGGAACATTGACGACTAAAACCGCTAATACAGAACTCAGCGTGAGTGTTGGCGACCAATGGTCTCAAAAAGTTAAATTTGATAAAGCCGGTCCTCAGACGTTTGAGCTAACCCTCCCGGCGGGTCTATTCATTGCTGATCCGGCTGATCCAAACTATGTGTCATTGCAAAGCAACCACTCTATCATGTTCAAAACATTCAAATTATCCCGCGCGGGATGAGGTTATTATGAGCAAACAATCTTTTACTGTTTCATTAGTTGTACCGGTTTATAACGAAGAAGAAAGCATCGATACCTTTATTGAAACGATCGATAAAGAGCTGGCACCATTGCGTGATCAACTGGAAATCGTTTTTGTTAACGACGGCAGCCGTGATCGCACGCGAGAAGTTGTTGAAAAAGCGATTGAAAAAGACAGCCGCGTTACTCTGATCAACCTGGCCCGTAACTTTGGTAAAGAAGCGGCAATGACCGCCGGTCTTGCCCATGCTCGTGGCGACGCTGTGGTACCAATGGATGTTGATCTGCAAGATCCACCGGCACTGGTACTGGAATTCGTCCGGATGTGGAAAGAAGAAGGTTATGACACTGTATATGGTGTACGTACTGATCGTAATGCTGATACGGCCATGAAACGTCTGACTGCAGGCGGTTTCTATCGCTTCTTTAATGCTGTATCAACTACGACTAAGATCCCGGAGAATGCCGGCGATTTCCGTTTAATGGATCGCCGTGTAGTGGAAGCAATCAACCAATTGCCGGAACGTAACCGTTTCATGAAAGGGTTATTTGCCTGGGCTGGTTTCCGCTCAATCGGTGTTCCTTATGCTCGTCCGGAGCGTGCTGCCGGTACCACAAAATTCAATTACTGGAAGCTGTGGAACTTTGCACTGGATGGTTTGTTCAGTTTTTCCAGCTGGCCGCTGCGGGTCTGGAGCTATATCGGCGCTTCTGTTGCGGCAATCAGCTTCCTTTACATGATGATCATCATATTGAAAGTGATTTTTGTCGGTGTAGATAGCCCAGGATATGCTTCGCTGATGTGCGTGATTTTATTCCTAGGCGGTATGCAGCTCCTCTCCATCGGTATTATGGGCGAATATATCGGTCGTATGTTCCTGGAAGTTAAACAACGCCCAGTATTCCTCGTTGAAGGCGTTTATGGTCAGTATTCGCGTTCTAAGGTTTCTGCTGTTGCTGAATTGGAAGAAGATAAACCAGAATGATTACAAAAGATGAATTCTGGCGGTTATTCCGATTTGGCCTGGTCGGTGGCGGTGCAACCATAGTTGATTTAGGCATAGCGACGCTATGCCTTCATTTATGGCCTGAGATCTCCGAGTATCTGGTTACATCGATCGGTTTTTTTGTGGCGTTCTGGTTTTCTTTTTTCGGGCACCGCTACGTCACATTCCAGAAGCACGGTAAAGTCAGTAAATTTTTAATGGTAGCGCTCAGTTCGCTCGGTGTTCGCTACGTGTTGTTATCTGGTTTACTGTGGATTGGTCTGTCGGGTCTGCTGCCAATTGTTATTGCGACACTGGCGGTTACCGTGCTGACTTATGTGTTATCCCGAATCTGGGTTTTTGCCTGAGTAATGCTGGAGTAAGTTGTGCAGACAGATAACATCAACGTTATTTATTCCCGGTTGCATATCAGTCGACAAGACTGGGGGATCATTGCGCTGGCTTTTTTAGTAAGCCGCGTCATGTTGTATGCAATTGGCTATTTTGGCGCAATGCACTATAACGTCGAGACAGATCAAATTGGGCAGATCAACCTTGTTGATTCGCTTGAAACGGATGTGTGGAGTGTATTTTGTCAGTTCGATTGTGCCTGGTTTAAGAGTATTGCGGATATTGGCTATGACTCTTATCCGCATGGTCTAACAACCGGCCATGCAGCTAACTGGGCTTTCTTCCCTCTATTCCCGATCCTTGGGCATTACATTGGTGAACTGTTTGGCATGCCATCATTATATGGCTTCTATGTCATCGCCAACGTTTCATCGTTCGCTATGCTGCCGCTGTTTTATTTATGTTTGCGCCAACTAGGACAGGAGCTGGATGTAGCCCGGTTTGGTGTCTGGATGCTGGCATTCTCACCATACTCCGTCTATTTTATCGCACCCTATACAGAGGCTCTGTTCATTACGTTGACGATGGTGGTGTTCTTGTTTGCCTATCGGCATCAGTGGCTATGGGTTGCGGTCGCTGGTTTGCTGATGACGGCCACGCGTAATATCGGTGTCATGGTTGTCTTCTCTGTGGGAATTCTTGCGCTGCAAGCCTATGGCTGGCGGGAACTGCTTAAGTTTGGTGACCGTGGTTTCCGGGTTATTCTGGCTATCTGGTTTATTCCGTTGGTGATGTTTGCTTACATGTTCTACATGCATTATCACGTTGGTGATGCGTTCTCCTTTAAGAACATTCAGCTGGCATGGGGACGTATTTTCGGGAATCCGTTCGGATACTGGCTGGAAGGGTTTGAAACCGGTGGGCGGAAAATCTATCTGTCAATCATGATTGCAGTTGGATGGGCACTGAATATATATCTGTTTAAGCAAAAACGTTATGCGGAAGCTCTGTTCATGTTTATTTGTACTTTTGTGCCGATCATGACCAGTACTAATACGGTTCCTCGCTATATGTTTGGTCTTTATCCAACCTCGCTGGCGATTGTATTGATTGCTCGTAATCGTCCAAATCTAAGACCGATCATGCTAGCGATCAGTGCTATGTTGTCGAGTTATTTTGTCATTGCATGGGTAAACGCTAAGTTTTTCACGGTATAGATAAATGATTAGATATAAGGCCGGAATAATTTCCGGCCTTATTGTTTGCGCTTAGATCGAATCGAGGTAATCGATCAGGATTTGATGATGGTTACTGGTTTTAAAATCATCAAAAACATGCTCAATAGTGCCTTGTTCGTTGATTAGAAAGCTAATGCGATGAATGCCATCATACTCTTTACCCATAAGCAGTCACCCTTGGGAATACACTAAGACATAAACTTTGACGATTATTAATAAAATCTACATTTAACAGTGGGTTAAGATAATTCTTTTCTTTTTCGAACCCTGATTATAGCAGTTGTCATATTTTTTTGTATATCGGGCTATTTTTGACGCTTTTCCAAGCGGGAACTTGTCATAAAAAGTTTAGGCAATGTTATAAGATAAAGTTGATTGTCATTGCGACAGAATCGCTCGGTGAGCACAAGCATGACTCTGAGCCTGTAACTCATTTGTGCCCCAAAACGTTTTTGCAGAAGATAGTATAAATCCTGCACATGCTAGACTTGAATAGTCCAAGAACGTCCCAATTTGACTACTTGTCAACCCAGCAGAAATTGGTCGATTTATCTAAATCGGCATAGTTGCATTATGCTCGACCACACTCTCAATATTACTTGCTCATCATGAAAATAGCTTAAATGAGCAACTGGCCCACAGAATGGAGCCAGACCAAGCCAAGAAATATCATGATCATGATAACACTCCGTGGGTTTTGTTATACCTGACACAATATCAGTCAAATAAATTCTTCAAGAAAGACTTATGATGTCCACCATGATGACGATCATTGCGATAGTCGTTATAACCATGCCTGTCATGGTGCTGCTGTTCTTGATATATCGGCGTTGAATGGGGTGGTTGCTGAGGTGTTGGGTTGACAGGTGTACTGGATACAGCAGTTGAGCGTTCAATGATTTTATCTAGCTCTCCCCGGTCCAGCCACACTCCTCGGCATTGTGGGCAATAGTCGATCTCGATCCCTTGGCGTTCAGTCATTACCAGAGTCGCGTCTGTACATACCGGACATTTCATCATCGTCTCTCCATCATAGATCTACTCAGATCTTTTTTTTCAGATAACAGGCCACTGTGGTGAAATAGCAACCTGTGCATTCACTTTATTTACGAAGTAACCGCAAGCCATTTCCGACAACCAGCAGGCTGGCACCCACATCCGCAAATACGGCCATCCACATGGTGCCCAAACCCGCTAAGGTTAGAATCAGGAACACACTTTTAATGATTAACGCCATACTGATGTTCTGAACAAGAATCGAACGTGTCGCTCGTGAAAGCCGGACAAACGCGGGAATTTTATTTAAATCATCATCCATCAGTGCGACATCGGCTGTTTCAATCGCGGCATCAGTCCCCATAGCCCCCATAGCAAAACCAATATGCGCTTTGGCAAGTGCGGGGGCATCATTAATACCATCACCCACCATGCCGACTACGCCTTCCTGGCCGAATGATTCTACGGCTTGTAGTTTATCTTCCGGTAACAGATCGCCCCGAGCTTGGTCGATACCAACCTGTTGTGCAATCGCATCTGCGGTGTATTGATTATCGCCGGTCAGCATAACTGTTTTCACACCTAAGCGGTGCAATTCGCCGATAGCGGCATGGCTATTCTCTTTTACTGTATCGGCGACGGCGAACAACGCGAGTACCCTGTGTTCATCTGCCAACAACACAACCGTTTTGCCAAACCGCTCCAGTGTTTCAATCTGTATTTCATAGGTAGGTGTACAGAGATTCAGATCATGGATCAGTCGGTGATTACCTAACGCATATGTTTTACCATCAATAACGCCGCGAACACCTCGGCCAGCAAGAGCCTCGAAAGATTCTACAGCCAACACTGGCATCTGAATTTTTGCAGCCGCCGCCGAAATAGCTCGGGAAACCGGATGGTCACTTCTGCCTGACAGGCTGGCAGCTAACTTGCGACAACTGACTGCATCCATGTCCGCTAAGGTTTCAAAATCAGTTTGTACAGGTTTTCCATGAGTAATCGTCCCGGTTTTATCAAGCGCCAACCATGCTAATTTGTGTCCTTCTTCCAAATAGACACCACCTTTGATCAGGATGCCATGACGGGCTGCTGCGGCAAGTCCACTGACAATTGTTACTGGCGTTGAAATCACCAGTGCACAAGGACATGCTATGACCAGCAATACCAACGCCTTGTAGATCCATTCATGCCAGCCAGCGCCTGTAACTAATGGCGGTAATATGGCGACAAGCAACGCAACGATAAAGACAGCCGGAGTATAGATACGTGCAAAATTATCAACAAACCGCTGTGTTGGTGCCTTTTTCCCCTGCGCCTCTTCTACGGCATGAATTATTCTGGCAAGCGTTGTATTACCAGCTGCTGCTGTCACCTGATATTCAAAAGATCCGGATTCATTGATTGTTCCAGCGAAGACAGCATCACCTTCACTCTTTTCTACCGGCAGACTTTCACCGGTAATTGGTGCCTGGTTAACGCTCGAATTTCCTCGGATGATGTTGCCATCCAGGCCGATCCGCTCGCCCGGCTTAACTCGCAGTGTTCGACCAACATCCACGGCTTGCGCTTCAATTTCGCGCCAGCTGCCATCAGGTTCTAATACTGTGACGGTTTCGGGTACCAATTTCAGTAAGCCTTCAATCGCATTGCGTGCTCGGTCCAGTGATTTAGCTTCAATCAATTCGGCGATGGTAAATAACACCATCACCATAGCAGCTTCCGGCCACTGACCGATGAATAATGCACCAGTAACAGCAATACTCATCAGTGCGTTGATATTCATGTTGCCATTACGAACGGCAATCCAGCCTTTTTTGTAGGTTGAAACGCCAGATAAAGCCACCGCCAGTATACCCAGCAGTGCTGCTGACCATTCCGGGAAATCCATCCAGCTGGAAATTTCTGATAACAAAGCAAACAGGCCGGACAGAGCCAGAGGCCACCATGATTTAGCCTGTTCTTTAGCTGCTGTCAGCTTTTCGCTGTTATCCGGTAGCTCTGGGCTGAAACCCAGATAGCGAATGGCCTCCAGTACTGATTCCAGCGATTCTGGTTCATGAACTACCGTTAAGACCCGCTGCATCAGGTTGAATTCTAGGCTCTTCACCGCAGCCATATTGCCGAGTTTTTTCCGAATCAAATTTTCTTCAACCGGACAATCCATTTGCATGATCCGGATTTGTGTACGTATACCTTCTGCAACTGTTTCTGATGCGGTTAACCCAGCGAGATTGAGTGAAGCGGGGGCACAACAGCATGAGCCACACGAATCATCATGGTCATGGTCATGGTCATCAGAACATCCTGTTTCTTGCGGAACAGCAGCCACTTTATTTTTTACAAAAGAATGTGCTGGGTCAGCAGGTGTCATCGCCTTAAAATTTAGCTTTGAAGTCTGCGTAGCTTGCTTATTGTGGTGGTCGTGATTACAGCCGTGGGTCATGAGATTACTCCGTCTTTTCCGTATGATTACAATTCAACACCCTGAAGTAACTATAGGGTCAAGCTGTGATCAGAAAAAAGTCGGTGATACTAAACGGAGATTAATTTCTGGCAGGTTTTTCCTGACTGAAAGACAAATAAACCATAATGAACACCGCGGTCATTATAAAAATATCAGCCATATTGAATATGTTATAAGTCCCTGAATATGTAACATCCAATTTAATGGTTAATATCTAAGGTTGTGAGGGGTAACTGAAAGAAAGCGCAGTTCTTATAGAAATAGTGTTATCTTTCCTGATTGGAATCGAATAGGGGTGATGTCGCCAAACTAATTTTGCCCCATTATCATTTAGCCAACTTATTTTTTACAGTGAACCAGTTCATCAATTGACCCATTTTTATAATGAATATGAAACTAACGGCCTCTACTTTAAGCTATCGGGGGGTAAAAAGTAAAAATAGATTAACGGATCACAGCGGATGAAATGTTGGTTCCATTTTGTCGAAGGTGCAAAATGATTCAAACCCAAGTAGTTTTAACTCTTGTTTGACAGTTTCAATTTGATGGCCAAAGTGCGTTTCATTATGCGAATCCGACCCAAAAGTAATGATTTTCCCGCCTAAATCTTTATACAAACGCAGAATGTCTCTGGAAGGCGTTAAGTCTGGCAACTTATATCGAAAACTAGAGGTGTTGATCTCGATCCCTTTGCCATCGGCAATAACAATTTTGAGAATTTGTTCTAGTACATTCTTAATCTTATCAAATGGATACTCTTCATTATGATCATAGCGTTTAATCATATCGAGATGTCCAAGAACACTATAGTCCTTGTAGACACGAACAACTTTCAGAAGTTCTTCGTAGTAGCGTGTTTGGAACTCTTCCTGCGTTTTGCCTTGCTGAAACTCCTGCGTCCAGAACTCTAAGTCGTCGACTTGATGACAAGATAGGATCACAAAATCAAAAGGGTATTCTGCAAAATCTTTTTGGAACTCAGATATAGTATGTATCTGGATACCGAACTCAATGCCAAATTTCAGCGAAATATCATTGCAATATATTTCCTTGAGCCGCAAATATTCAGCGAGATAACTATCATAATGACAATTCATCCGTGTATCCATTTCACCCTTTAGATATTCCGAAGATCGAGGCTTTATTCCATGATCAACATGTTCAGTAAAGCAAAGCTCTTGAATACCTAAAGAAATCGCTTGTTTGATGACATCTTCCATTGGATGGACTGAATCATCACTAAAATCGGTATGAACATGGTAATCAGCGTACATTCAAATTTTCCTTTAGGACAATGCTATATATGTCAGACGGCGTTGCTTGTAATAACAGTACAATCTAGTTGGGAAAAGTATTCTTTTAATTCAGCATTATTCGGAGAGCAGATCAAATAATCCAAACCTTTAGATGCTAAAAATGGATAAGGTGCTAATGCTTCAATTTTATCGTCAGTACACAGCGCGACGATTGCACCGGCTTTCGAGGCAACATGACGCTTAAATTCTGCATCCTGATAGTAGATTGCACTAAATCCGGTTTCAGATGACCAGCCACAAACTCCCATAAAACAGAGATCAAAGCGGAATTTATTTAATGCTTCGACAGCCGTAATATCAATGGCACCACCGACGGCATAGTTTAGTTCTCCACCGATCAGTATGGTTCGAATAAGTTGTCGTTCCAGTAAGCGGGTAGCTATCGCGGGACTATTGGTCACGACCGTCAGCCCAATATCGTTAGGCAGCAAACTGGCGAGCAACATATGAGTGCTGCTGGCATCGAGGAAAAGTACGTTTTCCTTTTTAATAATGGATAAAGCCGCAACCGCCAGTGCCTGTTTCTCACTATTATTATTTGCCAACCGCTGTTCTTGTGTTCCCGTTGGAGGAACCAAAGAAAGTGCGCCGCCATGAATTCTTTTACACAGCCCCTCATTGGCAAGAAAACGCAAATCACGACGGATCGTTGCTTCGGTCGCACTAAGTTGTATCGCTAAATCTGTTGCCATCACTTTATTATGAGAGTTCAACAAATTCAGAATTAACTGATGACGTTCTTCGGGCGAAAATTTATCCATAATCATGCTTGAGTAATTGCGATTGGCGTCAGTATAAATGAACACGTCACCTGTTCATATTTGTTCATTTAGAACATAGTTACTTTGTTTGATTGAAGGGCGTTGATTATTCGCCCTTCAGAATGAATCCGTTAACATTTCTTTTGCAGATTCAAGAATTGCAAGATGGTGTGCATCACTGCATCTTCATCATTAGAACGCGTAATGAAATTCGCCGCAGCTTTGGTTTCTTCGAACGCATTGCGCATCGCGAAACTAAAATGAGCGCGTTCCATTAGCTCGATGTCATTGAAACCATCACCAAACACCATCGTTTCAGCTTCGCTTGCGCCAAGGATCGATTGCAATCTTTCGACGGTGGTTCCTTTATGAACACCCGCGTTAGCAATATCGATCCACGCCGCTTCAGAAACGACGATATAAGCGTGATCATCAAATGCTGATAGCTGTGGACGGATTATCGGGCACTGTTTATTTTCATCATAAACCGTAATTTTAACAAAGTCGGACTCGATATCTTTGTAGTCATCGACCAGCTCCACCTGCGCATATGAACGTCTCACCAGTGCTCGTAAATGCTCTGGGGTATCGCGTCGGATTGCTGCAAATTCAGGGGTGCAGGCAATCACAATATGAGAACCTTCAATCGCTTCTAATTGACCGATGATATCAAGCCCCAGTGTGTTATTGAGGAGCGACTGATAGATATACTCCCCCTGGTGCTTAATGCGTGTTGCACTGTCACCTAAGATCCAAAAATCCTTGCTCTGTTCACCAAACAACTCTTCAACGCGTTCAACTTGTTTGCCGGTACAAGGCGCAAATTTCACACCATGTTCGCGCATCATCGACACAACATCCTGAAAAAGCTCACGATTGTAATCGCCACGGCTGTTCAGAAATGTGCCATCCATATCGGTAATAATTAATTTGATCACTTTGCTTTCCTGATTATGAAACCGATTTCATAATCAGTATGAACGTAAATGAACCACCTCGTCAACACTCGAAAGGAAATAATAATCATATTGGTTCATTAATGTTCATATGTGTATACTTTTATGTATACTCATCCAAAGCGTCTTCGTCGATAGCTGATAAAAACCCGAAAGCATGTAGGTAATTGCAGAAAGAGGATTGCATGATGGTAACGATGCAGGATGTTGCGAATTATGTCGGCGTGTCTAAAGCCAGTGTATCAAGGGTCGTCAATGGCCTACCGGTTTCCTATGAAATTCAAACGAAAATCTCAGAAGCGATACACATATTAGGTTATCACCCAAACCTGCTCGCACGGGCGCTGACAACCAAAAGAAATAGCGTGATTGGCGTCATTGTTTCTGAACGTTTGACGGGGAATTGTGTGAGCACAGAAATCCTTTCTCAGTTATTAGAAAAGATGTTGCATATTCCGGCGCATCGTGAACAGCCATTCCGGCTGAATGTGAACACCTA
>ERZ724518.1383-NODE-1383-length-10934-cov-6.867819_pt1 | contig 10934 bp, 11 predicted proteins | sample MGYA00376051_ERZ724518 | MGnify/ENA primary metagenome ERZ724518 (study PRJEB28724, sample SAMN07190885) | wastewater metagenome | isolation source: influent of sewage treatment plant in Hong Hong | place: Hong Kong | collected 2016-03-17 ... | reverse complement strand
GACGGCGACGCCGCCCAATGCGCTGGGGTGGACTTTATCGCCATCGGCTGGGGCTACGCCAGCCTGGACGGCCTGCGCCCCTGCCAGCCGGCGCTGACCCTGACTCACCCGGCCGAACTATTCAGCCTGTTGCCGCCGCCCTGACGCCCGCCACGGCAGGCCGGCCACGAATACTGCTGTTTTACTCACCAAAAGGAGCCCGCCATGCCCTACGTCAACATCAAAATCACCCGCGAAGGCGCCAGCGCCGAACAAAAAGCCGCGCTGATTGCCGGCGTCACCGCGCTGCTGCGCGACACCCTAGGCAAAAACCCCGCCACCACGGTGGTGGTGATTGACGAAGTGGACACCGACAACTGGGGCATCGGCGGCGAAGCGGTCACCATGCTGCGCGCGCGGGCCGCCAAGCCAGCCTGAGCCGCTCACGCAGGCCAGGCAGCCGCTCAACCCTGCCGCGCCAGTCGCCAGTTGCGCCAGCGACGGTGCGGCCACCAGGAAAACGCCCAGGCCAAGCCCAGCGCCAGCAGCGAGCCGACTATGATTTCCGCCGCGCGCAGCCCGGCCAGATTCAGCGCTGCCGAGGCTGGCAGGCCAATGCCGCTGCCCAGCAGAATGGCCACGGTGATCGGGGTAAGCCGCCAGCTGCCGGGGTAATGGTCAATGGTGCGCGCCAGCACCACCGACACCGCCAGCGCCGCCGCCAGCGAGCCCAGATGCGCGCCCACCGTCCACACGGTCAGCAAGGCCACCACACAGCCAATCAGCGTATTGCTCACCCGGTCGCGCACCAAGTCCGCCGTCGCGGTGAGCTTGGGGTCGCTGACGGCGGCAATGGTCACCACCGCCCATACCGGCTGCTCAACGCCCAGCCAGGTGAGCAAAGGCCAGGCCAGCAAAGTGGCCAGGGCGATTTTGAGCGCGAACAACAGGGAAGCGCTTAAAGACATGATGAAAGAGGGCATGGGGTCAACAGCCTAAGCTTAACGGCAGGCGATGACAAGCAGATTGCATGCCACCAGGCAAGGCATTGAGGCCTGGTGGCGCAGGGGGGGGCATTACGGCGTGGTCTTGAACAAATTGAACTGATTGCTCAGCTGTTCTTTCAGCACCTGCTGTTTTTCCAGGATGGTTTTTTTGTCCTTCACCAGGGCATTGAAATCCAGCGCATAGGTGGGGGCGTTGAGCGCGCCGGTGATTTTCAGCGGCACGTTCATTTCTTTGGTGTTGGTGAACACCAGGATATTGGGCTGCACGCGCATGGCGTAGTCAATGATATTGCCGACCAAATCCACCTTGCCGTGGCCTTGCAGGCTGAACAGGCTGGAGTTCAGCCGCAGGTCGTGATTGCGCGCCACGCCGTTGCTGAAGTTGAACTGGGCGGACAGGCTCTGAAAATCGGTGCGCTTGCTGGGGTCGTCGGTCAGCCGCGCCAGCTCGGTGGGCAGGCGCTTGATGGCTTCCACCATGTCCACCCCCATCAGCGCGCCTTCGGTCAGCCCGACGCGCACGGTGCCGTTCAGCGATTTGCGCAACTGGGTGAAGGTTTGCCCTTCGGCGGTCAACGTGGCTTCCAGCCGGCCTTTGCCGTCCAGCCGGTCGATGTCGAACAGGTCGCGCAGCAGCGGGCGGATGCGCATGCCGCTGAGGGTTTCAAACATCACCAGCTTGGGTTGCTCGCCGGGGGTGAGTTCCAGTCGGCCATTCAGGTTGCCGCCGTAGATCAGCGCGGTGACGTCTTCCAGCAGCAGTTTTTCCGGGCGCATGCTCAGCTTGGCGCCAATCTGCTGCATGGCAAAACGGCCAGCGGTGAGTTCGGCAATGCGCAAGTCTCCAGAGAGATTCAGCGCGTTCATCCAGTCAAAGTCGAATTTACGCTGGCCATAAAACAGGCCGACCTGATTGCCGGTGGATTCGGCCAGGTAGCGGTTAAGATCGAGTTTGCCCAGGCTGAGATTGACGGTGTGCGCCGGGGTGATAAAGCCATCCTGGCGGGCATTGAAGTCAAAACGCTGGCCGTCGATCTGGCCATTGAGCTTGCTGGTGACTTGCTGGCGGGCCAGATTGGCCACCAGCTCACCCTTGGCGGCAGCCTTGAGTTGGCCACGCGGCAGCAGCGGGGTGGCCAGCGTGGTGTCCACCGTCACCGGAGTGAGGCGGAAGATTTCCCAATTGCTCAGCGTCACTGGCGCCTTGAGTTGGGCGGTCAAGGTGTGTTCGCCGGCTTTCCAGCTCATCGCGCCAGTCAGTTCGGTGGCGGCCAGCGCCTGCCAGTTGCCGGAAATATCCTTGAGCTGACCAGAAAAACTATAGCTGGAGCCCTTGTTGTTCAGCGCGGCGTTGAAATCCAGCGAGGGCGCCTGAAAACCGGCCTTGCCCTGCGACCAGTCGGCACTGGGCATGCGCGCGGTCAGCGAAACCGACGGCTCGCGGCTGCTCAGGCTGGCTTGCAGGTTTTCGGCGGTCATCTGCCGCGACACCAGGTTGACGCGCACGGTGCCGGTCAGCTCGGCACGGCTGTCGGTCAACCCGGCCACCAGGCCAGTGGCCGTCAGCTTGAAGGGGTCCAGCGTCAGTTGTTCTTCGGCAACGTTCAGCGGGCTTTCCAGTACCACGGCAGCTTGATGCTCGCCGCTTTTGAGCAGACCGGCCAGGCTCAGCTGGGCATTGCCCAGCATGCCACTGGCCTCCATCGAGCCTTCGCTCAGGCTGAATTCGCGCTTGAACACCCGGTCGTCCACCGTGGCGTTAAGATCAGCCAGTTTCAGCGAATCGAGCTTGACCACCAGGGAAGACGCGGTTTTCTGCTCCAGCAGGTCGGCAAAATTCCAGCGTCCATCCGCCTCGCGGCGCAGGTTCAGGCGCACACCGTCCAGCTTGATGGCGTGCACCACTTTTTGTGCCTGCAACAGCGGCAGCCAGGCCAGGCGGATTTCGGCGCGGCGCAGGGTAAACAGCGGGCCGTCGCCATCCGGGCTGGCATTGGGAGCACTCAGGCTGATTTGATCAATCTTGATGCCGGGACGGGGAAACACCGCAGGCGAAATCTGCCCGATACTCAAAGTGCGGCCATCAGTCTGCAAGGCATCGGCCAATTGCATGCGCACTTGTTCAGGGTCGAAGCGGGCGTAAAAAACCGACAGGGCGGTGATAAACACCAGCACCAGCAGGGCAAGCAACACGCCCAGCATTTTAAGGCGATAGGGAGTCAGCCGGAGAAGACCAGATGTCCATTTCATGGGGCAATCAAGCTCCGTGAGGCGGCAGTGCGCCAGGGGTCAAAAGGGCCACGGGTGGGGCAGAAATCAGGCCGACTGGCGGGCTGGAGCGGGTGAAGGGAATCGAACCCTCGTCGTAAGCTTGGGAAGCTTCTGCTCTACCATTGAGCTACACCCGCACAGGAGTCAGGCATTGTCACCGAAAACGTTGGCTTTGGCAATTGGCCAAAGCCACGCCAATGACATTTTTCAGCGGAAGGGCACGGGGCGGGGCGTGTCGGGTGCATTCCAGAGGCATGCACCATCGTGACTACAGCACGGCACGATACTGGCGGACAAAGCGGGCAAAATCCTCTGCCGGCAAGGGCTTGCTGAAGAAATAACCCTGCGCCTGGTCGCAGGCGTGTGCGCGCAGGAAAGCCACCACTTCGGCGTCTTCCACGCCTTCGGCGATGGTGGCCAGATCCAGGCTGTGCGCCATCTGGATCACCGCGCGGATGATGGCGGCGTGCTGGTCGCCCAGGTGCAGCTGACGGACAAAAGACTGGTCGATCTTCAGCGTGTCCACGTCAAAGCGGGTGAGGTAGGACAGGCAGGAGTAGCCGGTGCCAAAGTCGTCGATCGACAGGCGCACGCCCAGCGCTTTCAGCCGCTGCAAGGTGGAAATCACGTTTTCCACATCGTGCATCAGCATGGACTCGGTGAGCTCCAGCTCCAGGCAGGTGGCCGGCAGGCCGGTGCGCGCCAGCGTGTGGGTGACGCTTTCCACCAGATTGCCGCGTTTGAACTCCACGCCGGAGAGGTTGACCGCCACCACCAGATCGCCCAGCCCCTCTTCGCGCCATTGCGCCAGCTGGCGGCAGGCTTCGTGCAGCACCCATTCGCCAATCGGCACAATCAGGCCGCTTTCTTCTGCCACCGGAATGAATTTGCCCGGCGGCACCATGCCTTGTTCGGGGTGCAGCCAGCGCACCAAGGCCTCGGCGCCGACAATGCGCCCGGTGGTCAGGTCCAGCTGCGGTTGATAGTGCAGGATGAATTCATTGCGCAACAGCGCATTGTGCAGGCCATTGCGGATCAGCAATTGCTCGGCGGCCTGGCCGCCCTGCTGGCCGGTAAAAAAGCGGAAGGTGTTGCGCCCGGCTTCTTTGGCGGCGCGCACGGCAGTTTCGGCTTTTTGCAGCAGCGCGTCGTAATCGTCGCCATCGTCTGGCGCCAGCGCCACGCCAATCGACAGCGTGGAGTGCAGTTGCTGACCGTTGATGTCAAACGGCGCGGCAAACGCATTCAGCAGCAGGCTGGCCAGCTCGGTGAGCTGACGCGGCTCGCGCACATGCGGCACCATCAGCAAAAACTCATCTGCGCCGTGACGCGCCAGCATTTCCTGGCTTTGCAGCAAGGTTTGCATGCGCTGGGCGGCCGCCTTGAGCAATTGATCGCCCATTGCCTGGCCCAGTGAATCATTGATGGTCTTGAAATTATCCAGATCCACATACAGCAGGGCCACGCCTTCCCCGTCGTCCTGACGGCGGGCAATCGCCTCGTTCAGGCGGTTTTTGGCTTGCAGGCGGTTGGGCAGATCGGTCAGTGGATCGTGGTGAATCAAATATTCGGCGCGCGCCTCGGCGGCCTTGCGCTCGGACAGATCAAAAAACAGCCCGACATAATGACTCAGCACACCATTGTGGTCGTGCACCGCCGACAGGCTCAGCCATTCTGGAAACACCTCGCCATTCTTGCGCCGGTTCCAGATTTCGCCATGCCAGTGGCCCTGCTCAAGCAGGCTGGCCCACATGTGCTGATAAAAAACCTGATCATGAATGCCAGAGGCCAACAGGCGCGGGGTTTGCCCCAGCGCCTCGTCGCGGCTGTAGCCCGTCATGCTGACAAATGCCGGGTTGACCGACACGATGCGCGCCTGGGCATCGGTGACCAGAATACCCTCGTTGCTGTTCTCGAACACCTTGGCCATCAGCCGCAGATTGTCTGCCTCGCGGCGACGCTCCAGCACGATGCCAATGATCGACGCGCCGATTTCCAGCAGCTTGCGGTGAAACTCGGTGGGCGCGCGTCGCTCAAAGCTGGACAGCGCAAAGGTGCCGATAATCTCGCGCCCGGCGCCGTATATCGGCATCGACCAACACGCCAGCAGATTGAAATCTATCGCCAGATCGCGCAAATCGGCCCAGCGCGGGTCGGTCAGTGTGTCGCTGACAAACACAGGCTCGCCCCGGTACAAGGCATTGCCACACGAGCCAGAATTTGGCCCCGGACACAGTAGGCGCAGGCGCTCCACGCCCTCCGGCGGCACACTGGGCGCAGCGTAGACGTTCAGCTTGCCATCCTCATCCAGCAACATCACCGAGCCCACGGCATTGGGTAGCAGCCGCTCTTCCAGGCAGCAGACTTCGTTGATGATGTCCAGCGGGTCGTGCCCTTGCGCCACCGATTCGAGAATGGCCTGTTGCAGCAACAGGATATCCTGCTGCTCGGCATGGCTGAGCAGCTGTAGGTTGGCAACGCCAGGATCATCGACCAGGCAAGAACCGGGATTCATGACAGCTCCGGAAAAGGATGTATTTTCAGCTTAACGGATTTTACCGATGCTTGACATCCATCCGATACAGTCAATCGGTGAATTCACCTATTTTTTTTCAACGCCGGCCCAGTAACTGGTTCACCGCCAGCATAGCGGCCCACACCACCCAGCCCGACCACAGCGTATGTGACAGAAAGTGCGCACCGCGCAATTGCTGACCCACGCCCATCAGCAAGCCAAACGCCAGCCCGCCCCACAGCCAGGCTTGCGCCAGACGCGGACGTTCACCCGCATAAACAAAATACAAGGCCATCAAGACAAAGCCACCCGAGGCATGCCCGGCCGGAAAACACTTGCCCGCCGACACCCCTGCCGGCAAGGACGCCAGCAGCGGCACATACGGCGCGTGGCCGCCAAACTCCAGCAAATCCCATGGGCAGTGATACGGTGAAGCCTGTTTGAGCAAAGATACACTCAGACTGCCGACCACCATCGCAGCACAGGCCAGCCGCCAGCGCCTGGCAGCCTCGGCATCCAGGCCAAAACGTGGGCCAAACACCCCCAGCCCCAGCGCGGCCACACCAATCACAATAGACACGTCTTTCAGCCAGACATGATTGACATACTCCAGCCACCAGTTGTGCTGTAAGGGAAAGTGCTGGCTGAGCGGATCAAAGCTGAACGCCGCCAGCCAGTGATCCAGCCGGCCATCGCCCAGCGCGGCATAAAACAGCGCCGCCAGCACGGCCAGTAAAGCCCATTGCCGCCGGTAAAATGCCGCGGGCAGCAAGGTCGCGCGCGGGGCGCGCCAGGGCAGGGTCAAAAGCTTCATGGTGTGGGCGCAGGTCCAAAATGGCAAAAGTCCCGCGATGCTGCGCGCGCAAGCTTAAGCCAACCTGAAGCCGGGCTGATGCCCCGCCATCACGTATAATCAGCTTTTTGAAGGACCTTTCCCCATGCAACAAGACTTCACCCTGACTGGCGAATACATCGCCCTCAACGACCTGCTGAAAATCTGCGGCGTGGCCGACAGCGGCGGCGCCGGCAAGGCGCTGGTGGCCAGCGGCGCGGTCAGCGTCGATGGCGCGCAAGAGCTGCGCAAAACCTGCAAGATTCGCGCCGGCCAAATCGTCAGCGGCGACGGCTTCACCATCCGCGTGGTGGGCGCATGAGCCAGCCTGACGACGTGTTCGACCCAGAGCCGGAAGCCCCCGAGCCGCCCGCCGACGGCGCTTGCTGCGGCAGCGGTTGCGACAACTGCGTGCTGGACGTCTACCAGGCTCAGCTCTCGGATTACCGGCTCAAGCATTGGCAGTGGACGCAGCGGCAAACGGCCTCTAGCGAGGCCGAGCGCAACGCCCCGGCAGCGCGCCAAGCAAGCTGGTAAACTTATTGCTTTGCCCGAGTATGCGCCATGGCCAAACTGGATTTGCATTGCCACTCCACCGCTTCTGATGGCGCTTTGCCGCCTGCCGAGCTGGTGGCGCGTGCGGCGGCGCGCGGCTCGCGCATGCTGGCGCTGACCGACCACGATTGCACCGCCGGCCTGGCCGAGGCCGGCGAGGCGGCGCGCGAGCACGGGCTGGACCTGATTCGCGGCGTGGAAATTTCTGTCAGCTGGCGCACGCGCACCATTCACATTGTCGGCCTGGACATCGACCCGGATTGCCCGGCGCTGGCCGCTGGCCTGCGCGCGGTGCGCGAAGGGCGGGTGGAGCGGGCGCGGCGCATGGAAGCCGCGCTGGCCAAAATCGGCATCCATGGCGCGTTTGACGGGGCGATGGCCTTGTGCGGCAACCCGGAAATGATCGGCCGCACCCACTTTGCCCGTTTTCTGGTGGAAAGCGGCGAGGTGAAAAACGTCGCCACCGTGTTTCGCAAATATCTGGTCAAGGGCAAGCCCGGCTATGTGCCGCACCAGTGGGCCGAACTGGCCGATGCGGTGGGCTGGATTCGCGCCGCCGGCGGCGTGGCGGTGATTGCCCATCCGGGGCGCTATGAGATTGGCCGCCAGTTGCAAGAAGAGCTGGTGCAGGATTTCAAAGCGGTGGGCGGCGAGGCCATCGAAGTGGTCAGCGCCAGCCACACGCTGGATCAAACCCATAAATTTGCCCTGCTGGCCGCGCGCATGGAGCTGCTGGCCAGCGCCGGCAGCGACTTTCATGCCCCTGGCGAAGGCGGCCGCGACGTGGGGCTCACTCAGGATTTGCCGCCAGTGTGCGTCCCGGTGTGGAGCCGCTTCACCCCGCCGCGCGCCACGCCCGTGGCGGCCAACTGAAGACCATCATGTCCCAACTGTTTCACATTCACCCCGAAAACCCGCAGGCGCGGCTGATCCGCGAAGCGGTGAAAATCATCCAGCAAGGCGGCGTCATCGCCTACCCGACGGATTCCTGTTACGCGCTGGGCTGCCATCTGGGCGACAAGCGGGCGATGGAGCGCATCCTGGCCATCCGCCAACTGGACTTGCGCCACCATCTCACCCTGGTGTGCCGTGACCTGTCCGAACTGGGCAGCTATGCCCGGGTGGACAACGCCCAATACCGGCTGCTGAAAGCCATCACCCCCGGCGCCTACACCTTTATCCTGCAAGCCACCAAGGAAGTGCCGCGCCGCACCCTGCACCCCAAGCGCAACACCATCGGCCTGCGCGTGCCCGACCACCCGGTGGCGCTGGCGCTGCTGGAGGCGCTGGGCGAGCCTTTGCTGTCGTGCACGCTGATGCTGCCGCATGAACCGATGCCGCCCAGCGACCCATTTGAAATCCGCGACCTGCTGCAAAGCCAGCTGGACTTGGTGATCGACGGCGGCTATTGCGGCATCGAGCCCACCACGGTACTGGACCTCACCGACGGCGCACCGCAATTGATCCGCGCTGGCGCCGGGCCGCTGGACAAACTGGGGTTGGCCTAGTCAAACTCGAACGTCATTGAACCCGCGCGCTGATGCCGGCTCCAAGCACCTAGCCCGCGTCGCCGACGCGGGCGCGCTGAACGCCGCTCACAAAATTCTCCTGCCGTGGTTGCTTGCCGTGCTGCTTGCACGGAAGTTCTGTGAGCGGTTTTTATTCTGAATCGGGACTCGCATGGACGAACTCAACCTTATTCAAAAAATCTCGGTGTTCGCCCTGCCGGTGATTTTTGCCATCACTGGCCACGAGGCAGCGCATGCCTATGCTGCCCGCCACTTTGGCGACAACACCGCCTATCTGGAAGGGCGGATGACGCTTAACCCGCTGCGCCATATCGACTGGATCGGCACGGTGCTGCTGCCGCTGGTGTGCGTGGCGGTGGGCGGCTTTATCTTTGGCTGGGCCAAACCGGTGCCGGTGCGCTTTGGCAATCTGCGCCATCCCAAGCGCGACATGCTGTGGGTGTCGGCGGCCGGGCCGGGGGCCAATTTGCTGATGGCGGTGCTGTGGGCGCTGATGTTCAAGCTGGCGCTGGGCATGAATAACGACTACACCGAGCCGCTGGCGCTGATGGCGCAGGCTGGCATGCTGATCAACGTCATGCTGATGGCGCTGAACCTGCTGCCCATTCCGCCGCTGGACGGCGGACGCATGCTGATGAGCGTGCTGCCCAACCGCCAGGCCTGGCAGCTGTCGCGGCTGGAGCCCTACGGCATGTGGATTCTGATTGCGCTGATGTTCACCGGCCTGCTGTCCTTGCTGATGAACCCGCTGATCAAGGCCTGCTATCGTTTTCTGAACGCCTTGTTATAATTTGTCGTCATTCGGGGCCGCCGGCGCGGCCCCCTGCCAATTCAACCGCGAAAGCTCCCCCATGTATTCCGAACGTGTTCTTTCCGGCATGCGCCCGACCGGCAGCCTGCACCTGGGTCATTACCATGGTGCGCTGAAAAACTGGGTGAAACTGCAAAGCGAACATGAGTGCTTTTTCTTTGTGGCCGACTGGCACGCGCTGACCACCAGCTACGACGACCCGTCCATCATCGCCAAGAGCACCTGGGACATGGTGATTGACTGGCTGGCCGCCGGTGTGGACCCATCACAAGCCACGCTGTTCATCCAGAGCCGGGTGCCCGAGCACGCCGAGCTGCACCTCTTGCTGTCGATGATCACCCCGCTGTCCTGGCTGGAGCGCGTGCCCACCTACAAAGACCAAATCGAAAAACTGTCGCACAAAGACCTGGGCACCTACGGCTTTTTGGGCTACCCGCTGATGCAGTCGGCGGATATTTTGATTTATCGCGCCATGTTCGTGCCGGTGGGCGAAGACCAGATCCCGCACATCGAAATCACCCGCGAAATCGCCCGCCGCTACAACCACATCTACGGCCGCGAGCCGGGCTTTGAAGAAAAAGCCGAAGCCGCCGTCAAGAAAATGGGCAGCAAAAAAGCCCGCCTGTACGACGAGCTGCGCACCCGCTACCTGCAAGACGGCGACGAAGAAGCGCTGGAATCCGCCCGCGCGCTGCTGGCCGACACGCAAAACCTGTCGATTGGCGACCGCGAGCGGCTGTTTGGCTATCTGGAAAACAAAGGCAAGGTGATTCTGGTCGAGCCGCAGGCGCTGCTGACCGAAGCCAGCCGCATGCCCGGCCTGGACGGCCAGAAGATGTCCAAGAGCTACGGCAACGGCATCTTCCTGCGCGAAGACCCGGCCGCCGTCACCAAAAAAGTGCGCGGCATGCCCACCGACCCGGCGCGCGTGCGCCGCACCGACCCGGGCAGCCCGGACAAATGCCCGGTGTGGCAGCTGCACCAGGTGTACACCGACCGCGACACCCACGACTGGGTGCAAAGCGGCTGTCGCAGCGCCGGCATTGGCTGTCTGGAATGCAAACAGCCGGTGATCGACGGCATTCTGGCCGAGCAGCAACCGATGTTCGAACGCGCCCAGCAATACCTGGACGACCCCACCCTGGTGAAGAGCATCGTCGCCGACGGCTGCGAGCGCGCCCGCGCCATTGCCCAGGAAACCATGCGCGACGTGCGCGAAGCCATGGGTCTGGGCTACGCCTGATGCCGGCGTGCATCACCCCGGTGGGCCGCCAATGAGCGCGCCCGCCCTGCTTGCCGCCGACGCCCCCGCATCGGCGCCGCCGCTGGCCACCGTGTTTGGTGAAGCGGTGCTGGATGCCCCGGCGGATTTGTTCATCCCGCCGGACGCGCTGCGGGTGTTTCTGGAAAGCTTTGAAGGCCCGCTGGATTTACT
>ERZ724518.1381-NODE-1381-length-10941-cov-12.256936_pt1 | contig 10941 bp, 9 predicted proteins | sample MGYA00376051_ERZ724518 | MGnify/ENA primary metagenome ERZ724518 (study PRJEB28724, sample SAMN07190885) | wastewater metagenome | isolation source: influent of sewage treatment plant in Hong Hong | place: Hong Kong | collected 2016-03-17 ... | reverse complement strand
AAAACTTCAATCCAAAGAACTATAGTTTAAAATAAAGGTAAATATTTAATGGATACAAATTTACAAAATCAATTAAACAACTATTCAACTAAAACTTCAAAAAAAAGATACATATATATTGGAATTTTTCTTTTAATTTTTGCAGGGATTTCTTACTATTTTTTCTTTATGAATACAACAAAAAAAGATGATGTTTCTGTTTATAATACTAAAAAAATAACAAGAGGAGATTTATCTGTAACTGTTAGTGCAACTGGTACATTAAATCCAACAAATAGTGTTGATATAGGAATAGAAGTTTCTGGAACTATAAAAGAGATATATGTGGATTTCAATGATCAAGTTGAAGTAGGGCAACTTTTAGCAATACTTGATACAAGAAAACTACAATCTGATGTTGATGGTCAAACAGCAGCTTTAGCCATAGCAAAAGCAAGTTTAAAACAAAGCGAAGTTGATCTAAAAAATAAAAAAGTAAACTATGATAGAACTCAAAAAATGTATGAAACTTCAGGTGGAAAATATCCATCTATAAATGAATTAGATGCAACTAGATTTGCTTATGAGGGTGCTGTTTCTATGCTTGAAGGTGCAAAAGCAAAAGTTGAACAAGCTTCTTTTTCTTTAAAAATGGCACAACAAAATCTAGATAAAGCATATGTAAGATCTTCAATAAAAGGAATAGTTTTAAATAGAGCTGTTGAAGTTGGTCAAACACTTGCAGCTTCTATGAATGCTCCAAAACTTTTCACACTTGCAAAAGATTTAACTCAAATGGATTTAATAGTAAGTATAGACGAATCAGACGTGGCAGATATTAAAAAAGATTTGGATGTAACTTTTAAAGTTGATGCATATCCAAATAGAGTTTTTAAAGGAAAAATCAAACAAGTTAGACTTAATCCTGTAACTGTAAATGGTGTTGTAACTTACGAAACAGTTGTTGGAGTAAATAATGAAGAGTTACTTTTAAGACCTGGGATGACTGCGACTGCACAAATAGTGACAAAACAAAGCCTTGATAAGCTGATAATTCCAAACACTGCTTTAAGATTTAAGCCAAAAATTCAAATAGAGCAAAAATCAAGTACTATGAATTTTGTACAACCAGTAAAATTCCCGCAAGGTGAAAATAGACCTAAAGAGATGGGCAAAAAAGAGTTTTCACCTATTTTTATTTTAGAAAATAATCAGCCTAAAAAAGTAATGGTTAAAGTTTTAAATACAGATGGAAAATCAACTACTATTGAATCAGATGAGTTAAAAGTGGATGATGAAGTTATAGTTTCACAAAAGAGTGAAAATGGAAAATAAAAAAACTCTTATAGAATTTAAAAATATTACAAAAGTTTACGGTGTAGGTGACGCAAAAACTTATGCTTTAAATGGAGTTGATTTTTCTATAAAAGAGGGTGAATTTGTAGCTATTATGGGAGCTAGTGGAAGTGGTAAATCTACAGCTATGAATATGATTGGATGCTTGGATAAAGCTACAAGTGGAGAGTATTTATTTAATGGAATAAATGTAGAGAATTTAAATAGTGACCAAATGGCACTTTTGAGAAGAAACTATTTAGGATTTGTTTTTCAAAGTTTTAATTTGCTTGGAAGAACAAGTGCCTTAGAAAATGTTGAACTTCCTTTGATTTATAGAAAAATTCCAACTAAACAAAGAAGAGAGATGGCTTTGGATGCCTTAAGTAAAGTTGGGCTTCAAACAGTAACAAAAAATACTCCAGCTCAATTATCAGGTGGTCAACAACAACGTGTTGCAATAGCAAGGGCAATAGTTTCAAATCCATTGGTTTTATTAGCTGATGAGCCAACAGGAAATCTTGATAGTATAAAGAGTTTGGAGATTATGAATTTACTTAAAAAACTAAATGAAGAAGAAAAAATCACTATTATTATGGTAACTCATGAAGATGAAATGGCTGCATTTGCCAATAGAACAATATATTTTAGAGATGGTCATATAGAAGATAGTTTGAAAAAAGGATATAAATAATGTTAAGTAATGCCTTTTTAATAGCTATAAAAGAGATAAAAAGAAATCTTTTAAGGTCATTTCTTACAATTTTAGGAATCGTGATTGGAGTTGCATCTGTTATTGCAATGGTAATGATTGGAGATGGAACAACTGCAAATGTGCAAGATAGCATTTCAAAGCTTGGAACAAATATGCTTATTTTAAGGGTTGGTCAAGAGAAAAAAGGACCTCCAAAAGAAGATAATAGTTCAAAACCTTTTACTGAAGGAGATATTTTTGCCATTAAAAATGAAGTTCAAAATATAAAAGCCGTAAGTGCAGAAAATTCTACATCTGTAAATGTTGTTTATGGAAATAAAAGTAATAATGGAACTTCTGTTGTTGGAACAAATAATGACTATTTTATAGTAAAAGATTGGGATATAGATGAAGGAAGAATATTTGATGAGAGTGAATTAAGCAGTGGGAAATCATCTTGTCTTATAGGAACAACTATTGTTAAACAGCTTTTTGGTGATGAAAATCCAATTGGAACAACTATAAGACTTAAAAATGTAACTTGTAATGTAATTGGAGTTTTGAAATCAAAAGGTGCTAGTGCTTTTGGAAGAGACCAAGATGAAATAGTAATAGTTCCACTTAAAATGTATCAACAAAAAATAAAAGGTAATAAGGATATAGCTTCTATTTTAATATCTATTACTGGGAGTAAATTTATTGATAATGCAAAAATAGAGATAACATCTTTAATGCAAGAAAGAAGAAAACTAAAAGTTGGTGAAGTTGATAATTTTAATATAAGAGATATGCAAGATATTCTTTCAACTATGACATCAACTACAAAGATGTTAACTTATCTTTTGGGATCAATCGCTGGAATTAGTTTACTTGTTGGTGGAATTGGTATTATGAATATTATGCTTGTTTCTGTAACTGAAAGAACTAGAGAAATAGGAACACGACTTGCTATTGGAGCTATGGAAAATGAAGTTCTTTTACAGTTTTTGGTTGAAGCTATTGTTTTATCAACTCTTGGTGGAATAGTTGGAATAGTTTTAGGTTTAGGAATAGGGTATTTTACTGTACATATGATGGAATTGCCATTTATTTTTAATAAGCAAATTATTTTAATATCATTCTTATTTTCTACATTTATTGGAGTATTTTTTGGATATTTTCCTGCACGAAAAGCTGCAAAATTAAATCCAATAGATGCATTAAGATATGAATAATCAATAAATATTAATAACGATTATCAATTTTATTAAATGTTAAGTTTTGCTTGGTTAATATTCCATTAATATTTTTAAACCAAGTAAGATTTAATACATTATTTTAAGAAAGTAAAATGGAAAATAAAAAAGATAAGATTTTAGATTCAAAGAAAATTTTTGAAGATAACAAAACTATTCAAATTGTTCACGATGGGCAATCATACTACTTGAAAATCACAAAAGCTAATAAATTAATACTTACAAAATAGGTTTTTAAATACCACTTAAAAATAGCTAGCAAAAGTAAAGTTCTCCTACAAATAGCCAGCCAAGAAAAAAAATTGACTAATATTTTTCTAGGAGTAGAAATGAACAAATATATAAAAAGTAATAAAAAAAGCACAAATTATATAATAGGTGCTTCAGTTGTAACAGCAAGTTTACTAACAAATCCAATGATGCTAAATGCAGAATCTACACTTTTACCAAATGTTGATGTTGTTGAAAAAAGTGATAAAGTACAATATAGCCAAACTTATAAAGTAGATAAATCATCATCTACAAAAATCACACAAGATTTAATAGATACACCTCAAACAGTTCAAGTTATTACAAACAAAGTTATACAAGAACAGCAAGCAACAACTTTACAAGAGGCACTTAGAAATACACCTGGTGTTACTCTTTTATTGGGTGAAAATGGAAATTCAAATACAAAAGATAATATCTCTATGAGAGGATTTGATGTACAAGGAAGTGTGTATAGAGATGGAATTAGAGATTTAACAAATGCTGCAAAAGATATGTATAACGTTGATGCAGTTGAAGTTACTAAAGGAACGGTTGGTGCTGATAATGGAAGAGCTGTTCCTGCTGGATATATAAATCAAGTTACAAAAACAGCAAAAAATGTTGATGAAGCATCAGGAACTGTTGGATACAACACAGAACAAAACACAAGATTAACAGCAGATATAAATAAAAAAATAGATGAAACAACAGGTATTAGACTAAATGTTATGAAACAGCAAGGTGATGTTGCTGGGCGTGATGATGTGCAGATAGATAGATCTGGAATTGCCACTTCAGTTGGTTTTGGTATAGGAACTGCCACAAGAACTACGATCAATTATGAACATACAATTCAAGATGATACTCCAGATGGTGGAATCCCTGCTGTTGGATTAAATGGTGGAGCAGCAAAAGTAGATACTACAAAATTTTATGGAAGTCTTAGTGATTATGAGAAATCAAAAAGTGATACTATCACTGTTAAGTTTGAGCAAGATTTAAAAAATAATTCAACATTTACAAACACTGCAAGATATAGTAAAACAAATCAAGAAATGTTATTGACTTCACCTTCAGCATACTCAGCTACTACAAATACAGTAACTAGATCAATGCATGGGAAATGGATGGAAAATGAGTTGTTAGTAAATCAATCAAATGTTACAACTTCATTTAACACAGGCTCATTGTTGCTTCACAATATAAGTACAGGTATAGAAATCTCAAAAGAGAATCAGTTAAGTAAGGGTTATGTAACTCAAACAGCAAAAACTTCAAATCTCTATAATCCAAATAGTTTTTCTTGGAATGATTTGACATTTTCAGGTGTAAAAAGTGATGGTGAAACTCAAACTGTTGGAGCTTATTTATTTGACTCTATTAACATTGGAGAAAAATTTATATTAACAGGAGGTGGAAGATTTGATAAATATGATACAACAAATGAAGCTGTTATTGCTTCAACTGCTACAACACATCCATCACTTCCAGTTGGTACATTAGTTCCATACTCTTTGGAAGATGAGGGAAATCTAAGTAGTTATAAGTTGGGATTGGTTTATAAAGTAGTTGAAAATGGAAGTGTGTATATTTCAAGAGCAAATACACAATTACCACCAGGTGGAGCTAACTTTGCTTTTAGTACAACAACTACAAATCAAAATTATCCAACGATGGAACCTCAAAAAGCTATAACTGATGAAATAGGTACAAAATGGGATTTACTGAATAATAAAATTGCTTTAACATCAGCTATTTATAAAACAGTAGTGCAAAATGAAGTTATGACAGAATCTGATGGAAGTACAACTCAAAATGGAGAAAAAGAAGTAAAAGGAATTGAACTAGGTCTTTCTGGTGATATAACTGATAAGTGGAGTGTAAGCAGTGGAATAGCACAAATGAATACTGAGTATTCAAATGCAACTTCAACAAATCAAGGAATGAGTCTTAGATTCTCACCTGAACATACGGCAACTTTATGGAGTACATATAAAGTTACTCCAGCTATTAGTTTAGGTGCAGGAGCTAGATATGTTGGAACTCAAGATGTAAAAATAGCTACAGATTCAACTGAACTTGTTTCAAAAATTGATTCTTATGTGGTTTATGATGCCATGGCTTCATATAAATATAATAAAAATTTAACGTACCAATTAAATGTTTATAATTTAACTGATGAAGAGTATGTTTCTAGTATGAATAATTCTGGAAGAAGATATGTTCCAGGTGCTTCAAGAAGTGGGTTGTTAACACTTGCATACAAATTTTAAATAAAAAAGGAAAGAGATGATTTTACATATACCAAATGTTCTTTCAAAAGAGCAATTAGTTGAATGTAGAGATTTGCTAAATAAAGCAGATTGGATAGATGGAAAATTAACAGCTGGAAGTCAAGCAGTTAATGTAAAAAGTAATTTACAACTTGTAGAAAATAGCCAAACTTTAAGCTATTTAAGAGAGGTTATAACAAATGCTTTAAAAACAAATCCACTTTTTATTAGTGCTGTTTTACCAAATCACATCATCTCTCCTTTTGTAAATAGATATGAAAATAATGGAGCATATGGAAACCATGTGGATAACTCTATTTTATACGATTCAATAGTTGGAAAAAATTTTAGAACAGATGTATCTTGTTCTTTATTTTTTACAGACCCACATGAATATGAAGGTGGAGAGATGGTAATTGAAGATACTTTTGGAACTCATGAAGTAAAACTTCCAGCAGGGGATTTGATACTTTATCCATCAACTTCACTACACAGGGTTGAGCCAGTAACTAGTGGTGTACGAATGGTTAGTTTTATGTGGGTTCAAAGTATGATTAGAAGCGCTTGGAAAAGAAGTATGCTTTTTGAACTTGATAATACAATCCAAAGTTTAAGAGTAAAACATGGGGAAACACAAGAAGCTTTAAATCTTTCAATTCACTATCATAAACTAATCCAAGAGTGGGCGGAGCTTTGAAAGAAAAATTAAGTTTTATACCAAATGACTTAGTATCTTTAAAAGATTATGAAAGATATGCAAAAGAGATGATGGATTCAAACTCTTTGGCTTATGTTTGTAGTGGAGCTGAAGATGAAATCACTTACAAAAGAAACGAAGAAGCCTTTAAAAACATATACTTAGAGACTTTAACCCTTGAAGATTTAAAAGGTGCAAATACAAAAATAGAACTATTTGGAGAAACTTATAAAACTCCTATTTTTGTGGCTCCCGTTGCTTACCAAAAACTCTTTGATGCTAATGGAGAAATTTCAACAGTTTTAGGTGCAAATGCCATGAATATTCCTATGTGTGTTAGCTCTTTTTCTAGTTCAACTTTTGAAGAGATTTCATCATATGCAAATCATCCGTTGTGGTTTCAGTTATATATTCAACCCAATATGAATACAAATTTAAAGCTAATAGAAAAAGCACAAAATTTAGGTTTCAAAGCTTTAGTTATAACCATAGATGCTCCAATATCAGGAATTAGAAACAGTGAACAAAGAGCTGGATTTAATTTACCTGATGGTATAAGAGCGATAAATATAGAAACTCCAATTCAGACAACTACAAATTTTGAAAATGTTTTTGATATAGTTCCTGTTTTACCAACTTGGAAAGATATAGAATTTATCAAACAAAATACAAAATTGCCTGTGATTTTAAAAGGAATTACATCAATATCTTATGCAAAAAAAGCTATTGAGATAGGAATTGATGGGATTATAGTTTCAAATCATGGGGGAAGAACCATAGATACTCTTCCTTCTACAATAGAGCTTTTGCCAAAAATAGCAAAAGTTGTGGAAAATAAAATTCCTATTTTATTTGATGGTGGTATAAGAAGAGGTAGTGATATTATAAAAGCCATTGCACTTGGAGCAAGTGCAGTGATGATAGGGCGACCTATTATGTATGCCCTAGCAACAGCAGGAGCTTTAGGAGTTGCTCACACTCTTAAAATATTAAAAGAAGAGTTGGAAGTATCTATGATATTTACAGGTTGTAAAGATATAGAAGCTATTAAAGCGTTAAATTTGGATTAAAAAACCGTTAAAAAAGAGATGTTAATATTTTATATAAAATAAGAAGGAGTAAATTTGCATAAAACAATATGGTTTAAAATTCATTGGTTTTTAGGAATAACAGCAGGAATTATACTTTTAGTAGTTGGTCTTTCAGGTGCAATGTTGTCATTTGAAAAAGAGATTATGAATGCAATGAATAAAAATAGTTATACAGTTTTGGCACAAGATGGAGTTGAAAGATTAAGTACAAAAGAGTTATTAGAAAAATTTCAATATCAATTACCAGAAGCAAAAATAAATAGTATCTCATTTTCAAATGATAAAACATCATCAACTATTATAAATGTGGCTGGAAAAGAAGCAAGAAAAGGGATAAACTACTATGTAAATCCTTATGATGCAACTATTCTTCCAGAATTAAAAGGAAAAGAGTTTTTCTCATTTGTTCTTACACTACATAGATGGTTGGCTTTTAGTGGGGATGCAAGAGAAGTTGGAAAACAAGCTGTTGCTATAAGTACTATTGCTTTGATTGTATTGATGATAAGTGGAATTGCTGTTTATTGGGCGACAATTAAAAGAGCATTTTTTAAGAGCTTTACTTTTAGTTTTAAACATAAAAAAAGAGCATTTTTATCAACAATGCACAGTGCAATTGGAATGTGGGTAATACCTTTTTATTTGCTTGTTTCATTAACAGGTATTATTATGTCATATGATGTTGTAAAAGATACACTTTATAATATGGCAGGTGTTCAAAAGCCTCAGAAAATGCAAGGTATGAAATCACAAGGAAAAGAAGAAAATAAAATAGCAAAATTTGATGAATATGAAAAAGCAGTTAATTTATTTGACAATTTTAGTGAGAAAAGTTATTCAACTGCAACATTGAGATTCCCTCAAAATGGAACAGTTTATAGTTTTAACTATACAGATACAAAACACCATTACAATAATTTAGAATTAGATACATCTTCTTTAACACTATTAAAACATGAAAAAATTGAAGACAAATCTTTTGTTGAGCAATTGCTCAAAAGCATATTATATTTGCATACAGGTGAATATTTTGGTTTTATTGGAAAAGTTGGTATGTTTATAGCATCAGCACTTATGGCTTTATTTACAATTACAGGTTTTATGTTATATGTAAATAGAAAAACTAAAAAGAAACGAAAATCGATAGAAGAGTAGTGTAAAACTACTCTTTCTCTTTTTTTGTTATATATCTTTGAACAACGCTATCTTTTATTTTTGATATATCAACTAAAATAAAACCATCTATACAATCAGAAAAATCACTATCCACATTAAAACCTAAAAATTTGATGCCATCATCTTCACAAATCTCAGTATATTGTTTATATAAAGTTGGAATTGATACTCCAATATTTGCTAAAGTTGATTTTAAAAATTTAAAATCTTGTTTTTTATCTTTTAATCCAAAAAGTTCTTTTATATCAGAAAGTTTATTTGAATAAGAATATGGAAGTCTAGGCTCTACTAATCCATCTTGACCATAATAATGAGAATAATAAAAAGTCATGATATCCTTAGTAACTGTTGGAAAATTTGAACTAATACTTACAGGTCCAAACATATATTTTATATGTGGATTGTTTTTTAAATATGCTCCTATTCCAAACCACAAATAATCCAATGCCCTTGTTCCCCAATATTTAGGTTGTACAAAACTTCGTCCAAGTTCAATAGAATTTTTTAAATATGGAGTAAAACCTTCGTTATATTTGAATAGACTATTAGAATAAAAACCTTTTACACCAATATTTTTGAATATAAAATTTGAATCACCAATTCTATATGAACCTACGATTTCAAGGTCATTTTCATCCCATAAAATGATGTGTTGATAATAGATGTCATACTTATCAGTATCTCTTTTTTTATTTACACCTTCACCAACTTTTCTAAAAGAGACTTCTCTTAATCGTCCAAGCTCTTTTAAAACAACAGAATCTTCCACATAATCATAAAGATAGATTTTTTTACCATCTCCTGTCTCACCAATTAGTTTTGATTTTCTTAGTTCATTTATCAAATCAACTTTTTTTACAGGATGAGCAATTGCACTTTGTGTTTCAAAAAAAGACTTAACCCCTTTTCTTAGGGCATAAAGATGTTTTCTATAAAGATTTACTAAAAACTTTTGTTCAATTCCCTTTGGTGAGATATTTTCATTTGGGATAATTTGTCCAATTTTTATATTTATTCTTTTTGATTTTTTCTTAAACATCTCATGTGATAAAAGAAGTGTTGAAAAAGTTTTATTTATAAGCGAAATTGTGTAAAAAGTTTTTGAATTTTTAGCATCTAAATATATTGGTAAAATTGGTGAATTTGAGTGTTTAGCAAAAGTTAAAAATCCTTTAGTCCAAGCTGGATCTTTGATTCCTTTTGTAGTTGCTCTGCTTACTTCACCAGCTGGGAATATAATAATTGCTTCTTCATTATTTAAAGATTCATATATCTTTTTAATATTCTCTTTTGATTGTTTATTTTTATAATTATCAACTAAAATCATTAATGAATTTAAGGCATCAAATCCACCTAAAAAATCATTTGCAACAATCTTTACATCTTTTCGCACTTGTGATACAAGTTTTAACAAACATAAACCATCAAGTCCACCAAGAGGGTGATTTGCGATGATTACTACTTTCCCAAATGCTGGAATATTTTGTAAGTCATTACTTGAAACAGTGTAATCAAAATCAAAATAATCCAATACTGCATCTACAAATTCAAGACCTTTTAGATGAGAATTTTGTGATAAAAATTGATTTATTGAATCTTCATGAACTATTTTTTTTGCTATTTTAAATAATGATTTTTTTAAAAAGTTATCGTTTTTATTTATGTTTGGAAATTTTTTTTCTATTTCTTTTTGTACATCTACCATTTTCTTCTCCTATTTTGGGAATTTTATATGGTTTTGATTACAAAAGGGTGACGAAGAATTCTTGCTCTTAAAATTTTCTTCTATAAACTTATGATAAAATCTTTATTATTTTAAGCAAGGAAAATTTATATGAATAAGTCAAATATGACAAATATAATTTCATTAATAGTGACAATTTTAGGTTATGCAATACACAATGAAATCCTTTTTATGATAGGAGTTTTTGCATTTAGTGGAGCAATTACAAATAGTTTAGCTATTCATATGCTTTTTGAAAAAGTTCCATTTTTATATGGAAGTGGTGTGATTGAAAATAAGTTTTCACAGTTTAAGATCTCTATTCATAATTTGATTATGAATCAGTTTTTTACGCAAGAAGCATTAAATAGATTCTTTGAAACAGAGGTTAATAGTGCTAAAAATAGTATAGATTTTGAAAAAATATTAACTAAAACAGATTTTTCACCAGCTTATGAATCATTAAAAGAATCAGTAATGCAATCA
>ERZ724518.1377-NODE-1377-length-10954-cov-6.178824_pt1 | contig 10954 bp, 9 predicted proteins | sample MGYA00376051_ERZ724518 | MGnify/ENA primary metagenome ERZ724518 (study PRJEB28724, sample SAMN07190885) | wastewater metagenome | isolation source: influent of sewage treatment plant in Hong Hong | place: Hong Kong | collected 2016-03-17 ... | reverse complement strand
TTATGAGGCGGCCGAGGTGGTTGGCTGGAGCGATTTCCCGCACGTGGCGCGGGCACTGGCGGCATTTTTGGCCCGCCCCGCTGTGCAACGCGGGCTGGAGGTGCCGCGCGCTTAGCGCGGTTCACAACAAATTCTGCCGGTGCCCAGCCAGGCTAGCGCCCAAACAAACGCGCTAGCCAGCCTTTTTTTTGCATCCGGTGCTCTAGCCCGGGAAAGAGTTTTTCGTAATCAATGTGCCGTGTCTCCGCATCGGCCGCGCCCTGGCGCTGGGCAGCATCGACGCGGTTTAAATATTCCTTCACGGTGGGGGTGTAGGCGTGGTCTTCGGTGCGAATGTGGCTAAACAGCCAGCGCGACAGCAGCTTGTGCAGCTCGTCGGCCACATCTTCCCCGGCTTCAAAACGCTCTTGAATCGACACAATGCGGCGGATAAAAAGCGCGTGTACCTTTTTGTGCGGGCCTAAAAAGGTGTAGCCCGCTTGCTCCAGCAGGCTTTCTTCAAAGACAAAGTGCGATTCGGTGTAATCGGCGGTGTCGGCAATCACCTGGGACAGCGCTTGCCGGTCTGGCGAGCTGCGCAAGTTGTACAAGGTGTTGATGTACTGGGCGATGCGTTGGTGCTGGCGGTCAATTTCCGCAATCCCGGTGTCCAAGTCGGCGCTCCAGACAAGATGAGCCATAGAAATCTCCGCAAAACTGACAAGGTTGAGAACCAGGGAATATACCTAGTTCCAAGAGGGGCAATCGGTATTGGCACCGCGCTGGCGGGTGGCAACACCCTTCTGGGCAGAAAAGAGCGCGGCCAACTTCCTACAATCTGCGCCCATGACTTTGCCCACCTACACCCGCGCCCAGCAGCTGCCTGCCATCCTGGAACAACGTATTGCCATCTTGGATGGGGCCATGGGCACCATGATCCAGCGCTTCAAGCTCACCGAGGCCCAGTACCGGGGCGAGCGCTTTGCCGACTTTGCCTACGATGTGAAGGGCAACAACGAGCTGCTCAGCCTGACGCGCCCGGATGTGATCCGCGACATCCACGAAGGCTACCTGGCCGCCGGGGCCGACCTGATCGAGACCAACACCTTTGGCGCCACCAGCATCGCCCAGGACGACTACCACATGGGCCATCTGGCCTACGAGATGAACCTGCAAAGCGCCAAGCTGGCACGCGCGGCCTGCGACAAATTCTCTACGCCCGAACACCCGCGCTTTGTCGCCGGGGCCCTGGGCCCGACACCCAAAACCGCCAGCATCAGCCCCGACGTGAACGACCCCGGCGCGCGCAACATCAACTTTGAGCAGCTGCGCGTGGCCTATCTGGAGCAAACCCTGGGCCTGATTGAAGGCGGGGCGGACGTGATTTTGGTGGAAACCATTTTCGACACCTTGAACGCCAAGGCGGCGCTGTTTGCCGTCGATGAGGCGTTTGAGCAGACCGGCGAATGCCTGCCCATCATGATCAGCGGCACGGTGACCGATGCCTCGGGGCGCATTCTGTCGGGCCAAACCGTGACGGCGTTTTGGCACAGCGTGCGCCATGCCAACCCGCTGTCGGTGGGCCTGAACTGCGCCCTGGGCGCGGCGCTGATGCGCCCCTACATCCAAGAGCTGGCCAAGGCCGCGCCCGATACCTTCATCAGCTGCTACCCCAACGCCGGCCTGCCCAACCCCATGAGCGACACCGGCTTTGACGAAACGCCCGAGGTCACCAGCCGCCTGGTGCACGAGTTTGCCGCCGAGGGGCTGGTGAACATTCTGGGCGGCTGCTGCGGCACCACGCCCGACCACATTGGTGCCATCGCCCAGGCCGTTGCGCCCGTGCCCACGCGCAAGCTGTTTTACCCAGCGCACGCCTAAACACCTGCCTAAACAATAGCTCTTTGCGCTTGCTATTCAATGGTTTCACCATAGTTTTTAGCTGAAATCACCATTTCAAAAGCGCAAACAGCTATCAAAAACATGAACAAGGAGACAAGCATGGAAAAAGTTTTGCACACCCTGCGCGTGCTGGAAATTGGCGGCCTGGGCCCCGGCCCGTTCTGCGCCATGCACTTGGCCGACCTGGGGGCCGACGTGATCAGCCTGGTGCGCCCCGGCAACGGCGGCCTGCCCATCACGGGCGATTTGCTCAACCGGGGCAAGCGCTCGGTCTTTGCCGACCTCAAATCCCCCGAGGGCCGCGCCCTGGTGCTGCAGCTGGTGGCCCAGGCCGACATCCTCATCGAAGGCATGCGCCCCGGCAGCATGGAGCGCCTGGGCCTGGGCCCGCAAGAGTGCCACGCCGTCAATCCCGCCCTGGTCTATGGCCGCATGACCGGCTGGGGCCAGCACGGCCCGCTGGCACACACCGCGGGGCACGATGCCAACTACACCGCCCTGTCCGGGGCCATGTGGGGCTGCAGCCCGGCCGATGCCCGCCCCGTCGCCCCCGTGGGCGTGCTGGGGGACATTGGCGGCGGGGCGCTTTATTTGATGACGGGGCTGCTGGCCGGCGTGCTGCAGGCGCGCGCCAGCGGCCAGGGCACGGTGGTGGATGCGGCCATCGTCGATGGCGCGGCGCACATGCTCAACCTCATGCTCAGCATGCGCAGCACCGGCCTGGTGGGCGACACGCGCAGCACCAGCCTGCACACCATGGCACCGTTCTACGACACCTATGTCTGCGCGGATGGGGAGCACATCGTCATTGGGCCGATTGAGCCGCAGTTCTACCAATTGCTGCTGCAGCGGCTGGGCCTGGAGGGCGATCCGGACTTCACCGGCGACCAATGGGACCGCCGCGCCTGGCCCCAGCGCCGCGCCCGCTTGGCGGCGCTGTTTTTGCAACACCCCCAGGCCCACTGGCAGGCCCTGCTGGAAGGCACGGATGCGTGCTTTTCTGCCGTGCTCAGCCCCAAAGCGGCGCTGCACCACCCCCACCTGCAAGCGCGTGGCGTGTACGCCGAGCCCCAGGGCACACTGCAAGCCAGCCCGGCCCCGCGCTTTGGCGCTGCGCCCTACCCCATCAACCCCACCCACCCTGCCGGAGCGCACACCGAAGCGGTATTGCAGGATCTGGCGCAAGGCGGCCGTGGCTGGCGGGCGTAAACAGCCCCGTACCAATCCAATCCCCCAACCAGCCCCTGAGCAAAGCCATGCACCCAAAAATCTACCCCGCCCTGCTGGCCATCAGCGCCACGGTTGCCCTGAGCGCCTGCAGCAGTACCGCGCCGCGCCCTGGCGACGACCTGGAGGTGGCGTTTATGTGCACCAACGGCACGGCCATTGCGGTGCGCTTTTCGCCCGCCAATGAAACCGCTGTGCTCACGCACCAGGGCAGCAGCATCACCCTGGCGCAGCAGCCCAGCGGCTCGGGCTTTATCTACAGCAATGGCCCCCACACCATTCGCGGCAAGGGCGATGACCTGACCGTCGAGATTGGCCGCATGGTGCCGCTGCAGTGCACGGCCCAGTAAACCGTTTGCCACCACAGCACAGGCAGGATTGATGCAACGTCGCTCTCTTTGGATAGCGGGCGGTGCCACGCTGCTGGTGCTGGCCCTGGGTGGGATTGGGGCCCAAAAAATGGCCGGCCCCCGGCTGGATGCTTACCAAGTGGTGGCCCAGCCCCTGGTGCAGACCGTGGTGGCCACGGGGCGGGTCACGGCCCCCGCGCGGGTGCAGGTGGGCAGCCCCATTACCGGGGTGGTGCTGCAGCGGCACGTGCGCGAGGGCGACCGGGTGCGCCCCGGCGAGGTGCTGGCCGTGCTGCGCGCCGACGACCTGCAGGCCCAGGTGCGCCAGGCCCGTGCTGCCTTGACCGAGCTGCAGCAATCCACCCGCCCACAAGCCCAGCGGGCCGCGCAGCAAACACAGCAGCAGTGGCAGCAGGCCCGCCGTGAACTCGAGCGCCGCCGCCTGCTGGCCAGCCAACAGGCCATCAGCCACGAAGCGCTGGAACAAGCCATAGAGGCCGAAACCCTGGCCCGCCTGGCCGCCGAACAAGCCCAGCTGCAAGCGCGCGCACTGCAGCCCGGCCAGGCCCAGGAAGCCAGCGCCCAGGCCCGGCTGGCCAGTGCCCAGGCGCAGCTGGACAAGGCCACTATCCGCGCCGAGGTGGCCGGCACCGTGCTCACCCGCCATGCCGAGCCGGGCGACCTGGTGCAGCCGGGCCAGGTTCTGTTCGAGATGGCCGGCGATGGCACCACCGAGGTGCTGGTGGCGCTGGATGAAAAAAACCTGGAGGTGCTGGCCCTGGGGCAATCGGCCAGGTGCATTGCCGATGCGTATCCGCGCCAGCCTTTTGCGGCCGAACTGGACTTTATTGCGCCCAGCATCGACCCCCAGCGCGGCACGGTGGAGGTGCGCCTTGCGGTGGCCGCTGCGCCCGATTTTTTGCGCCAGGACATGACGGTTTCGGTCAATATTCAAACCGGTGCGCAGGCCTCGGCCATCGTCGTGCCCAACGATGCCCTGGCCGATCTGGACGGCGAGCGCCCCCACGTTTGGGTGGTGGAGCAAGGCCGTGCCGTGCGCCGCGAGCTGCAGCTGGGCCTGCGCGGCCTGGTGCAAACCCAGGTCACAGCGGGCTTGCAAGCCGGTGACTGGGTGCTGGCCGATGCGCAAGCCCCCCTGGAGCCGGGCCAGCGCGTGCGCGCACTGGAGCGCCCACTGCCATGGGCCGCACCATGAGCCACCCGCGCACGCCCCAGCCCGCCGGGGGACGGCAATCGGGATGGCCTCTGTGGATTGAATGGACGCTGGCCACCCGCTTTCTGCGCGAGGGCAAGGCGCAAAGCACGTTGATTTTGGTGGGCATTGCCGTGGGCGTGGCCGTGCTGGTGTTTCTGACGGCCTTGATCACGGGCCTGCAAAACAACATCATCGAGCGCACCCTGGGCACCCAGGCCCACATCAAGGTGCAGCCGCCCAAAGAGCGCAACCTCATCGCCCCCGCACCGCCCGGCCATGTGCAGCTGGTGCTGGAGGACCAACGCGCCCAGCGCCTGCGCTCCATCAACAACTGGCAACAGGTGCGCGATGTGCTTGACGGCCTGCCCCAGCTCTCGGCCGTCTCCCCGCTGATCTCGGGGCCCGCCTTTGCCCGCCGGGGTCAGGCCTCAATGCCGGTCAGCCTGCTGGGCATTGATCCGCCGCGCTACCGGCGCATCATCGCCCTGGAAGAGGCCATCGTGGCCGGTGCCTTTCGCCTGCAGGCGCACGATGCCCTCATCGGCCGCCAACTGGCCGCCGACCTGGGCCTGCGCGTGGGCGACAAGCTGCGCCTGGATGCCGGCCAGGGCCAGGAGAGCGTGGTCAGCGTGGCCGGCATCTTCCAACTGGGGGTGCGCGAGCTGGATACGCGCTACGTCTATCTGGGCATGCAGCAAGCCCAGTCGCTGCTGAACCTGCCCGGTGCCGCCACCAGCCTGGACTTGAAGCTGCACCACATCTTTGAAGCGCAAACCATGGCCACCCACATCAGCCGCTTAACGGGGCTGCAAGCCCAAAGCTGGATTGAAACCAACACCCAGCTGATGAATGCCCTGCAATCGCAGCGCCTGTCCACCCAGATGATCAGCAGCTTTGTGGCCTTGAGCGTGGCGCTGGGCATTGCCAGCGTGCTGGCCGTCAGCGTCGTGCAGCGCACCCGCGAAATCGGCATTCTGCGGGCCATGGGGGCCAGCCGGCAGCAGATGCTGCGGGTGTTTTTGCTGCAGGGGGCCATGTTTGGCCTGGTCGGCTCGCTGCTGGGCAGCCTGGCCAGCTATGGCCTGGTGGCCATCTTCAACAACTTTTCCGCCCAGCTGTTCTACATTCCGCTCGACCCCTGGCTGGCGCTGCTGGCCGCTGGCCTGGCCACGGCCACCGGTATTGTGGCGGCCGCCATCCCCGCGCGGCGTGCGGCCACGTTAGACCCGGTGCAGGCCATCCGCCATGTCTGAGCACACCAGCGGCGACCAAGAAGTGCTGCGCCTGGACGGCCTGTGCAAACGCTACAACCTGGGCCAGCCCACCGAAACACAGGTGCTGCACGGGCTGTCGCTGCGCCTGCAGCGCAGCGACTTCACCGCGCTGACGGGCAGCTCCGGCTCGGGCAAAAGCACGCTGCTGAACCTGATCGGCCTGCTGGACACCCCCACGGCAGGCGAGCTGCACCTGCTGGGCCAGCCCACCAGCGGCATGGACGAGGCCCAGCGCACGGCATTGCGCGGGCAGCACATCGGCTTTGTCTTTCAGTTCCACCACCTGATCACGGCATTTACTGCGCTCGAGAATGTGCTGATGCCCATCGCCCTGGCCCACGGCAAGCCCACGCGCGAGCACACCGAGTTTGCCCAGCACCTGCTTGCCCAAGTGGGGCTAGAGAAGCTGGCGCAGCAGCGCCCCGACCAGCTCTCTGGCGGGCAACAGCAGCGCGTGGCCGTGGCCCGCGCCCTGGTGACCCAACCGGCGCTGCTGCTGGCCGACGAGCCCACGGGCAACCTTGACAGCCGCTCTGCGGCCGAGGTGTTCCAGCTGTTGCGCCACTTCAACCAGACCTTTGGCTGCGCCGTGCTGATGGTCACGCACGATCTGCGCCTGTCCGAGCAATGCGACCGCATCGTCCACCTGGCCGATGGGCGCATTGCCAGCGATCGCCACCGCCCCTAAAGCGGGGCCATCCAGCAAGGCAAGCTAAGCCCGGCTTTGCGCCCGCGCCACCGACCACAGGTAATTCATCTGGGCACAAAACGGCTGGGCGCACACCGCCCGGCCCTGGTATTGGCAGCCATCGACCACGCACAGCCCGCGCTGCTCCCCCTCGTGGCGCATCTGGCGCGGTTGCTGGCCACTGGCATGCAGTTGCGCCATCTGCACCCAGGGATCGGTCACACGGCCATGCAGCAACGCCTGCCACTCTTGCGGCAGCAACTGCGCCGGGGTATAGGCCGCCGCCGCTTGCACCGCCTGCTGGGCCACCTGGCTGGGCAGGGGTTGCAACTCCAACTGCAAGAGGGCGCTGGTGCGCAGCATGTGCAGCTGCGCCTGCAGCGCTTGCGGCGTACCCGGCACCATCTGGGGCTGCAAAACCAGGCCAAAGGCCGAACTGCTGAGCTGCTGCAACGACCCGGCAAAGGCAATATTGAGCAGGCCCTGGCCCACCCACGGCGCACCCAAGCCCAGCCCCCCTGCGCCGCCCCCACCGGCCGGACTGCCCCCGCCCGGCAAGGCCGCCGCCAGGGCCGCTTGGGCCTGGGCCCAGGCCACGGGGACTTTGAGCATCAAACTCATGCCCCGCGTGCCATCTTGGGCCGCAATGCTGCCTTGCAGCACCAGCCAGTTTTGCAACGCAGGAATGGTGACCGCCTTGCCCTGCCCCTGCTGCGCGGCCTGCGCCGCCATCGCCATGGCTGCGCCCTGGCTGTGCCCAGAGGGCGGGCCCGCTGGCGCTGAGGGCGCTGATCGCCCCGCTTGCTGTAGCACGGCCTGCAGCAAGTTTTGCGGCCAGGCCTGGGCACTGAGCAATTGCTGCGGCAACGCCTGCCCCGCCGTGGCCTGCTGCACCAAGCTGCTGAGCAAGGCCAGCACCGCTGCAGGCACCCCATTGGCCGGCCAAGCCGTAGCGGCCAGCGGCCCGCCAGCGCCGACCTGCTGCACCAATTGCGCCACCAGCTGGGTAAAGGCCTCCACCCGCACCGTTTGCTGCGCTTGTGGGGAAAGATTGACCGAACTGCCCGCAGCCGCCTGCGCCTGGGCCACCGCCGCAGTGGCCGCAGGTGCCTGGGGGGCGCTCACCGGGGCCGCAGCAGGCACCGCCGTTGCCGGGGTGGCCGCATTGGTGGCGGCAGGCTGCTTGCTTACAGGAGCACTTCCCGCTGATTGCTCCTGTATTTTTTGATTAAAACTAGCGTCTTCTGTTGAATTACCAGCGGATGCAGCTAGCATTGTTGAAGCATTGGCCGCCGCCGTGGAGGCCGCAGCCACCGCTGACGCAGCCGCCGTCGCCACTGCGGGAGGGGCCGCAGCGGCATTGCTGGGCGGCAAAATATCGCTCACAACCCGGCCACCCGCAGCGTTTTAGAACAGCACCCGGCAGCGCACCGTGCCCGGCACTTGTGCCAGTTTTTCCAGCGCCAGGGCCGATGAGCCAGGCTCCAGATCAATCACCACATAGCCCAGTTTTTCGTGGGTGCGCAAATACTGGCCCGCCACGTTGATGCCGTTTTCCGCAAACACCTGGTTGATGGCCGAGAGCACGCCCGGCACGTTGTGGTGTACGTGCAGGATGCGGTTTTGCCCCGGATGCTCGGGCAGCGCCACTTCGGGGAAGTTCACCGCCGAAATGGTGGTGCCGTTGTCGCTGTAACGCACCAGTTTGTCGGCCACTTCCAGGCCGATATTGGCCTGTGCCTCCATGGTCGAGCCGCCAATGTGCGGGGTCAAAATCACATTGTCCAGCCCGCGCAAAGGCGAGATGAATTCATCCTTGTTGCTCTTGGGTTCGACCGGAAACACATCCACCGCCGCGCCCAGCAGCTTGCCGCTTTTGAGCGCCTTGGCCAGTTCATCAATCACCACCACCGTGCCCCGCGCCGCGTTGATAAAGATGCTGCCAGGCTTCATGGCGGCAAACTCTTTTTCGCCCATCATCCATTGCGTGGACGGCAACTCGGGCACGTGCAAGGTCACGATGTCGCTGCGCGAGAGCAAATCCTCCAGCGAGGCGGCCTGGTGCGCATTGCCCAGCGGCAACTTGGCCACCACGTCGTGGAACAGCACGTGCATGCCCAAGCCCTCGGCCAGCACCGACAGCTGTGTGCCGATCGAGCCGTAGCCCACAATGCCCAGCGTTTTGCCACGAATCTCAAACGCGTTGTCGGCCGATTTCAACCAGCCACCCCGGTGCGCTACGGCGTTTTTCTCGGGGATGCCGCGCAGCAACAAAATCGCCTCGGCCAAGACCAACTCGGCCACCGAGCGGGTGTTGGAGTACGGGGCGTTAAACACCACAATGCCTTTTTCCTGCGCGGCGATCAAATCCACCTGGTTGGTGCCAATGCAAAAGCAGCCAATGCCCACCAGCTTTTTCGCCGCCTCCAGCACCTCGCGCGTCAGCTGGGTGCGCGAACGCACGCCGACAAAGTGCACATCGGCAATCTTGGCCTTGAGCTCATCGCCCTCCAGCGCGTGCGCGAGCAGCTCCACATTGCTGTAACCAGCCTTGGTAAAGGTTTGCACAGCACTGCTGTGAACCCCTTCCAAGAGCAAAATTTTGATTTTCGATTTGTCCAGCGAGGTTTTTGTCATGAAGATACTTTCCAAAGTTAGCTTCGGCGATTACAGCGGATTCCCTTTAAGCCCACCGCCACTGTGCGCCAGATCAAGGCGGCAAGTATGGCCTAGCCGAGATAGCAGCACCAAGGTCATATCCTGATATATAATCTTTGGCTTCGCCCATGTGGCTCAGTGGTAGAGCACTCCCTTGGTAAGGGAGAGGTCGGCAGTTCAATCCTGCCCATGGGCACCACACAACAAAACCCGCTAATTTTTTCGAATTAGCGGGTTTTTTTATTGCTCAGTGGGCACCCTGGGCCAGCCTAGCCACGGGCCTGCAGCTCCAGCCCGGCATGCTCGCGCAGCGGATGGAAGTGGATTTTTGGAAAGCGCTCCTGCGCCAGGCGCACGTCGTAGGGGCTGGTGCAGAGGAAGGCCAGGGTATTGGCCGCATCGTGCGCCAGGCGCAGCGGGTAGGCGGCTTCAAACTGGCGCAGTTCGGCAGGGGTGTCGGCCGTGATCCAGCGCGCGCCGGTGTACTGGCAGCCTTCCAGGCGAATGTCGCAGTCGTACTCGGTTTTCAGGCGGTGCTGCACCACTTCAAACTGCAGCTGGCCCACGGCGCCCAGCAGCATGTTGCCGCCGGCGTCGGGCTTGAAGACCTGGATGGCGCCTTCTTCGCCCAGCTGCATCAGGCCTTGCTGCAGCTGCTTGGTGCGCAAGGGGTTCTTCAGCACCACGGTCATGAACATTTCCGGGGCGAAGAAGGGCAGGCCGGTGAACTGCAGGTTGGGGCCGTCGGTGATGGTGTCGCCCAGCTGCACGCCGCCGTGGGTGGTAAAGCCGATGATGTCGCCTGCGTAGGCTTCATCTACCGCTTCGCGGCGCTGGCTCATGAAGGTCACCACGCTGGTGGGGCGCAGTTCTTTGGCGGTGCGCTGCACTTTCATCCGCATGCCAGGGGTGTATTTGCCCGAAGCCACGCGCACGAAGGCGATGCGGTCGCGGTGGTTGGCGTCCATGTTGGCCTGCACCTTGAACACCACGCCCGAGAAGCTCTCGTCTTCAGGCTGGATGATCTTTTCTTCGCGGTTGCGGTTGACCTCGGTGTAGGCCACGCGCGGGCCGGGCGGGGGCGACATATCGACCACCGCGTCCAGCACTTCCATCACCCCGAAGTTGTTCACCCCGGAGCCGAAGAACACGGGGGTGAGCTTGCCTTTCAGGAAGGCGTCGTGGTCCCACTCTGCGGATGCGCCCACGGCCAGCTCCATGCTCTCCAGCGCGTCGTCGAATGCCTGGCCGAAGCGGGCGCGCAGGTTGTCTGCGTCAGACAGAGGAATGGTCTCGAAGTCCTGCGGGCGCTTTTCGCTGCCGGGCTGGAACACGGTCATGCTCTTGGTGCGCAGGTTGATGATGCCGCCAAAGCTCTTGCCCTGGCCCACGGGCCAGGTGATGGGGCAGCAGGGCATGCCCAGCTCGCGTTCCACTTCGTCCATGATGTCCAGCGGGTCGCGCACTTCGCGGTCCATCTTGTTCACGAAGGTGATGATGGGCGTGTCGCGCTGGCGGCACACCTCAATCAGGCGGCGGGTCTGGCTTTCCACACCGTTGGCGGCGTCGATCACCATCAGCGCCGAATCCACGGCGGTGAGCACACGGTAGGTGTCTTCCGAGAAGTCCTTGTGGCCGGGGGTGTCGAGCAGGTTGACCA
>ERZ724518.1372-NODE-1372-length-10961-cov-21.026316_pt1 | contig 10961 bp, 8 predicted proteins | sample MGYA00376051_ERZ724518 | MGnify/ENA primary metagenome ERZ724518 (study PRJEB28724, sample SAMN07190885) | wastewater metagenome | isolation source: influent of sewage treatment plant in Hong Hong | place: Hong Kong | collected 2016-03-17 ... | reverse complement strand
GCATCATGATTGAAAATGTTTTTTGTTTTCCATTTGCATCTGATTCTTGAATAGATTTATTACCATCTATTTCAAAATAACCTCTATCTTCCCAAATCTTATAAAAACTATCTTCTACTTGTGACGGTTCGTATTTTTCGCTCATTAAAAATCCTATGTTTTTCTTAAATATACGCGATTATATCTACTTTTTACTTATGATGATATTTGGGATTTATTTTAAGATATTGATTTTTCTAATTTAAACCATTTATAAAGTTTTCTAATAAGAATCATAAGTAAAAGACCATCTACCATACTTGCTATAATAAATGAAAAATATTGTGCTTGAGAAATTAAACCATAATTATATGAAAGCATCGCAATAGCAACAGTAAAAGTTAATGGCATAGAATCACTTAAAGCAAAAAGAGTTGTTTGTTTAAATTTTAGGTAGTTATAAAATACTAAATATGAACTCAGTAATCTAATAAAAATTATAGCTCCCATGATAAATAATGCATGTTCTAAAATTTCCAAATCTACAATATCTAATTTCACAGTTGAACCTGTATATATAAAAAATATTGGTGCAAAAAAACCAAAACCAAATGACTCTATTTTTTCTTGTAATTCATGTTTTTGATTAAAGAACATCTTAAAAAAAATACCTGCTGTAAAAGCACCTAAAACAACATCAATTTTTAAAATTAACATAATTGAAACTAATATTAGTAATAAAGAGATAGAAAACCTTATATCTTGGTCGTATCTATCATTATGAGAATCTGGAATTAGAAATTTTTTTAATTCAGGAAACCACCAAAATACCATATAAGATATTCTTAATCCTAAAACAGTAATAGCAACAACACTAATAATCGTTAAAATTGAAATGAAAAAACTAGCACTTAAGCCATGTTCTGTCCAACCACTAAATAAAGTAAGTGCTAAAATACTTATAATTTCGCCAACAACTCCAATAGATAAAGCTAGATTCAGCCAAGGTTCTTCTTTTCCATACTCTTTTATAAGCATCATAATCATACCCAAAGAAAAAATAGGAAGCGCAACAAAATAAGTTAATCCTAAATTAAAAAACCAGCACAAAAGCCCAGCAATACTATATAGAAAAATAAAATACAAAATTACATTAACGGCTAAAGTAGCTTTTATAATCTTCACAAGTTTAAAATTTATCTCAAGACCTGCTAAAAACATAAGATAAACAAATCCAAATTTTGCAATTAGTTTTAATATTTCATCATCATAAATAAGCCCTAAATAACCAGCTGTTAATCCTAAAACAATCTCTACAACAACAACTGGAGCTTTTATGATTTTTGAGACCATAGGAGCTAACATTATTATTGCACAAACCGTTATCATTAAATAAATCTTTTCCATTTATACTTCCTGCATATACTATTAATTATTTAAAAATTTATGTATTTTATTATATTTGTCTTAAAATCAAGACTCATCAGCTTCTTTTATAACCATTCCCGCTTCTTTTAAAAATGGACTTGCTACAAAAGTCATCTTTTTTATTTTGTCATATTTTGCATATGATAAATACAAAATATCTTTTGCTCTCGTAACTGCCACATAAAAAAGCCGTCTTTCTTCTTCTATACTTCCACCTTTGCTCATTAATTTTCGGTTTGGAAATCTTCCATCCATTAAATCAATTACGTAGACTTCTTTAAATTCTAAACCTTTGCTTGCATGAATGGAAAGAAGATTCACTCCCTCTCCCTCGCTCATCTCACTTCCACCTAAAATCATTGCATTAATAAATTTTGATAAATCTTGAAAATTTCTTGATAGATTTTTTAAAAGCATTACTTTTCTATTTATTTTCGCAAGAGATTTTGTTTTTTGACTTGGATTTATAGTTCCATCTTTTTGAGTCGCTCTTTTTGTTGATAAAAAATCTTTTAATTTAGAATAAGCCATTGAAGAAGAGATATTTGTGATTAATGTTTCTGGGTTTTTTGTTCTTCTTAAATGTTTCATTAATAAATAAATATCATACAAATATTTTCCACCATCAACATTTAATTTTGGATGTTTTAAAATAGGATTCCCTAAAAATGCCTCTTCAAAATTACAATCTTTAAATTTTGAAATAGAACCTAATTCTATAAAATCATCAAAAAGTCCCAACTGTTTATTTTTAATTTTCCCATTCTCATATGGATTATTGATATCAATTCTAGGAGAGAAAAGACCTTTTAATAAATCTCCATCACCTAGTTTTATAAGTGCATCAAAAACATCTTTTGCAATTGCTTTTCCAATACCTTTTCCATGTTCAACTACATGAATAAATGCCATCATATCGTTGTGAGTAATTTGCATAACTAAAATATCAAGTATAAATTTCACTTCAACCGAATCAAAAAAACTCATTCCACCTTTTCTTTTAGCAGGGATTGAAAATTCTCTTAAATTTGCCTCGATTCCATCGGCACTAGAGTTATTTCTGTAAATAATTGCAATATCATTATGAGGAGTTTCACTTTTTGAAATAAGTTGTGAAATATATTCATATTGAGAAAAAAGTTCATTAAAAGCTAATAATTTTGGCTTATGTTCATTTTGCGTTCGTACGACTTCAAGTTTTTTTTCATAAACTCTTTCATTATGCTCAATTACTTTTGTAGCTAAGTCTAAAATAGGTTTTGTTGAACGATAGTTTTTTCGTAGAGTAAAAACATTTGCATCTTTATATCTTATTGCAAAGGTTGAAATAATTCCAATATCAGAACCATTAAAAGCATAAATACTTTGGTCATAATCTCCCACGCAAAATAAAGATTTTGGTCTAAAACCATCAAGAAGTCGACCTTGGAGTGGATTTGTATCTTGGTATTCATCAACTAAGATTTCTTTAAAATCGAACTCTTTTTCTTTTAAAGTTTCAAGCATAATAGTAAGTAAATCATCAAAATTTACATAACCATATTTTGTTTTTAACTCATTAAATTCATCAACAACATCTTCATAAATCAATGTATAAATCTCATGAGCTGGGTTTTTTGATTTTATCCAAGATGTAAAATCTTCACCATCATTTGAATTTAAATATAAAGAATACATATCATACAAATATCCACCATCATAAGGAGCAGCATCTTCTGCTCTATCAAAAAATACCCTTTTTTCATAAATAGATTTAAAAAGTGTCTTTAGTTCATTTGGTTGTTTTAAAGTAATATTTAGATTGAGTTCTTTTAGGAGCTTATATGAAACAGAGTGAAAAGTCCCTGCCATAATTTGTTTGGCAATATCTTTTCCAAAAAATTTAGCAACTCTAGCAACCATTTCAGCAGCAGCTTTATTTGTAAAAGTTAAGAGTAGAATCTGATTTGGTTTTACTCCACTATTTATAAGCGTTGCGATTCTTCCAACTATTGTAGAGGTTTTTCCTGTTCCAGCACTTGCAATTATAAGATTATATCCAGCCTTACAAGTTGCGGCTTCTAGTTGTTCTTGATTTAGGTTAGATAAAGGCATGGGAAATTAGTTTTTTGTATTTTTTAAAAGTTTAATCATTTCGAAATAGTATCATAATAGAATTAAGAGAGATTGAAAAGGAAAAAGGAGGTGTTGGTATGAACACCTCCTTCCAAACAAGGAAACATAAAAAAAAGTCATTCATCTAAAAAACATATATTGATATTTTCATATAAATAAGTCGCTGCGTCAACTTATCTATGAGTAATTGTAACAAGCCTTGATTAACTAAAGTCTAATCAAGGATTAACCAAAAGTAAACTAGCACTCTAATCTTTCATAAAACATTTTAAAACCTTAAAATATCCAAGAATTAGAATAATCCCTATATAAATAAACTGTTCAATACTCAAAGATTTTTGAGCCATAATCCAATGAATTATAATCAGAATCAAAGCCAAATATACAAACTTATGATATTTATTATACTTTCTAAATAGATTTTTTGTTGATGTTATTGCCATAAATAAAACTATAAAAAAAGCAATCACTCCAAGATAGATGAAAGGTTTGTCTAAAGTCTCTTTTATTACAAAGTCAAAATCAAATTGTGCATCTAAAACTATAAAATTTAGAAAATGTAAAAACACATAAAAAAATCCAATAAGCCCTATTTCTTTTCTATATTTCATTAGATTTATTTTTTCTTTTATTAAAGAAATTAAAATAGAAATAAATAAAACTACAGTTGCAACAACTCCTGTAATTGTATAAATATATTTTATTGGGTCATTTACATCATCAATTATAAATAATCTAATTAATAAATAAACTACAGGTAAAAAAAATATTAGATATATAAAAAATCGTTTTATCATATAAATTTTGCCAAATCCATTCCTGTGTAAAGTCCTGCAACTTCTTTTTCATAACCATTAAACATCAAAGTATTTTGCTTGAGAAAACTTCCTAAAACTCTCTCTTTTTTTTGAGACCATCTAGGATGGTCAACATTTGGATTTACATTTGCATAAAAACCATACTCTTTTGGATTCTCTTTTTGCCAAGTATTTAAAGGCTCGATATCTATAAAAGAGATTTTAACTATTGATTTTATAGATTTAAAACCATATTTCCATGGAATTACAAGTCTGATTGGCGCACCATTTTGTTTTGGCATCAAATCTCCATAAAGTCCAACAGCTAAAAAAGATAGTTCGTTCATAGCTTCATCCATTCGTAAGGCTTCAATATAAGGATAATCAATAACTCCTAATGAACCTCTTTTTTGGTCAGGAAAACTAGAAGAATCAACTAAAGTTTCAAACCTTATATATTTTGCACTTGATAGTGGTTTTACTTTTTTAATTAAAGAACTAAGAGCAAAACCATTCCACGGAACAACCATACTCCAACCTTCAACACATCTAAATCTATAAATTCTCTCTTCTAAAGTAAACATTTTTTTTAAATCATCTAAATCAACAACCATTGGATTTTCAACTAAACCATCAATTGTAACTTTCCAATCTTCAGTTTTCAATGTATATGCTATATCTTTTACTTTACTTTGGTTTGTTGTAAATTCGTAAAAATTATTATGAGAAGTGATTTGCTCATAAATATTTAGCTTTAGATTATTTGGATTAGTATCTTTAATAAAATCAAGAGTAGTAGTTGGAAGATTTTCTTTTGCTAAAAGTTCCATAATCATACTACTTGTTACAACACAAGCAGCTCCTAATTTTATAAAACTTCTTCTTTTTTGAAATAGTTCTTTGCAAGTTACAAGATTTTCACTGATTTGCCAAGATTTTTTTTTAATGATATTCATAAAATACCCTTTTTAATTTTTCTTATTATAGAAATTTTATGTAAAGGGTATGTTTAGAATAAAAACTATTTTCCTTTTAATAAAATAGTTATATATTTACTTGACCATACTAATAAACCAACGATCAATAAAATTGCTGTTAAATTTATTAATAATTGATAATTAAGTCCGAAATTTAGGCTAAAAGAGCTAAAGATTCTAAATAATGTTATAACTTGAACAGCAATAAAAATAAATATTGCAAAATTACTTGCATGAGGAGTTGTTCCTGAATGTCCTAAAATTACTCTTGTTCCAAAGCCAATAAGAACTGTTAGAAAATATCCTAAAGCCAAAGTATGAATTACAACTTTCTCAAAGATAATACTTGGGTCATAAAATGCCATTAATCCTTCAAGAATAGAGATAAAAAATCCTACAGGAATCCAATAAAGTCCAAGATATAGAACCCACATAATAGCTGGAACTTTAAAGAAAGGGAGTTTCCATTTTATAAGTTCTCTTGTAATTACTATAAATAATGGAATATCTGCTAATAGATTTATCTTTGCATTATCAAAAGATAATAAAACTACTTTGAATACTAGTAATGAAAAAATTATTGTAAGTAAATTTGTACTTTTATTTGCAACATAATTTGGGGCTTTCGCAGTTGTAAAAAAAGGAATCATTCTTTGAGAAATTACAAAAATAACCATAAAAATAAAAAGATAAAATCCAGCACTTATTGCTATTCTCGAAATTTCATAAGAGTATTTAAAATCTAAATTTGTAATTATAAATAAAAAGTGAGAACCTAAACCCCCTAAAAAAGATATTAAAACCCATTTTGTATCTTCTTTTATTTTTACTAAGCTCTTTTTATGAATTGAATAAAGTAATTTAAAGCTCATTATTTGAGCTACTAGCATCAGAAACTGAAAAATAAAAGTAATTTTAGAATAAAAAACAATACTTAATAAAATTCCTAAAGAGCTTACAAAATAAAGAAAAAATTGATTCATATAATCTTTTTGTGGTATTTCTGCTTGAGTAAGAAATCTAGGAAAAACAACAAATAAAAATCCTAAAAAAAACTGAATAAAAATTACAAAAACCATTGAATATGCATGATAAGTCAGAATATTTTTGTCAAGATTTAAAATATTTGAATAAGCAGAAACAAAAAGCATCATAAAAAGAATTAAAAATAATATTCCACTTGAAAAAAATGGCTGGTGAGGTTGAGAAGAAAACTTCTTATACCAAGTTGATAACATAAAATCTCCTAAATAATTTTAAGAGATTCTATCTATAAAATAGCTTTTTATCCTTGACTAAAAACAAGTTCAAATTTGTCTTATTTATTTAAATCATTATATGCTTTACAAGCATCTTCAAATTTCATTTCACAAGCTTTACTAAAATAATCTGAAGCCTTTATTTTATCTTTTGCAAAAAAATTTCCCTCAATATACATAACTCCCAAATTATAACAAGCATTTGCAAATCCTAAATCACAAGATTTTTCATATAAATTTGCAGCTTTTAAAGGATCTTTCTCAACCCCATCTTCATTTCTAAATTTTAAAGCTAAATTATAACAAGCTTTTGGATGATTCATATTACAAGCTTTTGTTTGATATTCAACTGCTTTAAATAAATCTTTTTCAACACCATCTTCATATTCGTACATATTTGCAATATTATAACATCCAGCACTTATGCCATTTTCACAAGATTTTTCATACAATTCAATAGCTTTTAAAGAATTAAGTCTTACTCCTTGTGCATTTTGATACATATATGCCAAATTATAACAAGCCGCTATATGTCCATTTTCACAAGCATTTGAAAAAAGATTTACTGCTTTTGAATAATTTTGCTGGATTTGTTCTCCCTTATAATATATAAGCCCCAAATTATAACAAGCAGAAGATGCGCCCTTTTCACAAGCATTTTGGAAAAGTTCTAAAGCTTCTAAAGTATTTCCTTTTTTCAATTCTTCAAAACCATCATTTACAATAGAAGAAGCACTCAAAATTTGAAAACAAAAAAAACCTAATAGCACAATTTTAAATATATTTTTAAACATAAATATCTCCTAAACAAGAAATTTTACTAAGCGGTATTATACTACTGTTTTAGAATTTTAAGAAAAAAAAAAGAAAGAGAAAAAAAGAAGAAAAGGACAAAGAAGCCAAAAAATGGCTTCTTATATTTTGATTAGTGACAAGTTCCACAACAAGCAGTAGTTGTTGCATCTTTAGCTGCAGTTAATGCTGCTTCATAGTTTGGCTCTTCTGTAATTTCAGGACAAATTTCTTTATATGTGATTTTTCCAGAAGCATTAATAACAAATACAGCTCTACAAGCAACACCTGCTAACGCTCCATTTGAAATTAAAACTCCATAAGATTTAGCAAAAGCTTTTGCTCTAAAATCAGAACCAACTTTTAAGTTTTCAATCCCTTCAGTTGTACAAAATCTTTTCATTGCAAACGGTAAATCCATAGAAACTACGATAACTTCTGCATTTTCAACTTTTGATGCTTCTTCATTAAATCTTCTAGCTTCAGCTGCACAAACAGCTGTATCTAAAGATGGAACTACTACTACAATTTGAGCTTTTCCATTTTGTCCACCAATTTGAACATCTGATAAATCACCTGCAACTACTGTTACAACAGGAGCTATATCTCCAACATTTACTTCTGTACCACTTAAATTTACTTCATTACCTTTTAATTTTGTTGTTGCCATATTATTTCCTTAAATTTTAAAAATATTTCAGTAATTATAATTAAATAGGATAAAATATCTCTTAATTATTTGAAATCAACCTGTAATTTTTAAAAAAAATTCTTATTTGATTCTAATACAATTCTCTTCTAAAACTATTTTATTTTCTAAAATTAATTTACTCAAAGAAGCTTTAAAAGCTTTTTTACTCATTCCAAACTTGGCTTTTATCTCATCTGCTTCACTTTTATACGTAAAATCAAGTTTTCCGGCATTTTTTACTAAAATATCAAAAACTTTGTCTCCTGTTGGCTTTTCCCCAATTCTCTGCAGACAAATATCTATTTTATTATCATCTCTTATATTTTTCACATAAGCTCTTTTTGTATCGCCAATTTTTAAGTTTTCAAAAATTTCTGTATGATAAATCATACCTTCATAAGAGTTATTTACGATTACTTTGTATCCAAGAGGTGTTTTTGAATAAAGTATGATTTCAACCTCAGCATTTTTTTCCAAATTTTTTATCTCTTTTAGTAAATCATATTTTTCAGAAGCTATCAATCTATTTGTTTTTTCATCAACTAAAAGCTGTAAAACTTTTCTTTTACCAACTTCAAAAGTTCCTTTTTGTTTGTTTTTAGGAACCAATATATGCTTTGGTAACCCAATATCAACAAATGAGCCAAATTTCATATTATCCACTACTTCTAAAAATGCAAATTCATACAAATATACATAAGGTTTAAGTGTAGTTGCTACAAGCCTATCTTCACTATCTGTATAAATAAATACATCCAAAGGACTTCCTATTTCCATAGATTTTGTAACATAAGCATTTGGAAGTAAAACTTCTGTTTGGTCGTCACTAATTAGATAAATCCCTGGTTCACTAACTCTGTTTACTATTAGAGTATTTAACTCTCCAACATAAATATGTTCATTTATTTCTTTTTTCATTTTGGTTTTTCCGTTTCTTTTTTCTTTTATTATTGCTTCTATTTTATACTTAATAGAGCTATTTTAACATACTTATTAAAAAATTATAGCATTATACAAGTAATCTTTATCATCTTCACTAATACCTATCTTAATCTTCCATTTCCTAAAATTTATCCATAACACAATGATATAAGCACTAATTCGATAGAATATCTACCTAATAATTAAAGAGTTTCAAAATCAAAAGGTTTAATAATAATGAGCGAAAGTAAAGATTTTTTAAGAGTAATTGTTGAAAAAGATTTAAAAAACGGTAAATACAACAAAGTAGTGACAAGATTTCCTCCTGAGCCTAACGGATTTCCACACATCGGACATGCAAAATCTATTTGTATAAATTTTGGTATAGCAAAAGATTACAACGGAATTTGTAACCTTAGAATGGATGACACAAACCCAACAACAGAAGATACAAAATATGTAGAAGCTTTAAAAGATGCAGTTGAGTGGCTTGGATTTGAGTGGGGTTCAAATACTGTGTATTATACATCTGATTATTTTCAAAAAATCTATGAATATGCCGTACAACTAATCAAAAAAGGTTGTGCATACGTTGATAGTATTTCTGAAGAACAAATGAGAGAATACAGAGGAACTGTCACACAAGCAGGGATTAGAAGTGAGTTTGCAAACAGAACTATTGAAGAAAATTTGGACCTTTTTGAAAGAATGAAAAATGGTGAGTTTAAAGATGCACAGCATGTTTTAAGAGCCAAAATTGATATGAGTGCAGCAAATATGAAAATGAGAGACCCTCTTTTATATAGAATCAGACACGCACATCACTTTAGAACGCAAGATAAATGGTGCATTTACCCAATGTACGATTTTGCCCACTGTTTATCTGATTATATTGAAGGAATTACTCACTCAATTTGTACACTTGAATTTGAAAACAATAGAGATATTTATGATTGGGTTTTAGATACTTTAGAATTACCAAAACCAAGACCATATCAACATGAGTTTGCAAGACTTGGGATTAACTACACAGTTATGAGTAAAAGAAAACTTCTTGAACTTGTAAACGGAAACTACGTAAGTGGTTGGGATGATCCAAGAATGCCTACAATTGCAGGATACAAAAGAAGAGGATATACAAAAGAATCTATTTTAAATTTCTGTGACCAAATAGGTATTGCAAAAGCTAACTCAATGGTTGATGTATCTCAATTAGAGTTTTGTATTAGAGATGATTTAAATACAAAAGCTCCAAGGGTTATGGCTGTACTTGACCCACTAAAAGTTACAATTGAAAATTATGAAGGAAGTGAAGATATAGAAGCTTCTTACTATCCTCATGATGTACCAAAAGAGGGTTCAAGAAAAATACCATTTTCAAAAACTGTCTATATTGAAAGAGAAGATTTCTCTGAAAATCCAGTAAAAGGCTATAATAGACTAACATTAGACCAAGCAGTTAGACTAAGACACGCATATATCATCACTTGTAAAGAAGTGATTAAAGATAACAATGGAAATATCGTAGAAATTATTGCAGAATATAATCCAAACTCAAAAAGTGGAAGTGATACAAGTGGTATTAAGGTAAAAAGTGCAATTCAATGGGTTGATGCCGTACTTGCAAAAAAGATTGAAGTAAGACTTTATGATAGATTATATAAAAATGAAGCACCAGAAGGGTTAGAAGATTTAAATCCAAACTCTTTAACTATCATTAAAGATGCTTTAATCGAACCAGCGGTAATTACTGATAAAGTAGATGTTAGATTCCAGTTTGAAAGGCAAGGATATTTCTACGCTGACCCAATTAATTACACAGATGAAAATCCAGTATTTAATAAAATTGTAGGATTAAAAGACTCTTGGGCAAAAAAATCAAAAGCTGAAGAGAAACCTAAAGTTGAAGAGAAAAAAGAGTCAAAAAAACAGGAAGTAAAAAAAGAGTCAGTTCAAGGCGAAATTACACCTATGAGTGAATCTGAAAAAGCACTATTTGATA
>ERZ724518.1363-NODE-1363-length-10994-cov-4.004845_pt1 | contig 10994 bp, 7 predicted proteins | sample MGYA00376051_ERZ724518 | MGnify/ENA primary metagenome ERZ724518 (study PRJEB28724, sample SAMN07190885) | wastewater metagenome | isolation source: influent of sewage treatment plant in Hong Hong | place: Hong Kong | collected 2016-03-17 ... | reverse complement strand
CGGGTGCGAAGATAATCATAAAATACATTATAAGCAATACGGTAGAGCCAGGTGGAGAAACTGGACAGGTTTTTGAATGAGGAGAGATTGGTGTATGCTTTAATGAATGTATCTTGCGCCAGGTCATCGCTCAATTCGCTGTCGCCACAAGTCAGGTGCAGAAAAAAACGCCGTACGGACGACTGATACTTTCCTACTAACCGGTCGAAGGCCCTGGTGTTGCGAAACACCACGACCTGTGCGACTAACGATATATCATTGAGCTGACTCATTTTTCTGCATTCTTTTCCGGAAAGACGGTTCTTGCATTATCGGATTTATCATTGCTTTTAGGGGCTCTGTCTTGCTGCGTATAGTAGATGACGAGCTGTCCGAAGCCTGTGAACATGACAAGCAGGCCTATGCAGCCAAGTCCGAATTCTTCGGTAATGGCCCAGAGGAATATGAACAGCCCGATACCGACGAACACATTCTTGATTCCTTTACTGCGGATATCTGTCGAATCGGCTTCTTTAAACAGATTTTCCGGCAGCGGTTGTCCGCTGGCTAATGCTTGTTCCACCAGGCGGTATTTGGCCTTCCGGTTTTTGTAGCGGAAGAAAAAGATGATGAATACGATGATTAAAGGAAAGCCGAAAACGAACACAATGGCTGTAATCGCAATGACTGCGTCTCTCGTGGCATGTCCGATATTCCAGCCGAAATCGTAAGCACTGCTATGATGCTTGTAATCATCGTCACTTTCTGAGTTACTGTTTGAACTGTTTTCGTAAGTCATGATGCTAAGGGTGTCCGTAACGGCTTTTCCGTCAATCACGGTATCCTTCAATTCTATGACTCTTTGTTTGTTTCCCAGACTGTCATTCTCCGTAACGGTCCGGTTCTTTCCTTGTGCCAATGTGCAAAGCATTAAGGCGGTTGTCAGTGCGAAGATAATGCGTTTCATAATCATGCTGTTTTTTGTTTTTATAGGTTTCTTTGTGTGTTAGACGTACCCATTTGCTTGGAAAGTTGCAAAGAGACGACATTTTTTTTAGAAAAGCTATTATCGACCGCAAAATATTTATACTACCTTTGCGTATTTAAAAAGTAAAACCTATGGAACTACCCGTTTCTTTTGCAGACTATACCCGCACTCTTTTGGGAGATGAGGATTATAAGGAATTAGTGACTTCTCTGGAGTCGGAGCAATCCGTCAGCATCCGGTTGAATCCGCTGAAACCTTTTGCTTTCCGCTCCGGAGAACATGCCGTTCCCTGGTGTACTTCCGGTTTTTACCTGGAAGAACGCCCGACATTTACTTTTGATCCTTTGTTCCATGCGGGCTGTTATTATGTGCAGGAAGCTTCATCCATGTTTGTTGAGCAGGCTCTGAAGCAGTATATGGGTGAGGAACCGGTAGTGATGCTCGACCTTTGCGCCGCTCCGGGCGGTAAGTCGACGCATATCCGAAGCCTCCTTCCCGACAATAGTCTGCTGATAGCCAATGAGGTTATCCGCAACCGCTCTCAGATACTTGCCGAGAATCTGACCAAGTGGGGGCATCCCGATGTGGTGGTTACCAATAGCGACCCGTCGGACTTTACACCGCTGGAAGATTTCTTCGACGTGATATTGACGGACGTGCCCTGCTCCGGTGAGGGTATGTTCCGCAAAGACCCTGTTGCCATAAGCGAGTGGAGCCCGGAGAATGTGGAAATCTGTCGGCAGCGGCAGCGGAGGATTATTGCGGATATCTGGCCTTGTCTGAAACCGGGCGGCATACTGATATATAGCACTTGTACTTATAACACAAAGGAAAATGAAGAAAACATCCGTTGGATAAGGGATGAATTCGGTGCAGAGGTACTTCCGCTCGATGTTGCGGAAGAGTGGAATATAACGGGTAACTTGTTGCAGGGAGAATCCTTTCCCGTTTATCGTTTCCTGCCTCATAAGACGCAGGGAGAGGGCTTCTTTCTGGCAGTTCTCCGGAAGCCGGGCATGAGCGTCCGAAACTCCGGGGATAAGCAACTCATTTCCCTGGCAATTGCTCCTGAAACTCCAGGGCTTAGAGCAGAAAAGTCCAGGGAAAAGGGACGTAAAGTCCAGGGAAAAGGGAAGCAAACTCCGGGACTTTCCAAGGAACAGCTTGCGATATTGCAGAAGTGGATTTTTACTGCGGATAAGTATGAGTTTATCCAGAAAGGCGGCAATGTCAGCGCTTTCCCAAAATGTTATCTTCCGGAACTGTCTGCATTGCAGTCGTCTTTGCGTATTGTACAGGCTGGATTGGAGATTGCCGGACAGAAAGGCAAGGATTGGATTCCCTGTCATGCCTTGGCTGTGAGCGGGATATTGGTATCGGATGCTTTCCCTTGTGAAGAAATATCGTATGAACAGGCCATTGCCTATTTACGCAAAGAGGCTGTCACCCTTTCGGATGCAGCCCCTCGCGGAGTTGTTTTGCTGACATATAAGCATGTGCCTCTCGGCTTTGTCAAGAATATAGGTAACCGTGCCAATAATCTTTATCCGCAGGAGTGGCGTATCCGTAGCGGCTATTTGCCGGAGACGGTGGTGAAAGTGCATTCTTGACTTGATTCCACCTTCATCACAGTTCGTTCTTATATATCCGCGCCATTGCTTTCTGGTATTGGTTTTCCAGTTGCAGGAGATTTGTTTTGCTTTGGTAAACGACCGAAACTTCGACGAAATACTCTATCATACTGATTTGTCCGCCTACAAGAGCCTGTTTCAGTAAAGTCAGGTCCTGCTGTTCCTGAAAGGTCCGTTTGTATTCCTGCATGGAAGCGTCCAGGTTACGGGCTTCTTCGTAGAGCTGCCATAATTCGGAGCTTGCTTTTACTCTTGCATTATCTTTCTGGAAGTCGATGTTCATGGCTTGGGCTTTGGCTATCTTCACTTTTCCTTTATTTGAAAACAGCGGGAAAGAGAAGCCTACGACAACACCGTTCAGCGGATGTCCCGATTCGGTATTGCGACGATAGCCCAACTCCAGTTTCGGCAGCCACCCTTGCTTGCTTGCTGAAATGAACTTGCGGGCTGCGGCGCTTTCGCTGTCGAATGATTGCAGAGAGGGATCGGCGGCAAGCAGTTCGCTGCATACCCGATGGAAATCGGTTGGCAACGGAACCAGGGGATAGTCCGTCAGTCCGAGGGCTTTGGCGGTAGGTACGGCGGGGCCGTCGGGAAGGGACGTCCGGGAGTAAGCGGCTGGTTGCCGTTCAGTACCAGCAGTTCCTTGATCTTATTGTTCAGGGCAGTACTGTTCATGCGCGATTCGGTACGTACGTTCAACAGTTCCAGATTGATTTTATTTGTTTCCAGGGCATTGGCATCTCCCGTAGCCAGCCGTTTGGCATACATGGCAGCCAGCTCCTCTGCATTCTTCAGCCGTGCATCGAGCAACTCCTGCTGGTGTTGCAGCATGATGATGTCCAGGCACACTTCTTTGGCTTGCAGCAATATCTGCTGGCGCATGGTTGCCGCCTGTGCATCCAGTGCTCCGGTTTTGAGACGGTTCATCTTTCCTCTTGTTATGTATAAGGTGGGAAAGTCGAAGCTTTGGGAAACCACCATTTCCCCTACGGTTTCATCGCTGTTTTTAGAGTCCCAGAGATGGGCGTATGAGAGGGTGGGATCAGGCAGGTTGTTTTCGGTCCTGCTCTCCAGCTTCTGTGATGAGATAAGTTGTGCATTGGCTTGCAACTCCTTGTTGTTGGCTTCTATCTGGCGAAGCACGGAGTCAATGCCGGTTTCCTGCGCCCTCATCCCCATGCAGGCGAGGATGGTGGCGGTGAATATAAATAGTTGCTTCATATCTTCTGTTATTAAGTTTTTTATTGATCGTTATAACGGGATGGCTGTCCGGAGTCATTACGGATGCATCTCTTCTTTCTTTCCGTGCATCATCAGGTAGACAATCGGAATGATGAAACCGTTCAGGAAAGTGGAAGTCAGCAATCCGCCCAGAATAACTTTTGCCATGGGACTTTGTATTTCATTGCCGGGCAGGTCGCCGCTGAGTGCCAACGGAATCAATGCAAGCGCACTGGACAGTGCCGTCATCAGGATAGGATTCAAACGGTCCAGCGAACCGCGTATCACGCTGTCGTACACACCGTATCCCTCTTCCTGCTGCAAGTGGTTGTAATGACTGATGAGCAGCATACCGTTTCGGGTGGCGATACCGAAGAGCGAGATAAAGCCGATGATAGCCGGAATACTGACTTCGCCCGTTGTGACGAGCAGGGCGAATACACCGCCAATCAGTGCCAAAGGCAGGTTGATAAGGATAATCGCACTTTCCTTTACGCTACGGAACTCATGGTACAGCAGCAGGAATATCACTACGATAGACATGAATGAAGTCAAAGCCAGCGTGCGGCTTGCAGCCTGTTCGCTTTCAAACTGGCCGCCGTATTCGATGTGATAGCCTTCCGGCAGTTTTACCGAGGCGTCCACACGCTCTTGTATGTCGTTTACCACGCTGCGCAGGTCGCGGTCGGCAACGTTGGCGGAGATTACGATTTTCCGTTTCACGTTCTCGCGGCTGATAGTGTTAGGTCCCATTGCCGAGCGTACTTCCGCTACATAGTTCAACGGTATCTTTTGTCCGTTGCCGGTATCGAGCATCAGGTTACGTATCTTTTCCATCTCATCCCGCAAATCATCCTTTACGCGTACGGTGAGGTCGAAACTTTTTCCTTTTTCATATACCTGGGATACGGTTTCGCCGGCAAGGCATACGTTGACAAACTCCGAAAACTCCGGTAAGGAGATGCCGTATTTGGCAAGCACTTCCCGTTTGGGAGCGATGATAAGCTGCGGACGTTCAATCTGTTGCTCCACGTTCAGGTCGGCAATGCCGGGAATGTCCTGAATGGTATTCTTTATCTCATTGCCCAAAGCGAACATGCGGTTCAAATCGTCGCCGAACAGCTTAATGGCTATATTGGCTTTCGTACCCGACAGCATGGCATCGATACGGTGGCTGATAGGCTGGCCGATTTCCACATTGGCGCCTACAATCGTACCCAGCTTTTCACGTACATCGGCCACCAGCTCGTTGCGCGGACGGTCTTTCAGCTCGAACGGAGCTTCGATTTCCGATACGTTCACGCCTAAGGCATGTTCATCCAGTTCGGCACGTCCCGTCTTGCGGGCTACGGTTTGTATTTCGGGGATGGAAAGCAGTAGTTCTTCGGCACGATGTCCCATCTTGTCGCTCTCTTCCAGTGAAATGCCCGGCAGGGATGATATGTTGATTGTGAACGAACCTTCGTTGAACGGCGGCAGGAACGAGCGTCCCAATGTGAAGAAGCAGGCAAGCGCCACTGCAAACAGACCGATGGTTCCGCCCAATACGCTCTTCTTATGACCCAGCACAAAAGCAAGCGCTGCACCGTACCACTCTTTCATCTTGCGTGCTACGGGCGAATCGCCGGTGGAATGCTTTTCGTCTTTTATCTTTTCTTTGCCCAGCAGGTAGGAGCACAATACAGGTGTCACCGTCAGTGCCACAACCGTAGAAGCTGCCAATGCCACGATGAAGGCAATGCCCAAAGGTACAAGCATACGGCCTTCCATGCCGCTCAGGAAAAACAGAGGAACGAAGCTTACCACGATGATGAGCGTGGAGTTCAGGATAGGCATACGCACTTCTTTGGAAGCGTTGAATACGACTTCCAGTATCGGCAGGCGTTCCGCTTCCGGTTTCATCCGGTTTTCCCGCAAGCGTTTGTACACGTTCTCCACATCGACAATGGCATCGTCCACCAGCGAACCGATGGCGATAGCCATACCGCCGAGGCTCATTGTGTTGATGGTGAATCCCATATAGTGCAACGCCAGCAGCGAAGCTATCAGCGATAAGGGGAGCGTCACCAGCGAGATTACGGTAGTCCGTACGTTGGCAAGGAACAGAAACAGTACGATAACAACGAATATACCGCCTTCAAACAGTGATTTCTGTACGTTGCCGATGGAACTTTCTATAAAGCGGCTTTGCCTGAAAATATTGGTGCTGACTTTTACATCGGGTGGCAGGTTCTTCTGTAAGTCCTTGAGAGATGTTTCCAGTTTGTCGGTCAGTTCAAGCGTGCTTGTGGCGGGTTGCTTGGTCACAGTCAGCAGTACGGCGGGCTTGCCGCGTTCGGAAGCCGTACCCAGCTTCGGCAGTTTGGCTCCGATACGTACATCGGCAATGTCTTCCAGCAAAATGGGGGAAGCGGAATACGGAGCATTGGAAGTTGCTGGCTGGACACTGCCGTCCTGCAATTTGACAACAGCCTTTGCCAGTTGCTCCACCCGGTCGGTGGAGATGACACCGCGCACGATGTATTCGTTTCCGTATTCATAAAGCACTCCGCCGTTGGCGTTCAGATTCATTTCACGCGTAACGTTCATCACTTCGGTAAGGGTTACGCCGTAGTGCCGCATCCGTTCCGGGTCGAGTTGAATCTGATACTCTTTGATGTCGCCGCCCAGTACGGCAACTTGCGCCACGCCGCCGGTAGAAAGAAGGCGCGGACGGATAGTCCAGTCGGCTATGGTGCGCAGGTCGAGCATGGAAGTCGAGTCAGCGGTAAGTCCTACAATCAGCATCTCGCCTAAGATAGACGATTGCGGGCCAAGCGTAGGCTTGCCTACATTGGAGGGAAGGGACTCGCTGACAACCGCCAGTTTCTCGCTTACAATCTGGCGTGCCAGGTAGACATCCGTTTCCCAGTCGAACTCAACCCATACAACGGAAAACCCGTTGGTGGAAGAAGAACGTACCCGGCGTACTCCCGTAGCACCGTTTACAGCCGTTTCAACAGGAAAAGTAACCAACTGTTCCACTTCCTCGGCTGCCATACCGTTGGCTTCGGTCATGATAACCACGGTTGGCGCATTCAGGTCGGGAAACACATCCACTTCCGTGTGCATTGCGGTATACGTACCGCCTATCAGCAGCAGTACCGATGCCACCAGCACCAGTATGCGGTTCTGAAGAGAGAAATGTATTATCTTGTTTAACATGACTGTACTGTTTAGTGTTCGTGGCTATGTGCCGGAATTGCATTGGTAGCGCCTGCAAGTTTCACCTGATAAGCGCCTTGAGTCACCACTTTGTCGCCTGCCTTGACTCCGGAAAGGATTTGTACCCGTTCGCCGTTATCGGCTCCAAGAGTGACCAGTTGTTTCTTGTATCCTTCCTCATCCACTTGCAGGTATACGAAGAAGCTGCCTTGTTCCTCGGTCAGAGCCGTATGAGGGAGTGAAATAACGTTCTCCATAGGCGAGGAGAGCAGGAATATCTCGACAAATGAGCCGGGAATGATATCTCCTTTGTTGTCGAATTCAAAAGTGACGGGCACATAATAACCGTTATCGTCCGATGCCTTTCCGTAAGAGAGCAGGCGGCCGTTCAGGCCTTTCAGTGTATATACCTTATTATTGTAGGGAGTACAGAAGTTGGCGGAACCGATGGTGCGGAGATACGGATAGTATTTTTCCGAAACATCGGCGCGCAGGAACAGTCTGCGGTTTTGAGTGATGCTTACGAGCGGCTGTCCCACGGTTACATAATCGCCTTCCTTTACCAACAGGTTTTTCACGTATCCGCTGATGGGAGAGGTTACCGCCTGCCCTTGGGCCGAATGGTTCTTGGCAACGGCTTCATAGCTGATACGGGCATTCTCATACGTCTGTCGGGCTTGAGCAAAGTCTTTCTCCGAAACGATTTTATTGGGGAGAAGTTCTTTCATCCGTTCATACTCTTTTCGGGCTGTTTCGTAAGCGATGCGCGCTCTTTGTACGGGGTCGCCGTCCGCCATATTCTTGGACGAAAGCACCACGAGGGGAGTACCTTTGCCGACACTCATGCCCTCTATGACTTTTCCGTGAAAAGAAACGACACCTGCCACGGTAGCTACGGCAACGCTTTCGTCGCCTTGTGCGGCCATAACCTGCCCGCTGGTTTTAATCACCTGATTGAAAACGCCCGGTTCGATGGTGCTTACGGCTACTCCGGCAGCCTGCGCTTTGGCCGGGGGCAATATGATTTCGTCGCTATGTGCGGCAACGGCTTCCTCACCGTGGTGGTGTCCGTCGTCATGGTGGTGGCCGGGGCCTTCGTTTTTATGGTCGTGCCCTTCGTGGTCATGTCCCGCATGGGCGTGTTCTTCCGTTTCGTGATTGTGTCCTTCACCGGACTTGCTGTTGCAGGAGCCTAACAGGAATAATCCTATGACTCCCATGAATAGAATTTTCTTCATGATAATTGTTTTTGTCCTTACTTGTTTGGAAATGCAAAATTAGGGAATGGTCGGTGCAACCGGGTTGCATACATTCCTGTGCCGGCAGGATAACCGTTTCCGGCAACTATCGGTCAAGCAAGGACGGAAGGGGGCGCACGAAGCCCTGTGGCACGTGTGATGAACGTGCCGTGAAGAGATTCCAGGTAGACAAACTCTTGCCTGATACCCGTTTCCTCGGGCAGAGCCAGGAGTTTGAGAAGCGGTTCGGTAAATAATGTGTTCACCCACACGAAACACGGATGTAGGTTACTGTTGTCCGAGTTGGGTGTCTGTTGGAAGAAATGGGTGGTCATGCATCCGGTGTCGCAGCAGCAATGTTCGCTGCAAGGGCCCTGATGCTGGCAGCACCCGTCGGACGGCAGGTCGTTTTTCATGCAGATTATGCCGTCTTCGTGGTGATGATGGGGAATGACAGGTACTATCAGCATAATCATGCTGATGAAGAACAGAAAGTATGCAATGTACCTTTTCGTTTTCATCCCTCTCTCTTTGATTGGTCGCAAAGATAGAAGTTAATCACTTAACTGCCAAACCCAAGATGCTAAAAAGCCTTGAATAAATCATTTAATCCTTCGCTCATACTGGGATGCGTAAAGATGAAATCCCGCAGAATGCTGTAATGCAAATCATTCTTCATGGCAAGCGATACTAAATTAATGACTTCGGGCGCATCGATACAAAACAGGGTGCAGCCTATTATGCGTCCCGTATGTGCGTTGACAATGGCTTTCATCATACCGTCTATCTGCTGCAAGGTACGGGCACGCGGTATGGCGGCAGCCGGCAACCGGGACACTTGAAGCGAATAACCGCGTTTTACGGCTTCCTCTTCGGTCATGCCGATATGCGCCAACGGCGGATCTGTAAAAATGACATATGGAACCGGAATCCTGTCATCGGTCTTTCGCTTTTTATTGCCGAACAACCGGTTGGTGATAATGCGGAAATCATCCAGGGATAAATAGTCATACAAGGCTCCGCCTCTTACGTCTCCCATAGCCCATATATGCGGGGCGGTGGTCTGAAGATGTTCATTGACGATGACAGCTCCCCGGGTGTCGGTCCGTATGCCGGCTGCGTGCAGGTTGAGGCCGTCGGTCATCGGTCTGCGTCCGGTGGCAAGCAGCAGTGCGTTTCCTTCCCAAAAATAGGGGGTATTGTCGGAATTGTCCGTATAGGTCAATGTTATGCCATCGGCAGTGTCGTATACGGACAGGGCATAGGCGTTCAAACGTATCTCGATGCCTTTCCTTTTCAGAGATTCCAGCATGGATTCCGCAATGTCCCGGTCGGCTTTGGGCATAAAGCGGCTGCCCGTTTCCAATAACGTGACTTTGCTTCCAAACCCCGCATACACGGTGGCAAACTCCATTCCGATAGCGCCGGCGCCGAGAATGAGCAGGCGTCCGGGAAGTTTGCTCTGTTGGAGTAGCGTTTCGCTGGTGAATACATGCTTGCTTGCGTCGATTCCTTTCACGGCGGGCAGGATAGGGGTAGCTCCCGTATTGATAAAAACTTCCTTTCCTTTAAGGAGAATTTCCTTTTTATTGTGCGAGACGACCTTTACCGTATCGTCAGATACAAAAGATGCCGTACCGTCATACAACGTAATATTGGGGTGCTCCTTGATACGCTCGTGATTCTTGTCCCGCAAGAATGATACGAGCTTGTTTTTCCGCCTTATGGCGAGTGCATAATATTTGGCCTGATTGCCGTAGTCGTCCCGGTAGAGCCGTTCGGCCTGTTCCGATTCGTAAATCAGCGCTTTGGTGGGTATACACCCTACATTCACACATGTTCCCCCGTACATCTGCGGAGAACGTTCGATGATTGCCACTTTCCAGTTGCGGTTGGCGAGTTCGGCAGCCAGCAGTTTTCCGCCTTTGCCGAACCCTATGATGATAGCGTCATATTGTTTCATTTCATTCGTAATTAGGAATTTGTGGCAATGAAACAATAGGAACTGTTTGTTTGTTGCGGGAAGTAAGTTAATGAAAGTTTACCGTTCCAGTTCGCGAAGCGAATCCATTTTCTTCTTTTCGAGGAATTCATAGATGCCGCTCAGGTGCTCAGTAACCCGCTTGTTGCCGAACTCGTACACTTTGCTCACCAGTCCGTCCAGGAAGTCACGGTCGTGGCTCACAAGTATCAGTGTACCGTCAAAGTCCATGAGTGCCTGTTTCAGAATATCTTTGGTCTTCATATCCAGGTGGTTGGTAGGCTCGTCCAGAATTAGCAGGTTTACGGGTTCCAGCAGTAGCTTAATCATGGCAAGGCGTGTGCGCTCGCCACCGGACAGCACTTTCACTTTCTTCATGGACTCTTCCGGTCCGCCGAACATGAAAGCTCCCAGCAGGTCGCGAATCTTGTTGCGGATTTCTCCTTTGGCTACGTCATCGATGGTTTGGAATACGGTCAGGTTCTCATCCAGCAAGGATGCCTGGTTTTGGGCGAAATAGCCTATTTGTACATTGTGTCCAATGGTAAGCGTTCCTTCGTGTTCTATTTCTCCCATAATACATTTTACCAATGTGGACTTACCTTCGCCGTTCTTGCCTACGAAAGCCACTTTGTCGCCTCTCTCTATAGTGAGGTTGGCATTCTTGAACACGACATGGTCGCCGTATGTCTTTCCTACGTTCTCCATAATCACCGGATAATTGCCGGAGCGCGGCGAGGGCGGGAATT
>ERZ724518.1348-NODE-1348-length-11046-cov-12.913748_pt1 | contig 11046 bp, 11 predicted proteins | sample MGYA00376051_ERZ724518 | MGnify/ENA primary metagenome ERZ724518 (study PRJEB28724, sample SAMN07190885) | wastewater metagenome | isolation source: influent of sewage treatment plant in Hong Hong | place: Hong Kong | collected 2016-03-17 ... | reverse complement strand
GTACTTTTTATACTAAAAAGAAAAAAAATATTTTTGATAATATCATTGATCTTCTTATTAATTTCAATAATTTATTTTTTACCAAATAGTGTAGGTGTAGTTAAAAAAGATTCTTTTGTTTATATTTTACCAACAAAGAATTCAACAATATTCTTTAAATTACAAAATAATCAAAGTGTTGAAATTTTAGATAAAAAAAATGGTTTTGTTAAAGTATTGATTTTAGATAGTAATTTTATAGGTTGGATAAAGGAAGAAAATCTTGGCACGAATTAGGGGAATAATATTATTAATACAATTTTCAATTACTGTTGCAATTACAGTAATTTTAATGTATATTTTTAGAAATCATACACACAAAGTGATAAAAGTTTGGATGAGTTTTCAGATGTTTGTTTTAGGGATAAAACTTGAAATTGAGGGAAAACTTGATGAATCATGTGAAATGATTATAATGAATCATCAATCATTACTTGATATTATAGTAATGGAATATATGCATTCAAAAGATTTAGCTTGGGTTGCAAAAAAAGAGATAACAGATTTATTTTTCTTTGGTCATATTATAAAAGCTCCAAGAATGATTAGTATTGATAGGGAAAATAAAGCGGGAATTATTACTTTATTAAAAGAGACAAAAGATAGATTAGATAAAGGGCGTCCAATAGCAATGTTTCCAGAAGGAACAAGAAGTGATGGTAAATCAATGCTAAGCTTTAAAGCAGGTGCTAAGATGGTTGCTAATAGATATGGTTTAAAAGTTCAACCTATCATATTATTTAATACAAGAAATATTGTAGATTCAAAAAAATTGTTAGCTAATCCGGGTGTTGTAAAAATAGTTTATTTAGAACCTGTTCAAGCTGATAAAAATTCGAATTGGTATGAAGAAACAGAAGAAAAAATGAAAGAAAGATTTAACCAAGAGAGTGCTAAATATATTTAAGTATTTTGTGGTTATAATCTTTTTAATATAAGTTAAAGGATTTTAAATGGGTCTAGGTAGTACAGAAATAGTTTTAATACTTTTTGTTGTTTTATTATTGTTTGGTGGTAAAAAAATACCTGAATTAGCAAAAGGATTAGGTTCTGGAATTAAAAACTTCAAAAAAGCAATAAATGAAGATGAACCAGTTGTTGAAGCTAAAAAAGTTGAAGAAGTTGAAAAAAAAGAAGAAGTAAAATCAGCTGAAAAAACTGAAACAAAACACGTATAAGAGTAGTATATTGCAAAATTTAGTTAAAGAATTTATTGAAAAAATATTAAATACTAGTAATGTGGTATTAGAAAAACCTAAAGATATCTCTTTGGGTCATTATGCGACTCCAATAGCATTTTCATTAGCAAAAGAGTTGAAAAAATCTCCTATGGCAATTGCTGAAGAGTTAGCTACTAGTTTAGCAAATCCTGTAATGTTTGAAAAAGTTGAAGCTGTAAAAGGTTTTATTAACTTTAAATTATCATCAAGTTTTTTACAATCATTAGTAGATAGAGCTCTAAACAATAAACAAGAATTTGCAAAACAATCAAAAAAAGATGAAAAAATTTTATTAGAATTTGTTTCTGCAAATCCTACAGGTCCTTTACATATAGGACATGCAAGAGGTGCAATTGCTGGAGACTCTCTTGCTCGTGTTGGAAAATATTTAGGTTATGATATTACAACTGAGTATTATATAAATGATGCTGGTGCTCAAATGGATTTGCTTGGGTTATCAGTTTCGTTAGCAGCAAGAGATTTTATATTTAAAGAAGATATCACTTATCCAGAGACTTATTATAGAGGTGAATATTTAATAGATATTGCAAATATAGTGATTGAAAAATTTGGAAAAGATATAATTTATGATGAATCAAGATTTAAAGAAATTGCATTCTTTTCTAAAGATTTAGTTATGGAAATAATAATTAAAGATTTAAAAGATTTAGGGATAGAATTTGACAATTTTGTATCTGAAAAATCATTGTATTCTTTTTGGGATGAAACAAAAACAGTATTAGAAAAAAATGGTTCACTTTATGATAAAGATGATAAAACTTATTTAAGATCTACTCAATATGGAGATGATTCAGATAGGGTAGTTGTAAGGGATAATGGTATTCCAACTTATCTTGCTGGAGATATAATTTATCATAAAAATAAATATGATAGACCTTATGACAGATATATAAATATTTGGGGTGCAGATCATCATGGATATATTCCAAGAGTGAAAGCAGCTATTGAATTTTTGGGAAATGATTCTTCAAAATTAGAAGTTATTTTATCTCAAATGGTTCAACTTTTAAAAGGTGGTGAGCCTTACAAAATGAGTAAAAGAGCTGGAAATGTAATTTTAATGTCAGATATAACTGAAGAAATAGGTTCAGATGCATTAAGATTTATATTTTTAACAAGAAAAAGTGATACTCATTTAGAGTTTGATATTGATATGTTAAAAAATCAAGATTCATCAAATCCAATTTTTTACATAAATTATGCCCATGCAAGAATTAATCAAGTATTTAAAAAAGCTGAAGTTACATTTGATAATATAAAAGATGTAGATTTCTCAAATTTAAATCAAGATGGGTTAAATTTAGTATATGAATCGCTTTTATTAGAATCTGTACTTGTAGAAGCATTTACAAAAAGAGATATGCAAAAAATTACTGAATATTTATACAATTTAGCTGCAAGTGTGCATAAATTTTATAATGAGCACAAAGTTATAGGTAGTGATGAGCAAAATCTTTATTTAAAAGTTTTAGCAGTTGCTGCGTTGAGTATTAATGTAGGTCTTAAACTTCTAGGAATTGAAGCTAAAGAACAAATGTAAATAAAAAAAGGTAGAGAAAAAATCTCTACCTTTTTTTTAGTCTTCTTTTGTACCGATTTGAGCTAAAAATTCTTCTAAAGAGTATTTAGTTCTATATTTTTCACTCATTAAGTGAATAAAAATATCACCTAAATCAATGATAGTCCATTCATCATCTTCATCTACTCTTAAAAACTCTTCACCAGCTGGTTTTAAATCAGTTTTTAAATAATTTAACAATGCAAATCCATGTTTTGCATTTAATGTTGTAGCAATTACAACATAATCAACTATATAGTCTTTTGATTTTAAATCAATAATTTCTATATTTTCCGCTTTTTTCTCATCTAAGATTTTTCTTATGTTTTCTAATCTAGTATTCAAAAATTTTACCTTTTTCTTGAAAATTTAATATATCATCTTTAATTTCTATTGGAATATAATCTAAATCAATTCTATCTCTTAATTCGCTAGAACTTATATCTATATTAACGTCCAAATTTTTAAACTCTTTTGCTTTTTTACTTTCAAAACCTTTTCTTGAAGCAACTACAAATTCTACAGTTTCTTTTAACTTATCAATTTCATGCCATTTTTCTAATTTTTTTAAATTATCCTCTCCAATTATTAAATAAATTTTTGAGGGTTTATAAATACTTTTTAGATAATTTACTGTGTCAATTGAATAGCTAGTTTTCTGTTTATTTATTTCATAATCACAAATTTGAACTTTATCAAAGTTTTTAAAAACTTTTTTTAGTAATTCAAATCTAGTCTCTGGATTTAAGTAAAAGCTACTCTTGAAAGGATTTAGGTAAGTTGGAATTACAAATAACATATCGATGTCAAGAGTTTTTAACGCTTCCTTTACAACTGTAACATGAGCTACATGTATAGGGTCAAAACTTCCACCAAATATTGCAATTCGCACTTAATTAAAACCTTTGTAATATACTTAAATATTATTATAGCAATTTTTCGATAAAATATCTACAAAATAGATTTATAAAAAGGGAACAAATGGCTGTTAAAGTTGCAATAAATGGTTTAGGAAGAATAGGAAGATGTGTTGCAAGAATCATTGCAAGTAGAAATGATGTTGAATTAGTTGCTGTAAATGCAAGTGGTAGCGAGGAAATGATTCAATATAATTTAAAATACGACACAGTTCATGGACCTAAGTTCGATGTAAAAGTTGAAGATGGATATATTTATATTGGAAAAGATAAAGCAAAATTAATGAGTGAGAGAGATCCTTCTAAATTAGATTTTGCATCTTATGGTGCTGATGTTGTATTAGAGTGTACAGGAGCATTTTTATCACAAGAATCATGTCAAGCTTATGTTGACAATGGAGTAAAAAAAGTAGTTATCTCTGCTCCTGCTAAAGATGACACACCAACATTTGTTATTGGTGCAAATGAGCATACATATGCTGGTCAACCAATAGTATCAAATGCATCATGTACTACAAATGGATTGGCTCCAGTGGCTCGTGTTCTTGATGAAGCATTTGGAATTGAAAAAGGTTTAATGACTACAATTCACTCATATACAAGTTCACAACCAATCTTAGATGCAAAAGATAAAAAAGATCCAAGAAAAGGAAGAGCAGGAGCTACAAATTTAACACCATCAAGTACAGGTGCTGCAAAAGCTATTGGATTAGTAATGCCACACTTAAAAGGTAAATTAAACGGTCAAGCAATCAGAGTTCCAACTCCAAATGTTTCTTTAGTAGATTTAACAGTAAATCTTAAAAAAGATGTAACTAAAGAAGAAGTAATTGCTGCATTTAAAACTTCTGCAGAAGGTAATCTAAAAGGAATTTTAGGTGTTGATGAAGAGTATAGAGTAAGTTCAGATTTTAATGGTGAAACACTATCAACAGTTGTTCCATTGGATACAATTCAAGTAATTGAAGGAAACATGGTAAAAGTTTTATCTTGGTATGACAACGAGTGGGGATATTCTACAAGACTTGTAGAAATGGGTATCCACATAGCAACTAAATAATTTGAAATAAGGAAATAATTTGAAACTACAAGAAATTAAAAATATTGATATAGCTGGTAAAAAAGTTTTTATTAGATGTGATTTTAATGTTCCTATGGATGAAGATAATAATATAACGGATGATAGAAGAATTAGAAGTGCATTAAACACAATCAGATACTGTATTGATAATGACTGTGCTGTTATTTTAGCTTCTCACTTTGGAAGACCAAAGGGTGGATTTGAGGAAGAGTTTTCATTAGCTCCAATTGCAAGAAGATTACATACTCTTTTAAAACAAGAAATAAAAATGGCTCCAGGTATTATTTGTGATGAAACTATTGAAATGGCAAAAGAGCTTCAATCAGGTGAAATTTTATTATTAGAAAATATGAGATTTGAACTTGGTGAAACAAAAAATGATGAAACATTAAGTGCTAAATTAGCATCAATGGCAGAAATTTATATTAATGATGCTTTTGGTGTTTCTCATAGAGCTCATTCATCTGTAGAAGGAATTGCAAAATATTTTGATATGGAGCATAAGGCTGCAGGATTTTTGATGGCAAAAGAGATTAAATTCTTTCATCATATCGTACATAATCCAAAAAGACCATTTGTATCAATTGTTGGTGGATCAAAAGTTTCTGGAAAACTTGAAGCGTTACATAATTTAGTTCCTAAAGTTGATAAAATCATTATTGGTGGAGGAATGGCATTTACATTCTTAAAAGCCTTAGGACATGAAATTGGGAAATCTTTAGTTGAAGAAGATTTAATTGAAGAAGCACAAAAAATTATGAATGAAGCAAAACAATTAGGTGTTAAATTATATTTACCAGTTGATGTAGTTGCTGCTGAAACATTTAGTGCAGAAGCTATTGCTAAAATTGTAACTATTCAAGAAATTCCAAAAGATTGGATGGGATTAGACATTGGACCTGCTTCAGCACTATTATTTAGTGAAGCGATTGCAGATGCAAATACTATTTTATGGAATGGACCAATGGGTGTTTATGAAATGGATAAATTTGCAAAAGGAAGTACAAAAATTTCTCATGCAGTGGCATCTTCATTTGCTACAACAGTAGTTGGTGGTGGAGATACAGCAGACCTTGTAAGAGTTACAGGTGATGAGGATGAAATGACGTTTATTAGTACAGGTGGTGGTGCTTCTTTAGAATTAATTGAAGGAAAAATTTTACCAGGTGTTAAAGCATTAGTTTTAGAGGAAGATAATTAATGGCAATTATTGCTAGTAATTTCAAAACTAACCATACAAGAAAATCAACAGCTTCATTTGTAAGTGAAGTAAATGATTATTTGGTAAAAAATAGTGTAAAAAATGAAGTATATGTATTCCCAACATCTACTTCTCTTGATTCGTTTGATACAGTTTCAAATTTTAATATAGGTGCTCAAAATGCTTATGCCGTAAATAGTGGTTCATTTACAGGAGAGATTGGAACGGCTCAACTTGATGAATTTGGTATTAAAACTATTTTAATTGGACACAGTGAAAGAAGACATATATTAGGTGAAACTCAAGCTCAAATTGCAGCAAAATATGAATTCTATAAAAATTTAGGATATACAATAATCTATTGTGTTGGTGAACCATTAGTTGTTAATAACTTTGGATTAAAAAAGACATTAGAGTATATATATGACCAATTAGTTGGAATTGATACAAATTATGAAAATTTAATTCTTGCTTATGAACCAGTTTGGGCTATTGGTACGGGAGTTACTGCAACAATTGAAGATATTGAAAATGTTCATAATGCTATAAAAGAAAAAATTTCAAAACCACTTCTATATGGTGGAAGTGTAAAAGTAGAAAATGTTAGAGAAATTTGTCAAATACCAAATGTTGATGGTGCCTTAATAGGAACAGCTTCTTGGAAAATTGAAGATTTTATCAAAATATTAGAAAATACAAAGGATTTATAAGATGTTGATGGAAGGTAAAAAAGGTGTAATTTTAGGTGTTGCAAATGATAAATCTATTGCATACGGAATTGCAAAAGCTTGTAAGGCTCAAGGTGCAAAAATTGCATTTACATATTTAAATGATTCACTTAAAAAAAGAGTTGTTCCAATTGCTGAAGAGTTTGAAAGTGGTGATTTAGTATACCCATGTGATGTATCAAAACCTGAAGAAATTTTAGCATTGAAAGAGTCTTTAGAAAAAGATTTAGGACAAATTGATTTTATAGTTCACTCTATTGCATTTGCTCCAAAAGAGGGATTAAGTGGAAGATTTTATGATATATCAAAAGATGCTTTTGATATAGCTATGGATGTATCAGTTTACTCTTTGATTGAAATTACAAGAGCTTTAAAACCTCTATTATCAAATAACTCTTCAATTTTAACATTATCATATTATGGTGGAGTAAAATATATTCCAAACTATAATTTAATGGGTGTTGCAAAAGCAGCATTAGAGATGACAACTAAATATTTAGCTGAAGATTTAGGAAAAGATGGAATTAGGGTAAATGCAATTAGTGCAGGTCCAATTAAAACACTTGCAGCAGCTGGGATTAGTGACTTTAGATTTATGCTTAAATGGAATGAAGCTCATTCACCATTAAAGAAAAATGTAACAATTGATGAAGTTGGAAATTCAGGTATGTATTTACTTTCTGATTTAAGTAGTGCAGTTACAGGTGAAATTCATTATGTTGATGCTGGATACAATATTATGGGGATGCCAGCAGTTGATTTTGATGAAAATGGTAAACCAACAATTGCTTGGAACGGAGAAAAATAGCCAATAAGCGTAAGCTTTTGGCAGATTTCTCTTTTGCCTTGAACTTCATCCAAAATCTCACACTTTTTGACTATTTTTAACAAAATTTTACTTTTGAATTTAATGAAATTTTAAATTAAGATTTTAAATATTAGGATAATTATAAAAATGAATATAAATTTTAAAGAGTTAGCAAATAAATATCAAACACCATACTATGTTTATGATTTTGATCATATTACAAACCAATATGAAGAGTTAAAAGGGGCTTTTAGAGCTAGAAAATCACTAATTGCATATGCAGTAAAAGCAAATTCAAATTTATCTGTAATTAAACATTTAGCACAACTAGGTGCAGGTGCAGATTGTGTAAGTATCGGAGAGGTAAAAAGAGCTTTAAAAGTTGGAATAGCACCTTATAAAATCATTTTTTCAGGTGTTGGAAAAATTGATGAAGAAATAAAACAAGCATTAGAACTTGATATTTTAATGATAAATGTTGAAAGTGATGCTGAATTAAATAGAGTTGAATTAATAGCTCGTGAGCTTGGAAAAGTTGCAAGAATTTCAATAAGAGTAAATCCAAATATTGATCCACAAACACATCCATATATTTCAACAGGTTTACACGAAAATAAATTTGGAGTTGATATTGACACAGCAAAAAGAATGTATATTCAATGTAAAAATTCTGCTAATCTTGAGCCTGTTGGGATGCATTGTCATATAGGTTCTCAATTAACACAATTACAACCAATAAAAGAGTCTGTAAAGATTATAACGGATTTAGTAAGAAATTTAAAAGCTATAAAAATTGAGTTATCATTTGTTGATGTTGGTGGTGGATTAGGTATTATTTATAAAGATGAGACTTTAATTGATACAAATGAATATGCACAGTCAATTTTAGAAAATATGTTTGGACTTGATATTACAATTATTTGTGAGCCAGGTAGATTTATGGTTGGAAATGCTGGAACTTTTGTAACAAAAGTTTTATATGAAAAAGTAAATGGAAATAAAAGATTTGTTATCGTTGATGGAGCTATGAATGATTTAATTAGACCATCATTATATAACGCATATCACAGAATTGAAGTGTTAAATGATAATCAAGAGTTTAGTGATTGTAATTTAGTAGGTCCAGTTTGTGAAAGTGGAGACTTTTTTGCTAAAAATGTACAATTACCAAAAACACAACATAATGATTTAGTTGCTATTTACAGTGCTGGAGCTTATGGTTTTACAATGGCAAGTAATTATAATACAAGAGGAAAAGTTGCTGAAATTGCCATCGAAAATGGTGTTGATAGACTTATAAGAAAAAGAGAAACTTTTGAAGATATTATCGCTTTAGAAGAAGAGTTTATAAAGTAAAAAGGTTATTTATGAATAATGAAGATGGATTATTAGAGCTTAGAAATAAACTTGATAATATTGATAATACATTACTTGATTTAATTAATCAAAGAATGAAAATAGTTCATGAAGTTGGAGCTTTAAAAGCAAAAAGTGGTGGAGCTATTTATAGACCTGAAAGAGAAAAATCAATAATTGATAGACTTGAAAAAATCAATAATGAAAGTAATGGACTTTTAAATAGAAGTGCAATTGAAGCACTATTTTTGGAAATTTTTGCAATTTCAAGAAATATTGAACTTCCTGAAAATATTGCTTATCTTGGACCAGAGGGGAGTTTTACTCATCAAGCAGCAGAAGGTAGATTTGGAGCTATGAGTTCTTATATTCCAATTGGTTCAATAAAAGGAATTTTTAGAGAAGTAGATACAAAAAAAGTAAAATTTGGTGTTGTTCCAATAGAAAATTCATCAAATGGTATAGTTACTGATACAATAAATTGTTTAAGTAACTATGACTTAAAAATTATTGCAGAAGTAGTTTTAAATATTCATCATACATTAGCAAGTACTTGTGATAAAGTAAGTGATATAAAAAGAATTTATTCAAAAGATATTGCATTTGAACAATGTAGAAAATTCTTAGCTAATTTTGGTTTAGATGAAGTGGAACTTATTCCAATTGAATCAACTACAAAAGCAGCAAAAATAGCAGCAAGTGAAGAAGGAAGTGCAGCAATTTGTCCACATGTTGGAGCAAAATTACATAATCTTCCAATTTTATTTGAAAATATTGAAGATAAAGATAACAATAAAACTAGGTTTTTTATTATAAGTGATTTTGAGAATGCTTCAAGTGGAAATGATAAAACTTCTATTTTAGTTAAGTTTCCAGATAGACAAGGAGCATTAGTTGAATTTTTGACAGATTTTAATGAAGCTGGAATAAATTTAACAAAAATAAAATCACATATAGTTGAAGGAAATTCAATTTTCTTTATTGATTTTGATGGTCATAAAGACGATGAAAATGTTAAAAAAGTACTACTAAAACATGAAAATAGTGTTAAAGTTTTAGGTTCTTATGTAAAAGAAATAAACGATATTTAATAAATAGGAAATACAAATGCAATTTAATCAAGTATTAGAAAATGTAACAACTTATGAAGCTGGAAAACCAATTGAGTTGGTTGTAAGAGAGTATGGTGTAAATCCAAGTGATGTAATAAAATTAGCTTCAAATGAGAATCCTTATGGAACAAGCCCAAAAGTTGTAGAAAAAATTCAAGAATTAGCAAAAAATATGTTCGTTTATCCAGATGATTCTATGTATGAATTAAAAGAGGCACTTGCTAAGAAATTTGATGTTACGAATAAACATGTAATAATTGGTTCTGGAAGTGATCAAATTTTAGAGTATTGTGTACATGCAAAATGTAATGAAAACTCTACAATTCTTATGGCAAAAACTACATTTGCTATGTATGAAATTTATGGAAAACAAACAGGTTCAAAAATCATTAAAACAGCAGATGATCAACACAACCTTGAGCAATTTTCAAAACTTTATAAAGAACATGGAGCTGATGTAATATTTTTATGTTTGCCAAATAATCCGTTAGGTGAATGCTTAGATAAAGATGAAGTTTATGCATTCTTAGAAACAGTTAGTAAAGATACACTTGTAGTTGTTGATGGTGCTTATCAAGAGTATGCTTCATTTAAAGATGAGAAAAAAAGAATTGTTGCAAAAGATTTAATTGCAAATTTCCCAAATGCTATATATTTAGGAACATTTTCAAAGGCTTATGCACTTGGGGGAATGCGAGTAGGATATGGTATTGCACAACCTGAAATTATCAATACTTTATATAAATTAAGAGCTCCATTTAATATTACAACTTTAACACTTGCAGCAGCTATTGAAGCATTAAAAGATGAAGAATTTGTTACATCTTGTATTGCTAAAAACTTTGAAGAGATGACAAGATATGAAGAGTATGCAATAACTAGAGGATTTGAATATATTCCTTCTTATACAAATTTTATCACTATAAAATTTGGAGATAAATTTATATCAAAAACTGTTGCTCAGAAACTTCTTGAAAAAGGTGTAATTGTAAGAGATTTAACTGG
>ERZ724518.1341-NODE-1341-length-11073-cov-28.912507_pt1 | contig 11073 bp, 14 predicted proteins | sample MGYA00376051_ERZ724518 | MGnify/ENA primary metagenome ERZ724518 (study PRJEB28724, sample SAMN07190885) | wastewater metagenome | isolation source: influent of sewage treatment plant in Hong Hong | place: Hong Kong | collected 2016-03-17 ... | reverse complement strand
CATAAATTAAGTGATGTTCAAATGAAACAATATGTTGGTTGTAGATACTCTCCAGGTTATGCAGCTTGTCCTGAATTATCACAAAATAGAGATATTTTTGATCTACTTAATCCTGAAAAATATGGAATAGAACTTAGTGAAACATTCCAAATGCACCCTGAGCAAACTACTTGTGCAATTGTTGTTCACAACAAAGAGGCAAACTATTATAATGTTTAGATTTAAGAAGTTTACTTCTTAAATCTACTTCTTATCAAGGTTAATAGGTAACAAAATATTAAATTTTGCACCTTTATAATCTATATTATTATATAAGAATTTATAGTTTTCTACAAAAATAGTACCTTTTAGATTATTATCCACCAAAATCTTTGACATATATAGACCTATTCCTGTACCTTGAGATTTATGTTTTGTTGTAAAATATGGTTCAAAAACTCTAGATATAATCTCATCTTTTATACCCATTGCATTATCAAAAATTTCAATAACTATATTTTTTTGATTTTTAGAAATATTAATAAAAATATATCTTGGCTCTTCATCTTTTAAATCTTTCAAGGCATCTTTTGCATTTGTAATAATATTCATTAAAATTTGAATTAAATCATTTTCAATAGTTGAAAACTCAAAATCATCTATATTTTTTATAACTTCAATATGATGAGATTGTAAAGATGGATTTAAAATATCGAGTACTTTTTGTACTAAATGGTTTATATTTACATTAGATAAAACTTTATCTTTATCTAAGAAGCTTCTAAAATCTTCAATAGTATTACTTAAGTAAGATATAGAAGATTTTATATGATTTATTGAATCATAGAAATCTTTATCCTCTAGCATATTTAGATTTTTTTTAAGCTCCATTCCTGAAGTACAAATACCAATAGTTGATAGTGGTTGTCTCCATTGATGAGCTATATTTTCAAGCATTTCACCCATTGCTGCCATTTTTGATTGTTGTAAAAGAATTCCATTTTTCTCTTCATTTTGTTTTATCTCAAAAGCAACTCTATTTTCTAATTCTTGATTTGTTTTTTTGAGTAAATAAGCTCTATAAATAATAGCTAGAATAAAAAATATAGCTAAAATTAAAATAAATAACTTAAGAACTGCATCTTTATCAATACTATTTTGATAGTTTATATATACCCATTTATTAAAAAATTCATGTTTCTGATTTTCGTTTATTGAATTCAAAGCCTTATTTAAAATCGAGGCAAGAGTTTTATTTTCAATATTTGTTGCCATATAAAGTTTTAGATTTTCATCTATTTTCCCAGATACTTTGATATCTCCTACAAAATGATTTTGTATCTCATATCCAATAACAGCAAGAGAGTCAATAGCAGCATAAACTTCACCTTTTCTTACAGCTTCTAAAGCTTCATAAAGATTTGGATACTCTACGAAATTGATATTTTTATATCTATTTTTTATTATATTGCTTGTTGCAAAATCTTTCACAAGAGCAATTTTAACTCTTTTTAGAGTTTTTAAATCTTCAATAAAAGGTTTAGAAATATCTGTAGCAATCACAAAAGGAAAATCCAGATAAGGGTTTGTAAAATTAAAAAGCTTTTCTCTATTTTTCTTATCTGCAATTGTTGTTAAGATATCACACTTATTTTCTACAACTTTTTCAAAACTTTCATGCCAATTTAAAGTTGGTACAAAATTTAATTCTATATCTAAATTTTTTGAAATTTCTACAAGATACTCTTCTATAATTCCAATATGTTTATTATTTAAAGTAGCTTCAAATGGCATTAAATCGTTATGAGAACAATAAGTAAAAGATTTTTTTGTTTTTAAATACTCTTTTTCTTCACTATTTAGTTCATTTTGAAAACTATTATGTAAAACAAAACTTTTTAAATCTATATCATTTTTTATTAAACCCATTACTTTATATGTATTTATTATTAGGTTCATTTTCTCATTAGAAATTGTTCCAATATCTCCATTTTTATCAAAAATAATTTTCTTTATCTCATTTGCTTCAAAAAGTAGTGCCTCTTTACTTTTATTTAGTGGATTATATTTCTCAAAAACAATATCAACACTTTTTTCAATATTTTCAAATGCCCATTTCCAACCATCTATTGAAGCTTTATAAAAATCATATACAATTTTTGGGTTTTTTTCTGCAAATTCACTATTTGTAAACATAATATTTTCATAAAAGTCAAATCCATAATCTTTTGGGTAGAAAATTTTGCTTTCATAACCTTTTTCTTTTAATAAAAAAGGTTCATTTGTAGTATAAGAAGCCATTAAATCAGCTTTTTTATTTATTAAATCATCAACATTAAAAGAGTGAGGAATTAGTTTTACAGATTTAATATCAAAGTTTTGACTACTAAACATAGCTTGTAAATTTGCAAAATTTAGCTGCTCATCTGCAATCATTAAGTTTTTATCTTTTAAATCTTTAATAGAGTCTATATTTGAATTTTTTAAAGCCAAAATCACAAGAGGTGAAGTTTGAAAAATAGCTCCAAATATAGATATATCTGCACCATTTGATTTATGCACTATTAAAGAGCTAGAAGCAAGTCCAAAAGTTGCTCTATTTTGTGTAACTTCTTGCAACACATTTGTTTCATTTTGAAATTTTTTAAACTCAACATCAAGTCCAACTTTTTGATAAAAGCCTTTCTCTTTTGCTATATAAAATCCAGCAAACTGGAACTGGTCAAGCCACATAAGTTGAAGCGAAACTTTTTGTAAATCTGTAGAATATAGGTATTTGAAAAGTAAAATAAGAATAAATATCTTTTTCAAAATCCACCTTAGCTTTAAAATTTTAACAATTATTATAGCAAACTAAGATAGAATTGTGACAATTTATTTGAGGAAATATTATGAATAGAGAAAAAAATATTAAAAACTACATATTGAATTATATTTATGCAACTTCAAAACAACCAATTTTATTAAAAGATATGTTGGTTGCTTCAGTTCAATACAGAAATGATATGGAAGTTGATAGTTCAAGATTAGGATTTAGACTGAGATTAACAAGGGCTTATCTTGTTTATGTTTGGTTAGTTTTAGCAGTTCTTCTACCTATTTCTCTTCTTACGCATAAATTGTTGGCAAAAATAGATGCACATATATCAATTGTTGGTGGGATGATTATCACAGCACTTATATTTATGGGATTTAACTATTTTAAAGATATTGTAAAAAAAGAGATGACAAAAAGTAGATTAAAAAAGGCTTGGAGTTTACATTTTCCATTTTTTGATTATGAAGAGTATGCTAATAAAGTAAATGAGATTTTTGAAGAGGCTATGAGAGAAGAGGTTTCAAAAAGAGATTTACAAAAATATATTTTAGATAGATTGACTAATATTTAGTAATCTATCTTTTATCTAAAACTGTATCTAAAGCTAGTTTTGTATTTGCCCATCTATTTTGAGAATTTAGCATTACTAGCAAAATATCTTTTTTCCCTTCTTTTGCTCTTGCAATTAGACAAGGTCCAGCTTTACTTGTATAACCAGTTTTAACTCCAATCATATATTTCTCTTTTGGAAGAAGTTTATTACTAGTATGTGCAAAGTACGATCTTTTTGTATTTATTGCTTTAAAACTATAACTCTCTTTTTTTACAATATTATTAAAAGTACTATTTTTGATAGAGTATTCTGTAAGCTTCAATAAATCACTTGCAGTGCTTTTGTGATTTGGAGCATCAAAACCACAAGGATTTTCGAAATTAGTATTTATCATACCTAGTTTTTTTGCTTTTGTGTTCATCATAGTTACAAATTTTTGTTTGCTTCCATTTCCAAGATAAATTGCAATAGCATTTGCAGCATCATTTGCTGATTTTATCATAGCAGCATTTACTAAATCTCTTAAGTAAAACTTCTCTCCAACTCTAAAATTCATAATTGTAGGTTCTACTTTTTTCATCTCAGCAGTAATTGTAACAACACTATCCATTTTACCACTTTCAATGGCTATTATTGATGTCATAATTTTTGTTAAACTAGCAGGTCTTATTTTTTGATTTGCATCTTTTTGAAAAATTAACTGTTTTTTGTTTAAGTCTTTTACAATAATTGAGTCTAAATCTTTTTCAATTTTTTGAAAAACGTTTGCATCACTGTAGGCAAGGGCAATTATTGGGCTTAAAAGCAAGACAAATATTTTTAAAAAGTTTCTCATGAATTTTCCTGTTGTTTTATTGAGTTTGCATTATATTGAAAAAAAAATTAAATAAAGCTATCAAATAGGGCTTTTGCATCTTTATTTCTAATTTTTTTCAACTCCATATCAATATATTTTCCAATTTTATCTTGTTTGTTTTTAAAAGCTAGAGTTATTTTTCTTTTTGTTGGTCTTGTTTCATAGATATAAAATCCAGCTTCATACATAGACAATCTTATATTTGTAGAGATTGCATAAGTTGTTAAAATAGAGTCTTCTTTTGAAATCTTGTAAATATCTTCAAAATACTCTTTTGTCCAAAGCTCTTTATTTACCTCACTTGAAAAAGCATCTTGATAAACTATGTCAAAAAAATCTTTTGGAAAAGTTTTTAGATACTCTCTTGCATCGCCTATAAAAATCTCTATTTTTATCTTCTCATCTTCATATTTTTGATTGAGTGATAGTTGATTTATAATATTTTTAAACTTTTCAAACTCTTTTGGATATGAGAAGTTTTGTAAAGATTTTATTAAATCAAAATCAAGCTCTGGAGAGTAGATATTTATTTTAATATCAAGTTTGTTTTCTAAAATATAAAAGATAGTTGCAAAACTATTGTAACCCAAACCAAAACAGATATCTAAAATATTTAACTCTTTTTTATTATAAGAGTGCGAAAATGCTGGAATAATATGTTTATGCAAAGCTTCACTAAATCCACCATCTTCTGTGTTATGAAAGTGTTGATTATATTTTAAAGAGAAAAGTGTATGGCTACCATCATTTGTGGTAACCAGTTTATCTTCTAGCAAATTAGTTTCCTAAACTCTCTAATTTCTCTTGGCTTAAAAATAGTTTCTCATTTGACATAACTCCAATATTTGAAGCTAAAATATCTCTTGCTATATCTTTTGCTTCAGGAAGCGAGTGCATAGCACAAGTTCCACATTGGAAAATATTTAGTTCTGGAATGTCACTTTGTTTCTCAACTTTAAGCACATCTTCCATAGATTTTTTCCAAGCAGTTGCTACCTCTTCTTCTTTTGGAGTTCCTATTAAACTCATGTAAAATCCAGTTCTACAACCCATTGGTGAAACATCTATGATTTCAACTGTAGGAGAGTTTAAATGGTTTCTAATAAATCCAGCAAACAGATGCTCTAAAGTATGAATACCTTTTTCGCTTAGCATCTTTTCATTTGGTTTACAAAATCTTAAATCAAAAACTGTGATAGCATCTCCTTTTGGTGTTTGCATAACTTTTGCAACTCTAACAGCAGGGGCTGGCATAATTGTGTGATCAACTCTAAAACTATCTAATAGTGGCATATAAAATCCTTTGAATATATTTTAATTTTTGAGTGATTATAGCTAAAGAAATTTAAAGATAGTTTTCTTAAAAAAGATTATTTTTGTAAATTTTGGATAATATAAACTATTTTAATTTAAAAGAGAAAATAGCGAAAATTATGAAAAGTACAGAATATTTTATTTTAAAAAAATTAGAAGATGGATACAAGTTAAATCTTTTAAATAGTTGGAATAAAGAGACTATTCCAAATATTATAGAAGAGATTAAAAGCTTAAAATTTCATCCAAATAAAAAAATGTATATAGATTTTCAGGATTTAAAAGAGCTTGATAGTATTGCTATTATTTATTTAATCTCATTTTTAAAAAAATTCAAAAAGCAAAATATTTCATATTTGAACTTTGAAAAGTATGAGCAAATTTTTGACTTTTATCAAAAACACTATCAAAATGAGTTTCTTAAAGAGAAAAAGATATTAAATAGATTTTTTGAAAATGTTGGAAAAAAAGTATATGATATATTAAAATCTACAAAACTATTTATAGATTTTCTAGGAAAAGTTTTTTATTTTCTTTTTTATTTAGTAGTTAATCCAAAAAAGATTAGATTTAAAGCTACTTTAAAATATATTGAAACATCAGCAGTAGATGCACTTTTGATTGTTGCTGTGACTGCTTTTTTGGTTGGAGTTGTTATTGCTTATCAAGGAGCTGTTCAGCTTGAAAAGTTTGGGGCAAATATTTTTGTAGTTGAGATGATAAGTATCACTATGTTTAGGGAGATAGCTCCACTTGTAACTGCTATTGTAATAGCTGGAAGAAGTGCAAGTAGTTACACAGCAGAAATAGGTGCTATGAAAATAACAGAAGAGATAGATGCTATGAGAACTATGAATTTTGAGCCAATAATATTTTTAACAATTCCTAGAATTTTTGCTTTGTGTATATCTTTGCCACTTTTGGTATTTTTTGCAGATATTGTTGGAGTAATGGGTGGAATGGTAATCGCATATACAAGTTTAGATATCACATATGTAGAGTTTATAAATAGGCTTCAAAATGAAGTTCCTGTAAAACATTTACTACTAGGGGTTTTTAAAGCTCTATTTTTTGGATTTTCTATAGCAATTATTGGTTGTTTTAGAGGTTTTCAAGTTGAAAATAATACTACAAGTATTGGAAAATATACAACAATAAGTGTTGTAAATGCAATATTTGTTGTTATTTTACTAGATGCAGTTTTCTCTGTAATATTTACTCAAATGGGAATATAAGATGGAAATAATAAAAGTTTCAAATCTTCACACAGCTTTTGGAGATAATATTGTACACAATGATATATCTTTTAGTGTAAATGAGGGTGAAATATTTGGAGTTTTAGGTGGAAGTGGAAGTGGAAAGAGTGTTTTGGTAAAACAAATAGTTATGCTAAATCAGATACAAAAAGGTAAAATTGAGATTTTTAATAAAGATATTTCAAAACTAGGAATAGATGATTTAGAGAGCTTGAAGTTGAATTTTTCTTATCTTTTTCAATTTGGTGCTTTGTACTCTTTTTTAAATGTTATTGAAAATATTAGTGTGATGTTAAAAGAGTACACAAATTTACCAAACGATTTGATAGAAAAAATTGCTTACACAAATTTAGATATAGTTGGACTTCCAAAACATACAGCAAAACTATATCCAAGTGAGCTTAGTGGTGGAATGAAAAAAAGAGTTGCCCTTGCACGAAGTCTTGCAATGCAACCAAAACTTCTATTTTTGGATGAGCCAACAAGTGGATTAGATCCTGCTAGTACACAAAGTGTAAATGAGCTTTTACTATATTTAAAGAAAAATCTAAATATTACAACAGTTATAATAACTCACGATTTAGAGACAATAAAAACAGTTCTTGATAGGTTTATAATTATAAGAAAAGAGAAGATATTTGATGGTAATATAACTGAAGCTATGAGTTCCAAAGATGAGTTTATAAAAGAATTTTTAACACATAAAAAGGCAGATTAATGGATACAAGAATTAATTTTTTTAGAATAGGTTTATTTGTAAGTGTAATATCTTTTTTACTAATTCTTGCAATATTTTGGTTGGGAAAATATGGTTTAGAAGATAAAAAATATGATACTTATTATATCTATTTTGATGAGTCTATTTCTGGATTAAATATAGGTTCACCTATAAAATATAAAGGTTTTGATGTAGGACTTGTAAAGTATATAAAAATAAGCCCTCATAATTCAGAAAAAATTGAAGTAGAAATACAGATTCAAAAAGGAACTCCAATAAAAGATGATAACTATGCAATTTTGGGGAATCTTGGAATTACAGGTTTAAAGTATGTTGAGTTAAAAGGTGGAAGTAGTGAAGCAAAACCTTTGGAAGAAAATAAATATGGTCTAAAAATAATAAATTCAAAAAAATCAGCTTTGAGTAATCTTGTTGATTCGACTGAAGATATTACAAAAGAGCTTACTTTTTTACTTCACTCTTTTAGAGATGTTTTAAATGAAGATAATTTAAAAAACTTCTCAATACTTCTTGAAAATAGCCAAAAAAGTATGGCAAATATTGAAAAGTTTTCTGATTATTTAGTAAAAAATCAAAGTAATATTGATGAACTTTTACTTAGTATGAAAAACTTTGCTACTATTGGAAGCTCATCTTTTATTAGTGTAAAAACTTCAGCTGATAATTTTAAAGCATTAACAACAAAGATGAAAGAGGATTTTGACAAAGGAAATTTTGATATAAAAGGGATGGCTCAAGAGAGTATTAATAATTTAGAAACAGTTTTAAAAAATCTTGATAATACTTTAAATCAAACTCAAGACTTAATGAATAATCTAAATGAAAGCCCAAGTGATTTGATATTTAAACAAAAGGCAATAAAATATGGACCAGGAGAAAAAGATGATTAAACAAAATAAAATCTTGTTTGCAAGCAAAAGTACTTTTTTAGTTTTTATAATATTTTTTATATTTAGTGGATGTGGATTAAAACAAGAGAGTTTATCTATAAATCATTATGGAATAGATTTTAAAACTCAAAAAAAAGCTGAGGTTTCAAAATTAAAATCAATTTTAATTGAAGAGGTAAATGTAAATAGAAGTTTTAATCTAACATCTATTTTCTATAGTACAAAACCATATTTATTTGAAGAGTATGCACAAAATAGATGGATAAATTTGCCTTCAAATATGATTTATAATCAATTGACAGATTCTTTTATTACAAGTAATATTTTTGAAAATGTAGTTTTAAAAGATAAAAAAATCGAACATGAATATAGTTTAAAAACTGAAGTTATAAAACTTTATCAAACTTTTGAAGAAGATAAATCTTATGCAGTTTTAAAACTTAAATTTGATTTAGTAAAAGATGAAAAGATAGTAAAATCTTTTAATTTTGATAAAAAAGTATTATGCAAATCAAATAATGCTTATGGTTTTGTACAAGCTACAAACAGAGCTTTTGAAGAGAGTATAAATAGCTTATTGAGTAGTTTTTGATTTTAATTAATGAGGAGTTTCTATGAAATACAATGATTTAGATTTAAAAAATTGGCAAGAGTTAGATATAAATACAGACTCTTTATGGATTATTAGTCAAAGAGATAAAACTGGTAAACATAAAAATGGATAAAAATATTGAGAATAAAGAATTGACATATTCAGAAGCTATTGAAAAAGTTATAATTGATAATGGTGGCTATGCACCACTAAAATATATTTATGAAAATATTGAAAAATACCGTATAAAAACTGGATTAACACCTGACAATACAATTCAAGAAAGAGTTCAAAGAGATAATAGATTTACAAGAATTGCAAAAGGTGTTTATGCTCTAACTGATTTTATAAATAAACTAGAAAATAGTGATGATAAATATATTGAATTTGTAGATAATGAAGTAATTATAAAAAGTATAAAAAGATATGAAACTGAAAAAATAGTAAGTCAAAAAATTAGAGTTGGTCAAAATGATTTTAGACAAGCTTTATTAAAAAGTTTAAAAAAATGCCCAATTACTAATTTAGATGAAAAAAGATTATTAATTGCAAGTCATATTAAGCCTTGGGTTTATTGTGATAATAACGAAAGACTTGATATAAATAATGGATTCTTATTATCTCCATTGTTTGATAAACTTTTTGATAAAAGTGTAGGGCTTATTACTTTTACTTCACAAAAAGAGATTTTAATATCAAATAAATTGAGTAAAGAAAATATTCAAAGATTAGGTATTGAACATAGGCAAATTATAAATGATTTACCAGTTGGTGGTAGAGAAGAGTTTTTAGAATATCATAAAAAATATATTTTTCAAGGTTAAAAAAATGAAAACATTTAAGTATTTGCTAGAAGTTGAAATTGTTATAGATGAAGAAAATATTAATGAAAAATACCCAAATTATAAATGGAATTTTGATTCAATAGAACAATTTGCTGATTATTTAGTTCCAGAAGAAAGTTATGAAGCTGATACTGATATGTCAAAAGATGGTTTAGAACAATGGGGATATAGTATTACAAAGAAAAAAACGAGATTAGAATAATGAATATTAATGATAATTATATTTTCAACAATTCAAATTTAATAAGAATTATAAATTTTTGTTTACTAAAATTGAATTTAAAAAGTTATTACCAAAAGAATGCTGATTTTGAAAAACTTTGTATATTATTTTATGAAATCAGCTTAATTGATAAAAATGTTTGTGATGCAGAAAAACTATTTTATAGAATTGAAAAGATATTATTGAAAAAATATTCTTATTATAATATCTGGAAAGTTTTTTTAGTATTAATTCCATTAGGTAAGCTATGCAATGTTGATATAGGTTATTTTATGGGTAAAAATTCAATAAAATTATGTTTACCATATAATATAAAAACAGAAGAAGATGTATATAACATTTTAAATTTTGATACTAAAAGAATTAAAATTACAGAAAATGATAAAAAAATAGATATAGTTAGCGATTCTATTGTTACTTGTTATTTACTAGCTATTGAATTAATGTCATACGATGGACATAAAGATTTTAATTTAAGCTATTCTGAATATATAATAAATATTTGGACTACTGGATTTGGAAATTATCTTGAATATGATAATAAAATAAGTGACTGTATTGAAAAGATAGGTTGTTGTTATAAAAATGATGAAATAATATCAAAATTATTTTTATTATTAAGAATAGTTTATGATATAAATATAAAAGACTATAAAAATGAGGATGAAATATTCAATTGGCAAAAAGTTTCTGAAGAAATTTCTATGCAAATTTTATAGTTCATTTCCATTAAATAGTTAAATATATTTTTCTAAGTTACAACAATGAAGGGCTTATGAGCGAAGATGAAGTAAAAAATATTATGAAAAAATACGGAATCTATGACTTACAAAAAAAAGAATATTCAAGATTTAAAGCAGATAAAACAGAAAATAGAAATCATAAAGCAAACTCTACTTTTGAATATTTATATATCCTAGAAAAAAAATAAATTTATTAAAATCAAAATCATTTTAACCTTTTAGCAATAATTGGTGCGATATTCATAACCAAAAATAGTCTTACAAT
>ERZ724518.1337-NODE-1337-length-11080-cov-2.961088_pt1 | contig 11080 bp, 7 predicted proteins | sample MGYA00376051_ERZ724518 | MGnify/ENA primary metagenome ERZ724518 (study PRJEB28724, sample SAMN07190885) | wastewater metagenome | isolation source: influent of sewage treatment plant in Hong Hong | place: Hong Kong | collected 2016-03-17 ... | reverse complement strand
ACGCTCTGATAGGGATTGGTGGGATCTACGGACATGGAGCCGCTCGTTACCTTCTTGTCGGTCTTCACCTCTAAAGAGGGCGGCCCGTAGTTCTTGGGGGAAACCCAGGTGGGTTCGCCGAAGAGATCCCGGTAGAGGCGGTCCCGTCCCAGCCAGGCTTGCCTCAAAAGCAAGAGGCGCTTTTCCTCACGCTCTCTTTCCCATTCGGCTTCGTCAATTTCGGGCTCGGACAACACCAATCCTCTCTTTTATTGCAGTTTGTTCTTGCGGTCTATTCTTCCAGCTTGAGCAAGGCCATGAAAGCTTCCTGCGGAATGTCTACTTTACCCACAGACTTCATGCGCTTTTTACCTTCTTTTTGTTTCTCGAGAAGTTTGCGCTTACGGCTGATGTCGCCACCGTAACACTTAGACAGAACGTTCTTGCGCTGGGCAGAGATGGTTTCACGGGCAATGATTTTACCGCCGATAGCCGCCTGCACAGGCACTTCGAACATCTGCCGGGGAATTAGCTTTTTCAATTTCTCAGCCAGAAGGCGACCGGAAAACTGAGCCTTCTCGAAGTGTACGATGGCCGAAAGTGCATCCACCTTTTCGCCGCCGATGAGAATGTCTAGTTTGACCAGACGCTCTTCACGGTATTCTCTAAAATGATAGTCGAGCGAAGCATAGCCCCGGGAACGAGACTTGAGCTGATCGAAAAAGTCGGTGATGATTTCAGCCAGGGGCAGGTAGTAAACCAGCATGGCGCGCCGGGGGTCAAGGTACTTCATATCCACATAGACACCGCGACGGGTCTGGCAGAGTTCCATGAGGGTGCCGACATATTCGTTGGGCGTGAGAATATTGGCTTCCACAAAAGGCTCTTCTATTTTTTCCCGATAGTTGGGGTCGGGTAAGAGAGCCGGGTTTTCCACCATGATCACAGAACCGTCGGTCTTGGTGACGCGGTAGACCACAGACGGGGAAGTGGTGATCAAAGTCAGGTTGTATTCGCGCTCCAGGCGCTCCTGAATGATTTCCATATGCAAGAGGCCAAGGAAGCCGCAGCGGAAGCCAAAACCTAGAGCATCCGATGTTTCCGGCTCGAAGAAGAGCGATGAATCGTTCAGCTTCAGTTTGATCAATGCTTCTCGCAAATCCGGATACTGGTCATTATCCACCGGATAAATACCGGCATAGACCATGGGCTTGGCCGGACGGTAACCGGGCAAAGCCTCGGAAGCTCTGGCGCTATCCAGGGTGATAGTGTCGCCCACCAGGGTTTCTACGTCTTTAATGGCGGCAGCCAGGTAACCTACCTCGCCGGGACCAAGTCTTTCCACCTTGACCTGAGCGGGGCGCAGGATGCCCAACTCCACAACGTCAAAAGCTTTGTCGTTAGCCATGAAACGAATGCGATCGCCGACTTTGAGTTCGCCGTCTTTGATCCGGAAGTAGACGATGATGCCCCGATAGCTGTCGTAGTAGCTATCGAAAATGAGGGCTCTGAGCGGCTTGTCGATATTATTCTTGGGCGGCGGCACATACTTGACGATAGATTCCAGCACTTCTTTGACGCCGATATTATTCTTGGCGCTGGCCAAAACGGCATTGCTGGCATCAAGCCCGATTACTTCTTCAATCTCGGCTCTAATGCGGTCCGGCTCGGCACTGGGCAGGTCGATTTTATTGATCACCGGCACTATTTCGAGATCGTTTTCAACCGCCAGGTGAACGTTTGCCAGAGTCTGGGCTTCCACACCCTGGGTGCTGTCCACGATGAGCAAAGCGCCTTCGCAGGCAGCCAGGCTGCGCGATACTTCATAGCCGAAGTCTACGTGACCGGGCGTGTCGATCAAGTTTAAGATGTAGTGCTTGCCGTCATCGGCAATGTAGTCCATGCGGGCAGCCTGGGCTTTGATAGTGATACCGCGTTCGCGCTCGATATCCATGCTGTCGAGAACCTGGGCCTGCATCTCGCGCTTGGAGATAGTCTCAGTCATCTCCAGAAGCCGGTCGGCAAGGGTAGACTTGCCGTGATCGATGTGGGCGATTATGGAAAAATTCCTGATGAGATTGGGATCTGTCACTTGCGACCTTTTCAATCAAAATAGCGCTTCGGAAGAAGAAACGCCTGAGGTACCGGCAGAAGCCTACAAATATAGGCACTTGAGTAAAGTATATTAGCAGGTGGGCTCTTTGCCGATAAACCCTCCGGGGCACAAGTTATTATTGTCGTTACGCCGGTTGTCAGAGCGGCATGATTTAGTTAGCGCGATATAAGGCTGAGCAAATGTCCAAATCCACACCCCACCCCTTCCTGCAAGCACTGGCCAGGCGTCCGCTTCTGGCCGACGGCGGCATCGGTACCCTATTGTATTCAAGAGGTACCATGGGGGAGGCCAGTTTTGAGCATCTCAACCTGACCCGGCAGGAGACCGTGCAGCAGGTGCACGTGGACTACATAAACGCCGGCTCAGAAATTATTGAAACCAATTCATTTAGTGGAAACAGAATTAAGCTGGCCAACCACGGACTGGACTCCGATGTCTGGAAAATCAATGTCTGGGCCGCGAAAATTGCCCGAAATGCCCGTGAAATAGCCGGCCAGCCGACTTTTGTAGCCGGTTCGGTGGGCCCCACCGGCAAGCTTTTACCGCCCCTGGGAGACACCCAGAAAGATGAACTGGATTCAGTCTTTCGTGAGCAGATGGAAGCGCTTCTAGCCGGCGGCGTCGATCTCTTCTTAATCGAGACTATGTCCAGCCTGGAAGAGACTGCTATAGCCGTGCGCGCCGCCCGCAAAGTTTCGAAGTTACCGGTTATTGCCCAGCTTTCCTTCTCAGTAGAGGGACACACTTTACTGGGTGCCACCCCGGAAGACGTGACCAAACTGCTGGAAGACCTGGGCGATGAAATGCCCGATGTCATTGGTATCAACTGCGGTGCCGGCCCCGGACCTGTTTTCGATTCCTTCTTGAGGCTGACCACGGCTGTGAGAGCCATGAAAATTCCGGAAGACAGGCTTACTTTCTCCTGTCTCCCCAATGCCGGTCAACCCAGTTTGATGGGCGGCCGTCCCATGTTCATGAGCAAGCCCAAGTATTGCGCTTCCTATATTGAACCTTATTTGCGGGCCGGCGCCAGAATCGTGGGCGGTTGCTGCGGTACCACTCCGGAGCACATCAAGGCCATGCGCCAGACCCTGGACAAATTCCTCAAACAGGAAAGCAGCGGCGAAGTAAGAAGCACCCAGACTGCCGTACTCTTCCACCCGGAAGCGATTGAGAACACAATAGAAACCGAGAAGGGCAAAGGCTCCGAAGAGATTTCTCTGGCCGATCGTTTGCGCAACATAAAGAAAAACGGCAACGACGAAGACTTCTATGTTTCGGTCGAACTCGACCCGCCGAAGGGAGCCGGCGTCAAGAAAATTACGGCAGCCGCTGAACTTTTGTACAAAGCCGGTGCCGATGCCATCAATGTGGGCGACAGCCCCATGGCCAGAGTACGCATGTCTTCACTGGCCACCTGCCAACTTTTGAGCCAGAGAGTGGGAGTGGATACGATCATTCACTTCACCACAAGAGACCGCAACTTGATGGGTATGCAAGCAGATCTAATCGGCTGCCAGGCCCTTGGACTGAAGAACATCCTGGCCCTAACAGGCGACCCGCCGGCTCTCGGGAACTACGCCCATGCTACGGCTGTTTACGATGTAGATTCCATTGGTCTGATCAAAATCATCAAACAGTTGAACGAAGGCAAGGATATCGCCGGCAATACCATCGGCGCACCTCTCACTCTCTCAATCGGCTGTGCCCTGAACCCCACCGCTCAGAACCGCACCCTGGAGATGGAGCGCATCAAGCGCAAAATCGAGGCCGGTGCCGATTTCATAATGACCCAACCCATATATAGAGTGAGCGACCTGACCGATTTCCTGGAAGAGATGGGGGGATCCCCCATTCCAGTGCTGGTCGGCATCATGCCCCTGCATAGCTCCAAACACGCCGAATACCTCCATAACGAAGTACCGGGCATCACTATTCCCAAGCATATCCGCGAAGCCATGGCCAAAGCCGGTGAAGACGGTGCCAGAATTGGTCTGGAGCTAGCGGAGAAATTACTTGAAGAACTGCGTGACACCATCGAAGGTACTTATCTTGTGCCTTCCTTCGGCCGCTACGACGATATGGCGGCACTGGTGACAAGGCTTAAATCGAAGGTGAGAGCGCTCAAATAGGGCGTTCGCATTTAGCATTTGCTCTGCCACCATCGACGATGCCTCGCTCGTCGTCGACCGTTTGTGACAATTCCATATCTGCAACCAGGGAAGAAGCGGCGAAATTGGTCTAAAACCCCAACAGCGCCTTCAGACAATGCCTTGCAGTTCCTAAAAAAATATTCCCATTGACATCCCGCAGCGCCGGTGACAACAATGAAGCAACTCTAATTGAAGTTGGCGACATGAGCGCAATACCAACTATTGCGCCCGAGACTCACGTCCGCAGCCATAAGCCCGACCGCGAAAATAACCTTTCGTAGTTGCCGGTGCCTGTGCCTGCTACTTGTGTGCGTCCTCAAACAGAAGTCACCGCTCGATTAATAGGGCAAAAGGAGAACCAAAAAAACATATTAAAACGCTCAAGGAGATACGCCATGCAAAATCCAAGATCAATTTCGTCGGAGCGCCTGAAACTAAAGTTCAACGCAACCAAACATGTTCTTTTGCTTGACCTCGATAATACGCTCACAGACACGAGAAGATGGTTTGCAAACTTCATTCTCAATTCCACTGAAGAATTGGCGCACGCTCTCAAGATTGAGCCGGAACTCCTCAATCGTTATTACGGCGACGTGGCGCTGGCAACGACTCTCCACGAATACGCATTCGTAGTCGAGACCATCGCGGCGAAGGTCAAGGCCCACAGCCATTTGCCCCCTCAAAAGATAATGGCCCTGGCGGAGTCTTTCTGGGAAGGTTTCCAGAAACATCATCAAAACATAGAAGTCTATGAGGGCGTTCATCAAACCCTGGCAAAATTGCGTTCTCACTTCAGAAGTCTGGACATCATCATTCTCACAGACTCCCCGGATTGGGTTGCCATAGATAGACTGGCACTAACGGGCTTGCTTCCGCTCGTGCATGGACTTGTGGCCATTCGCACCGAAATGCCGGAATTGAGACACAGCCGCTACAGGGATTGCCTTCAGAAATCCAAGGATAGGATCCTTGCCATAAAGCACAAACATGACACAAGGCACCTCAAGCTTAAGTTAGCCATCTCCAAAGCCTGCGCCAAGCCAAGCTGTGCCGGAATAGAGCTAATCGCAAAGTCTCTCGACGGCGCCCTGGGAAAACTAATGATCTGCGGCGACAAAGAAAGCAAGGAAGGGATGGCCGCGCAAAACTGGCGACAGTATCAAAGACTGACCGGCGAACCGACCAAAGACATTCATTTTATAAAGGCTGACTACGGCAACTACGACCTCACTCACCACCACTATCAAGAGCTTGAGAAACAAATCCACTCGCTCAAGGCGCCCAAAGTTAACGAGCAAATGGTGTCGGCAGGTCCACCGGTTTTTCGCGCGCTGGAGAGATGCGATCAATTGACGGAAGTCATAGAAGAGATCATCAGTGGAAAGCCCTCCCTAATTGAAGTGGCATAGCCGGAAACACGTAGAAGATTTAGATTCTCAAGATTGAATGGGAGAGGCTGCCCAGCGCAGCCCTCCTTCTTTCGCCGCCCTCCGTTCAGTACAGAGAAGCGGAATTTCTCATTCTTTTACATTGCGGCCGATATACTGGCGCCAAATCGACAACGAGGTAGGTCAAAACCACCTCGGTTTTGTTGAAAATCCTACCTCCCACCATACTACCCACCTCCACTCTACTGAACCAAAAGCCAACCTTCGAAAGGGTACTTGGCGTTGGCTTGCCTGTGGGTAAATTTTCTTGAGGGTACCGAAATGAGCCAGGAAACGAGACCGGAAAGTCCCCGGCAGGAACGCCCCACTGAAACCACTCCACCCGCCAGCACCAACCCAAGCACCCGAATGATGGAGGAGGTTCTCAGTCAAAGACCAAACCCTCCCGTCACCGACCTGAACGGCAGAGAATGCCGCAACCAACCGGAAAACGGACAGTTCCCAGTACTGAGAGCAGGCGAAAAAACCAGCGGCTGCAACTTTCAGTCTTTTGACCGCACACCGGAAGGCAGCACCATGCCGCCCTTCAACACCGGACAACTCTATGAACAAGCCCAGAGACAAACCGCTCGCATCAAAGTGGAAGAGGCTGGCGGCGGCGGCGGTCACGGCACCGGCGTGGCTATTGCCAGGAACGAAAACACTTGCTTCATAGCCACGGCCAATCATGTTTCAGGTGAAAGAGGCAATCAAAACATCGTTTCTCGCGGCGCCGAATTTGAAAACGGCAAGACCTACCCGGCCAGCATTGAAATGAGGATACCCGGCAAAGACATGGCCATTCTATCAGTGCGCACCGGTGCTGATACCAATCAGGTCTGCCACCCGGCCCAGATTGCCGCCAACCCATTTGATAGATCCGATAGAAGCGGCGGCGGTCAGACCATGACAGCCGGATTTCCCGAAGGGACAAACACCCTGCATGCCTCTCCCGGTCGCATAAGCCGGGTCGGCACCTACGAAGCCCTCACCGGCGGCGCCCATCCTTCGCCCATGGCCGGGGAAAGAGTAAATCGCCCCTTAATAGAAACGAGAGCACAGATTCACCAGGGCAATTCCGGTGGTCCCACCTACAATAATCGCGGCGAAGTAATCGGTCTGTCATCCGGTGTGCACCCCGATGAACGCAAAGCCAGATCTTCAGCACAGATAACACCAATCTCCAGAGCCGAGATCGGGCGCATCCTGCAACGTATTCCCGGAGCAGCACCGCTGCCTTGATCTAAATGAGCAGCAATCGCTTTTCGGATTTCAGGCAAACCCATACATTCAACTGCCGCAGTCTGGATTGACTGAGGGATAATCATTACCATGCAAGAACTGCGCTAACATTATTTCCCCCTCGGAAGCGGAATCAGGCAAATCATTGAGGCGTGCCATGGCGATTCGCTGTGACTCTGCCCAGGTTGTTCCAGCCGGCAAATTCATCATGGCAGCCTGATTACTTGCCAGTCGCTCAGCCAATAGAGCATCGACCTGAGCATGAGAGAGAGACTCTGGCGAAGACACGCCAAGCACCTTCGCCGCCAATTGATCAGCAGCGCGATCGACATACACAAAAGGTCTTACTTCAGTTGAGTGACTTTGGTCCATCATATACCGACCAAATGCAGTATCAATCTGCTGGGACGAGGCTTCCGACTCTAAACCGAGGGCCGCCTTCCACCGCGACTGCTCTATAGCCTTAGCCTGACTGACAATAGCCTGGACAGGCAAGGTTTCATCAAATTTGTAGAGCCGAGCTAACCGCGTCTTAAGAACCTCTTCGCCGCTGGCACCGGGCAAGTTCATGATTTTGGCAAGGGTAGCGGTATCAACATTATTGGGAGTGAGAGTGAGGTTAATATCCTCCATCTTCTCCCAGGGCACACTGTAACCGCGACGAGCTCCGATCAGGCAATTGAGCCCTGGTGAGTCCGGAGCAATATTGCCGGTCACCGATGGTGCGCTCATGCTCTCCTCAATATAGGGGTCCACCGCAGATGGCTTGGGAGGAGCATTGGATGTGGAATCATCAACGATAGCAACCGACGGGAGAAGATGAGCGACGGCAACCTTGCCGTCACCTTTCTCCGGCCAGTAAGCAACCAGATTGAGCCGGCTATCGTGGCGTGAATAATAAGCATCACGCAAAGCTGCCAATCCCTCCGGTCCGGAATTACTATCGTCAAAACGCAATCTAAAATTCGGAGGCAACTTCTCGGGCACAGTGGAAAGCACTTCCCACTGGGAAAATGCCGGCAGTTGTGACTCTTCCGATAAACCGGAAGATTGAACTTTAGAAGCTGCGTTTGCTTCTCTCGAACCTTCTTTCACTGATTTCCCGCTCCCATTCACCAACTTGACCATTGAAACTTAAGGTCTACCCAGATTAGTTAGAAAGACTAGGCTAAATTTGTGTCTAAGTCCGGGCGAAAGTTTAGCTTGCGAAACCTGAACGACAAACGAGGATGCATTGCTGCATCCTCGTTGTTGTCAGGCACGGGCAGGAAAAGCCGTATAAATTTCTTTCTTGATTAGCGAGCCTTACCTCTCACTCGTTGAACATGATTATCCCCTTCGGATGCTCAAGGCCAAGAGCCCGCTCACGGATCTTCAGCGCAAATGACGCCGATCTCCTGCATGAAAATTGGACGGCTCATGTAACGCATTCCAAGAGCGGCAACTCTGCCGAAGACCACCATCCGGTCCGACAAACCTGACTTATCTGCTAAAAGGCCGAGAGATCAGCACCGGTGTCGCGGGCAAGTTCTTGTCGTTGCTTATCGGTGAGCACCTTAAGCATCAGACTGAGATAGCGATGTTTGACGGAATGAAGCTGCCGCTTCAGGTGTGCCGAACTTTGCACTTTCTCTCCCGGCTCAAGGGTCTGAACCTCATTCCGTGCCGGTTTGCCAGCGCCCGGTTTCGCACCGCCGGTCTTCTCCTGTCCCTCGCTGTTCACCGATACCAGACCGCCAAGAATCGCTCCGCCAATTTTCTCGCCCCTGGTACTGCGCGTAGAATCAATCTCCTGCATATCCTTACCGCGCCGTCCCGTTTTTTCAAGCAGTGCCTGCCTCAATGGCCTCAGGCTCGACTTCATTTCCTTTTGTAGTCGAGCCAATTCCTTGCGTTGCTGCGCCGTCAAATCTTTCACGGACAAAATATCAACCGGTTTCAAGGGTCCACCTTCCAGGCGCCCCTCATCAGAATGGTCATGTTGCTGTTTCTTCTTCAGCTTTGGCAGCGGTGTCTCTACAATCAGAGACCCGGCCGCACTCTCTAGCTTTTTGCCGGCGCGCAATGCAGGCGACGAATGCGGAACCTGAGCCGCACCGCCTTGCATCCAGACAAGAGAAAGAGCGACTGCAGAACAGGTCAATACTGTGCGCCTGGTAAATATCAAAGTTTCTCACTTCACTGAAAAAGGAAATGGCTCAAGAGGACGCCATTATAGATGATGCACAAGAAGCAGTGTGTAAGAGCCCGGCAACCAACACACAGAACTAAACGGAAGAAACCTGAACGACAAACGAGGATGCATTGCTGCATCCTCGTTGTTGTCAGGCACGGGCAGGAAAAGCCGTATAAATTTCTGTCTTGATTAGCGAGCCTTACCTCTCACTCGTTGAACATGATTATCCAGTTCCTGGGCCAAGAGCACTCTACCGGTCTTGCGTAAGAGCTTGGCATACTGTTCTTCAATATCGGCATAGCGTTCATGTTCTTTGCCGTAGGTCTTCTGTCTTATGGTCAGAGCCCTCTTAAATAATGGTTCGGACAGCTCATAGCGAGCCTGAAAATAATAGAGACGGGCCAGGTTTTTCAAACTGCTCGACACCAGCGGATGCTCAAGGCCAAGAGCCCGCTCACGGATCTTCAGCGCCTCTTGCAAGAGGGGTTCCATTTCCCGATAGCGCTTATTGCGGCAATATTGATCAGCCATACGAGTCAGACAATCAGCCACCTGCGGATGCTCGCGCCCCATCATGTGCCGCAGAGAAGCCAGTTCCACTTCAAATTCCTTCTCTTTGTCTTGATCGAAAGCAGAGGGCCAACCAAGAGCCATAGAGGCCGGCACAGCATCCAGGGATGTAGAAGAATCGGTCATACTCTGAGGCGTGCGGCTCTGAGAGGGAGCACGTTTACGGGTAAGTACCTTCTCCAGATTCTTTTTAGTATCTTCTATCTCTACACGGTGAGGACCAAGCGCTTGCTCCCTTATATTGAGAGCGCGGCGATAAAGGGCTTCGGCATCTTCAAGCAAACCCTTACTAAAGTAGAGTTCCGCCAACCTGGTAATAGTGTTGGCTACTTCAGGGCTGTTGCATCCGAGCGCCTGCTCCTGAATGTTCAAGAATCTCTCAAGTTCCGGAATAGTTTCACACTTCATAGCTTCCTCGGTTCTCGTGCTCTCTGCCTTTGTGAATGTCGGCCTGCCTAAAGCGAAGTTACACTGTCCTGCTTCGCCAGGCTTCTTGATACCATTTCCGAATTTCGTACCTTCTTTAGAAGGATGGTAATGAATCAAGAGCCTTCCATCAAATTGACCACTGCCTGGTGAACGGTCCCAAACAGGGGGCTCATTAGCATTCTTACCCCTGCAGGATGCCGGCGCTGCTCCCCAATCCTATAACTTTGTACGGGAATCGTATAAACTCGCCAAAAACGTGAAATACAGGCAAAAATAGGCGCCTGACAACTGTATAGGTTGCCCCCTATAGAAATACGGCCAAATCTATACCCATGCCCACGAGTGGCGCGATAGCATCGATTTATATTTCTCTATTTTCTTACTTGGGCGTAAGTGGGGTTACTCGGGGGATGGAAACCTTTCAAAACAAACTGGCCCGACTCCTTAGAAAGGTAGTCGACCGGCTTGAAAGCAACGGCACACAGGAGCCGGTTGCAGGTCAAAGCTCGGAGGAAGTGCAGGCTCCTGCCGGAGCCCATGGCGCTCTCGATGACGCCTCCCAGGCTAATGCCGCTCCTATATATGTAGCAAATGCAGTTCCCCAGGAAACCGAACGATTTTCACCTTCGGAGCCGGACAGTCTGGACGAAAGCGAAAGGATGAGTCGCTCCTTCTCCCGCTTCGCCAGGCCGGGCGCCGGTGAAATAACTGCGCTGCCGCCCTCCAGCCTGCCTTCCCTCAGCCAGGATAAAGGTCTGCAATCTTTCGGAGTCTCCCAGGAGAAGCAGAAAGACCTTCAACGAGACATGAGTATCGATAAAACCATCCACGATATGGATGAACCTGAGCCAGGCGAATCACTCTTCGTGAGCGACTTCCACATCGACCAGGAAAGCCTGGTCTTCACAGAAAGGGCCACCAGCGAAGTTTGCATGGCCACCAGCGATTCTTTCAGGCAAGTGGCGGAAAATCCGCATACGGCCTCGAC
>ERZ724518.1335-NODE-1335-length-11087-cov-4.518764_pt1 | contig 11087 bp, 7 predicted proteins | sample MGYA00376051_ERZ724518 | MGnify/ENA primary metagenome ERZ724518 (study PRJEB28724, sample SAMN07190885) | wastewater metagenome | isolation source: influent of sewage treatment plant in Hong Hong | place: Hong Kong | collected 2016-03-17 ... | reverse complement strand
CGTACGCATATAAAACCTGTAAATAGGTTTGAGTAATTGCAATCTCAATATCATCTTCACTCTGTTCAATACCCAGTTCCTGAATTTGGGTTTGGAGCTGCTGTTGTTTGATCGCAGTGGTTCGTTTGCCTCCATCAAAAAGTTTCAGGTTTGCATTCAGGGTATAATTCCCCGAATAAGAGGTATGTGTTGCCACTTCGTTTGAAGGATAATTAACCAGTCCCTGTGTAACCGATGCAGTAAGAGACGGAAAAAGCTGGGCTTTGGCTGTTTTGGTATCCACTTTAGTCTCTTCAAGCGCGATCTTGCTTTTCTTTACTTGAATATTATGCTCCAATGCATAATCGAGACAGCCTTTGAGTGTCCATTGGGTTGGTTTCTCCTGTGCCTGTATTCCAAATGGAACACTAATCAACAGGGATAAAAGAATAAGCATGTATTGTTTCATATTGCTTCTGTATTTTCTTACGGAAGCAAAACTACTTTAACAAAAAAGCTCAACCAATTAAATTATAAGTAGCGCCCTATTTCATAGACAAACGACCTTTTAATCCCGACAAAATAAAAAAGGTGGCCTCACCAAGAGACCACCTTCTATCTAACATTCCATCAAATTATTGACTACAATTTATGTATAACTTTCAGCATTTGTTCTCCCAGTCCAATCGTATATCCCTGCGAAACAAAAACTACCCGGCCGAATGTATCGGCAATCACAAATATAGGCAACGTATCTGCATTTGGCAGATTCATAGCATTTACAAGCATTTTCGAAATCTTGGCATCTGTATCTACTCCAAAGGTGATTGTCTTGGGTAAAGTACCGAATTCCTTGGCATCGAAATTTTTCAATTGCTGATCGTTAGGGAACAATAGAACCATGCTACGCCCCCATGCTTCATATTCCTTTGCAAACTGGGCCAGGTCACGCAAAGCATGATTTGTAGGTTCCTGTCTTGCCCCAAGAATGGCTACCACAAAGTATCCCCGGCCGGTTGTTGACAAGATTGTCTGCTCTTTATCCGAATCTGCCGGACGATAGGAAGCTTCTGCATTAATACTGCCGATAACCTGTACTTCTTCCGTATTCTCCCTCATCTTAAGATCAATCTGCGTCGTTTTTCCTGCAACAACAGAGAAGAAAGTAACATTTGTAAGCACAGATCCATTGGCCATACGCGTACCAGTAACCAACATATAATTTCCTTCATCAAGATTGAGAGGCGTTTTCAGTAAAGCACTCCATGAATTTCCCATTCCCATATCTGCGCTGCCGCTTCGTTCGAAATTTAAAGTCTGCAGTTTGGCATCCGCACCCAGCTTTGCAATGGTAAAATGGCTATAGTACTGCGGATCCTGTAATGATTTGATTGCTTTATAGGAAGCTGTTACTTTACCCTGTTTCGGATTATCCTGCAAATTACCGGTAAAATCTACATCGATCCATTGATTCTGATGATAGTACTGTACTTTTCCTGCAACAGGTTCAATTTGTGCCGGTATCCCCAGCGAACGAGCCATCGCAACAAAAAATACGTTTCGGGAATCTGTATCGGCTACCCGGGCTTTCCATACACCTAAAGGCATGATTGGAATACGTTGTGCATTTAATTCATCAGCCAGACGGATGCTGTCGCTTACCCATTTCACCAATAGTTGAGGGTTCTCTTTCACTGACTGAATGAAAGAACTTTCAAATCCTGCAGCAAGAACTTTCTTATAAGGTGTAAGAAATTCATTTGCCACACGGGGATTCATAATATAGGCAGCAAATAATGAGGATGAATCAGCAGGCGTATTGTTCAGATGATCCTTCAATACGTCGGCAGGAGTGTCCCTTAGGTCCTTCGCCGAAATAACTCCCAGTAGTTCAAGAGCCAGCTCACGCTTTTCCTGAGGGGTTTCAATCAGGAACTGCTCAATCTCTTTCCAGTTACCCCGGCTACCCACTAAATAATCGGCTGTTTTAAGAGGATCTACACCCAACGCTTTGGCCAGTGAATCGGCCTTTTCGATGGAATAGAATGTCGACACATACGTATTTCTGATCTTATCTTCATCAAGCAGACGTTTTGCATTCGTTTCTTTCTGTTCTTCCGTTACTGTTGCAGGAATTGCGCCATCCACCGGCGGAACGATATCCATTTCGAAAGTTGTCTGATATCCGGGAGTCTTATCAAGTATAATTGTGATACTTTCCTCTTTTCCCATCGAAACCTTTCCATATCCAAACTTATTATCCTTCGATGCCCACACAAACAAATCTCCTTTACCAGAAGACAAGAAGCTTTTTCCTTCTTTATCCGTCTTTTTTGTGGCGACAGAATAGAATTCAGCGTAATTGTATATCTTAAATTCCACATCGGCTCCTTCAACCGGACTTCCGGATGCATCAACTACAGTCACATAGGCTTTGGCCGTAGGAGCATAGTTGTCTATCACATTAATTTCGGTATAGTTGGCCGTTACGCTCATTACCTCTTCCGGACCATTGTAACGTCCGAATGCTTTCGTATGCATCAACATTCCCCGGTAAGCCGGTCCGTTAAACCATCCGAGATCCAGTACCGGTTCCGGTTCGCAGGCACCCATAAAATGCCATTTTCCATCCACCCACGCTTCAACCCAGGCATGATTATCATCTGTATGAGCCCAACGGGGAGTATAAACCTGACGGGCCGGTATTCCCACAGCTCTTAAGGCTGCTACAGTAAATGTGGATTCTTCTCCACAGCGTCCGTAGGCTGTTTTTACCGAAGCCATTGGAGAGCTTGTTCTGGCATCCGAAGGTGTATAAACTACCTTTTCGTGGCACCAATGATTCACTTCAAGGATTGCATCGTGCAATGAAAGGTTTTTCACCCGGTCTTTCAGTTCATCATAGAAAACAATCCGGCTTTCATCCAGCGTTTCGTTATTCACACGGATGGGGAGTACGAAATGTCTAAAAATATCTTCGGGGATTGAATCGCCCCAGGGCATTTCCTGCTGAGCCTTAAAGGTGGAACGTACACTTCGCAGGTACAGATCGCCCTCATAATCCGTAAGGTCTCCGATGGGCATATAAGCATACAAGAATGTTAGCGCCTCTTTTTCCTTCAAGCTCAATGATTCGTTAAAAACGGCAAACAGATCTCCATCAGGCAATAGCCTTTGCTTTTCCTGAAAATCTTTTTCAACCTGCGATCGGTAGGCGTCGTCAGTTATAAAGTGTTTTTCGGAACATCCGGACAGAAGTAATACTGCCACCAGTAACAATAGTTGTATTTTTTGCATAGTCTAAATAAATAATTATGAGTGCCAAAAATAATAAAAACAGCCGAAATAACAGAAGCCGCCACAAGAATTATATTGTGGCGGCTTCCATATATGTAATAACAAAATTGTCTTCCTGTTACATTGCTGAAATCTCAACAAGTTCCATTTCAAAAATCAATGTCGAATAAGCCGGAATTTCTCCTTGTCCAGTTTTTCCGTATCCTAATTCCTGCGGAATCCAAACCTCCCATTTATCACCCACATGCATATGTTGCAGAGCCACCGTCCATCCCAGGATAGTCTGTCCGGCAACAAGTGTCGTGAAAGGAGAGCCGTCTTCAAATAGCTTTTGATCGAACTTAGTACCATCAACCAGCGATCCTTTGTAGTACACTTTAACCGTACTTGTGTACAAAGGCTGTTTACCAGTTCCTGCTTTTAGAACTTTATAGTAGATACTGCCTTCCTTTCCCTGAGATTCGATACGGTTATAGCCCGCTTCAAATGCCTTCGCATTAAAAGCCTCTTCGTTCTTGAGCTTCCAGGCCTCATCAATCACCTCTTCGTTGTCATCACTACATGACGAAGCCGATAAGACAAAGCAGAACATTACAAGAAGTATGTGCCAATATTTTTTCATTCGCTTATTTTTTTGAAAAGTGATTTCATATTAACCTTTTCCGAAATAATATCGTGCAGCTTACTGATTGGAACACGTTCCTGCAACATGGTATCACGGAAACGGATTGTTACACAATTGTCGATCAACGTATCATGGTCAACCGTAATACAGAAAGGAGTACCTATGGCATCCTGACGACGGTAACGTTTACCGATGGAATCTTTTTCATCGTACTGACAACGGAAATCAAACTTCAGATCGTTTATGATTTCGTTGGCCTTTTCAGGAAGTCCATCTTTCTTTACCAATGGCATTACAGCAAGCTTAACAGGAGCAACCTGAGCTGGCAATTTCAGAACCACACGGGTTTCGCCATTTTCCAAAGTCTCTTCACAATACGAACCGGCCAGAACACTAAGGAACAGGCGGTCTACCCCAATAGAGGTTTCAATTACATACGGTGTATAGCTCTTATTCAATTCAGGATCGAAATACTGCATTTTCTTACCTGAGAATTTCTCATGCTGACTTAAGTCGAAATCTGTACGGCTGTGGATACCTTCCACCTCTTTGAATCCGAAAGGCATTTCAAATTCAATATCTGTAGCGGCATTGGCATAGTGAGCCAGCTTGTCGTGGTCATGATAACGGTACTTCTGATCACCCAATCCCAGCGCTTTGTGCCAGTTCAGACGGGCTTGCTTCCATTTGGCAAACCAATCCAGCTCTTCTCCCGGACGAACAAAGAATTGCATCTCCATCTGCTCGAATTCACGCATACGGAAAATGAACTGACGAGCCACAATTTCATTACGGAATGCTTTACCGATCTGTGCAATACCAAACGGAATTTTCATACGGCCGGTTTTCTGCACATTCAGGAAATTAACAAAAATACCCTGAGCAGTTTCGGGACGAAGGTACACCTTCATGGCGCCGTCGGCTGTAGATCCCATTTCGGTAGAAAACATCAGATTGAACTGACGTACATCGGTCCAGTTTCTGGTACCTGATATCGGACATACTATTTCGCATTCGATGATAAGATCCCGGAGGTCTTCAAAATTGGCATCGTTCAGGTCTTTTGCAAAGCGGGCATGTACTTCATCCCTTTTAGCCTGGTTTTCAAGCACCCTTGGATTTGTAGCACGGAACTGTGCCTCATCAAACGATTCACCGAAACGTTTGGCCGCTTTGGCAACCTCTTTGTCAATCTTCTCGTCAAGTTTAGCCAGATAATCTTCAATCAAAACATCTGCGCGATAACGTTTTTTAGAATCCTTGTTATCAATCAAAGGATCGTTAAAGGCATCCACATGGCCAGAAGCTTTCCAGATAGTAGGATGCATAAAGATAGCAGAATCAATCCCCACAACGTTGTCGTTCAGCAAGGTCATGCTATCCCACCAATATTTCTTCAGATTGTTTTTAAGTTCAACTCCCATCTGTCCATAATCGTACACTGCCCCTAAGCCGTCGTAGATTTCTGAGGACGGGAATACGAATCCGTATTCTTTACAGTGCGAAACTAACTTCTTAAATACATCTTCTTGTGCCATATTACGCAGTATAAAAATTATTCTAACTTTAAAGCATGCAAAGTAAGTGATTTTTTTCGATTATGTTCGTATATTTGCCAAAGCATGAGCTAAATTTAGCATTATATATGAGACCGGAAGATATTACAGAGCTGAACGACAACGAAGACAACAAGGAAAATGAAGTGGAGTTAACCGAAAACGACAATCAGGAAACCTCCACCCATTCAGAATATAAAATACCTGGAAAAACAGAAGGAAGAGTATCATATCACCTTTCCGGCATGTATCAGGACTGGTTCCTTGATTATGCTTCGTATGTGATATTGGAACGTGCTGTACCTCATATAAATGACGGATTAAAGCCGGTTCAACGACGGATCCTTCACTCCATGAAGCGTCTGGACGACGGCCGCTACAACAAAGTGGCAAACATTGTTGGTCACACCATGCAGTTCCACCCGCATGGAGACGCATCCATTGGCGATGCCCTCGTACAGTTGGGACAAAAAGACTTGTTGATTGATTGCCAGGGAAACTGGGGGAATATACTTACAGGTGATGGTGCTGCTGCGCCCCGTTACATTGAAGCCCGCTTATCCAAATTTGCTCTGGAAACGGTTTTCAATCCTAAAACAACTCACTGGCAGCAATCGTATGACGGACGTAATAAGGAACCTATCACCCTGCCGGTCAAGTTTCCACTTCTTCTGGCTCAGGGAGTGGAGGGTATCGCCGTAGGTCTGGCATCAAAAATCCTTCCGCATAACTTCAACGAACTGCTCGATGCCAGTATAGCCTATCTGCAAGACAGACCATTTATCCTTTATCCCGATTTTCAGACGGGGGGATCTATCGATATATCCAAGTACAACGATGGCGAGCGCGGAGGTTCCGTTAAAGTGAGAGCCAAGATTTCCAAACTTGATAACAAAACACTTGTTATCAGCGAAATCCCCTATGGAAAAACAACCTCTACCATTATTGAGTCCATTCTGAAGGCAAACGACAAGGGGAAAATAAAAATCAAGAAGGTCGACGATAATACAGCCCGTAATGTGGAGATTCTCGTTCACCTTGCGCCGGGCGTATCCTCGGATAAGACGATTGATGCGCTGTATGCATTTACGGACTGTGAAATCAGCATATCACCCAATTGCTGCGTAATCAGAGACAACAAACCTCATTTTCTAGGTGTAAGTGAAGTCCTGCGCCACTCGGCAGACGACACCCTCCACCTGCTGCGAACTGAACTGGAAATCGAGAAAGCCGAGCAGGAAGAGGCTCTGTTTTTTGCATCGCTGGAGAAAATCTTCATCGAAGAGCGGATTTACAAGGACAAGGAATTTGAGAATTCGAAAGACATGGACGAGGCTGTAGCACATATTGATATGCGTCTGATCCCCTTCAAACCATCGTTTATTCGTGAAGTTACCCGCGAAGACATTCTCAAGTTGATGGAGATCAAGATGGGTCGCATCCTGAAATTCAATTCAGACAAAAGTGAAGCCTTTATCGCTCAGACGAAAGAGGCAATCAGCAAAATAGAGTATCACCTTGACAATATTGTCCAGTATACGGTGGATTGGTTTACCATGCTGAAAGAAAAATACGGCAAGAATTATCCCCGATTGACCGAAATTCGCAATTTTGACACAATCGAGGCTTCCAAAGTTGTTGAGGCTAACGAGAAATTATACATTAACAGAGAAGAAGGATTCATCGGAATGAGTCTGAAGAAAGATGAATTCGTATGCAACTGCTCCGACATCGATGATATAATTATTTTCTTCCGCGACGGAACCTACAAAGTTGTTAAGGTTTCGGACAAAATGTTTGTGGGAAAGAACGTTCTCTACCTGAATGTATTTAAGCGGAACGATAACCGAACCATATACAACGTAATTTACCGGGATGGCAAAACGGTTCCGTATTATATCAAAAGATTTGCGGTTACCGGGGTAACCCGCGACAAGGATTATGACTTAACCAAGGGGACTGCCGGTTCAAGAATTGTGTACTTTAGTGCAAACCCCAATGGTGAAGCAGAAACGGTTAAGGTTATCTTAAAACCCAAACCCCGTCAGAAGTTACTCGTATTCGAAAAAGACTTCAGTTCAATTGCAATCAAGGGACGTGCCTCCATGGGTAATCTGCTTACTAAAGCCGAGGTGCATAAAATTACACTGAAGCAGAAAGGTAGCTCCACTCTGGGGGGAAGGCAGGTCTGGTTCGACAGAGACGTGCTCCGGTTAAACTACGACGGCAGAGGAGAGGCTTTGGGCGAGTTCCTGAGCGACGATCTGATTCTGGTAATTTGCCGGAATGGCGACTTCTTCACCACCAATTTTGACCTGAGCAATCACTATGAAGATAATATCCTCATTATAGAAAAATTCGACTCGTCGAAGGTGTGGACTGCCGCACTGTGGGACGCAGACCAGAAGTACAATTACCTGAAACGGTTCCAGCTGGAATCAAGTTCGCGTAAGCAAAACTTTTTGGGCGAGAATACAGAAAGCAGGCTCTTGCTTCTTACCGATGAAACCTATCCGCGTATCGAAGTCATATTTGGCGGACACGACAGCTTCAGGGAAACCCTGGTGTTGGATGCCGAAGAATTTATTGCGGTAAAAGGATTTAAAGCAAAAGGAAAACGCATCTCAACTTACGAGGTTGAAACCGTAAATGAACTTGAACCGGTTCGTTTCCCTCAGGAAAACAAGGATACAAGTGAAACGGTTGAAGAGGATGAGGAAAATTTAGACGATAAAAGCAATACAGATATTCTGGATGAAATAACGGGACAGATGAAACTATTTGATGAATAAAGCCTATGAAGCGTATAGTCAGCCTTCTGATCATAACTCTTTATCTTTCGTCTTCGCTTACAGCCCAGGAAGACAAAGGAGAACAACCATGGTCCGTCAATGAAGCAACCCTTGTGGGTGCGGGTGGGTATAATATTAAAGACTCCTACCTTTCTCCCCTCAAGTACACCGGATGGGGACTGAGAATTCTTAATGAAAGGATGAAGATGACAAGGCTGGCCAATTACAACGTATCCCGGCAACAGTTTATCAATCTGGATCTTGCATTTACCCGTAATCCGGCCGAAACAGCTTCCTCCTTTGCGGGGTTTGCCGATTATAGCTTAGGATATCATTACCACTTCCTGCCCAACCCAAATCTCAAGATACTTACCGGTGCTTCTCTGAAAGGATTATTCGGTTTTATTTACAATACAAGAAATGGAAACAATCCGGCTTCTGCCAAGGCAGAGATTGACCTGAATCTCTCGGCCATGGCTATCTATAGGCTTCAGCTGAAGGAGTATCCGGTAACCTTGCGTTATCAGGTAGAGATCCCGTTATCCGGAGTCATGTTCTCTCCTCATTTCGGACAATCTTATTACGAAATATTCAATTTGGGAAATAACGATGGAGTCGTGCTATTCAGCTCACTGCACAACAAATTCGGCATACGCAATTACCTTACGGCCGACTTTCCGGTTGGTAATTTCACAATCCGGGCCGGTTACCTCAATTCCTATTACAATACAGATGTAAATGGAATTCAGAGTCACATCGTATCTCATTCGTTTCTTATCGGTTTTGTAAAAGAATTTGTATCTTTTGGCGGTAAAAAGCTTAAGAAGACTAACAGCTATAACAGTGCCTATTATTGAGATAATGAAAAAAAGCATACCATATTGCCTGCTTCTCCTTGTGTCGCTCTGGCTGTTTTCGTGTGAGAAAGCCGACGAGTACACTTCTGCTCCGAGGGAAAACTTCGAAGCTCTCTGGAAAATCATGGACGAACACTACTGTTTCTTTGAATATAAGGATGTAGATTGGAACGATGTGTATGCCCGTTACAGCGTGCAGGTTACCGACACCATGAAGCAAGATCAGTTGTTCAAATTGCTTGGCGAAATGCTGAATGAACTAAAAGACGGTCACACGAATCTTATCTCCTCCTTTGATGTAAGCCGGTACTGGAAATGGTATGAAGACTATCCTGCTAATTTCTCGGAAGATATTCAGGAAAACTACCTCGGTACCGATTACATGATTGCGGGCGGAATGAAATACAAGAAACTTTCCAAAGATGTAGGCTACATTTATTACGGAAGCTTCTCCAACGCCGTTGGGGAGACCAACCTGGACTATATCTTAATGTATTTCAAAGATTGCAAGGCAATTATTCTGGACGTTCGGGATAACGGAGGAGGTTCGTTAACCTATTCCGACAGGATAGCGGCACGCTTCCTTGATAATAAAATCACAACCGGTTATATTTTACATAAAACAGGAACCGGACACAACGATTTCTCCAGACCTTACGAACTTACCCTCATCCCGTCCGAACGTGTACGGTGGCTGCGTCCGGTGGTTGTACTCACCAACCGACATTGCTTTAGTGCAACAAACGATTTTGTGAACAAGATGAAGATGATGCCTCACACAACCATTCTTGGAGACCGCACCGGAGGGGGAAGTGGTTTTCCTTTCAGTTCGGAACTCCCCAATGGATGGAGTGTACGGTTTTCTGCCAGTCCGATGTTAAATGCATCTATGGAGCATACCGAATTCGGAATCGATCCGGACGTGAAGGTCAATATGCTTACCGAAGACATGCAACGGGGTAAAGACACCCTAATTGAAGCTGCATTGCAGCTTATCGAACGGATGAACATTAAAATTTAAATCATATATTGAATAAAAATAACTCAAATACTTGTTTCTTTATAAAAAAGCATTACCTTTGCACCGCAATCAAGAGCGGCTGTGGCGTAATTGGTAGCCGCGCCAGACTTAGGATCTGGTGACGAGAGTCGTGGGGGTTCGAGTCCCTTCAGCCGCACAAACAGAAATCCTTGCAAGTTTACTTGCAGGGATTTTTTGTTATTCTTCGTCCTTAACCTGACCATCACCCGGAACAACTTCATCAGGGATAATCTCATTGTCGACAGAAACACCCTCTTCAATATACTCTTTTTTGAAAATATCGACACAAAGAATAAAAACCGATATTAATAATGGCCCGAATATAATGCCCATAAATCCGAATAAAGAGAGACCGATAATCACGCCAAAAATTGTTATCAGAGGGTGAGTATCCGCAATCTTTTTCTGCAAGACAAAACGAATCAGGTTATCGATATTGGTAATTATGATCAACGAATAGGCCAGCAGACCGATTGCATTACCCCATTCGCCGGTTAAGAATAGATAAATAACCAGAGGTACCCACACCAATGCAGTACCAACCACAGGAATAATGGTAGCCACACAGGTAAGCACACAAAAAAGCAATGCACTGGGAACACCGAATATAAGATAAGCAATCAAGGCAATTAAGCCTTGAATAATACCCAATAACGGAATACCGATGGCATTGGATCTCACTATTACATTGATTTCGTTCAGCACATTCCGCTTTTCCCTGTCATTGAAGGGCAACAGATCATACACGTAATTTTCCATCTCCTTCCCTCCTATCAACATAAAGAACAGGACGAAAAGCAACGTCACCATATTCACGGCAAATCCGCTTAAACTCCCCACCAACACCTGTCCGATATTAGGCAACAGTCCAAGCACCATATCGATATTCTTCTTATCAAATAAATTATAACCCGTCTTAATCCGGATCAGGTCGGCAAT
>ERZ724518.1332-NODE-1332-length-11094-cov-6.457016_pt1 | contig 11094 bp, 14 predicted proteins | sample MGYA00376051_ERZ724518 | MGnify/ENA primary metagenome ERZ724518 (study PRJEB28724, sample SAMN07190885) | wastewater metagenome | isolation source: influent of sewage treatment plant in Hong Hong | place: Hong Kong | collected 2016-03-17 ... | reverse complement strand
AAAAGTTGGATAACATACGTGGGCGTATCGACAAAATTTATGAAGATATGCTGAAACACGAGGGCTTTGCTACTTCCCAAAAAGTAAAGCTCTCATTCTTGGGTGTTGGTGTAATGGATGATGCAATTCTAAAAGTCTTTAACGATAAAAATGAGGATTTTAAAAAATTGGTTGACAAGGAAGAACGTTCACAAAGCACCTACAACAAGTACATCACGGTTTATAATCATCTTACCACTTTTATCAAAGAACGCTATCATCGTGATGATATGGCCTTTCGGGAATTGACTGGAGATTTTATTAGGGAATTCGATTTTTATCTTCGGTACGATTTACAATCTACACATAATACGGTTTGGGTTTACACGATGCCCGTACTAAGTCTGGTAGAATTGGCTATAAAAAAAGGTTTGATACGTGATAATCCGTTTCAAGATTATGAAATTAATATGGAAGAAACCGACAGGGGTTATATTCTTAAAGAAGATGTAGAAAAACTGATGATGTGTGCACCGCCCCACCCACGGTATGAGCTTGTGAAAGATCTTTTTATTTTCAGTTGTTTTACCGGACTTGCTTATGCGGATATTAAAAAACTGACAAGGAACAATATTCAGTCTTTCTTTGATGGTCACCAATGGATCATCAGCAGAAGAAAAAAATCAGATATTGCTTCTAATGTTCGGTTAATGGAAATCCCAAAACGTATCATAGAAAAATACCTCGGTAGCACTCGTAATGAGTTTATCTTTCCAGTTCCAACCAATGTAACCTGCAATACTCACATTGGCAAATTAATTGAAAAAGCTAAAATTATTACAGAACAAAAAGTAACTTTTCACACCGCAAGACACACATTTGGAACGATGTTTTTGACAGAAGGTGTTCCCCTTGAAAGCCTTAGTAAAATGATGGGGCATAAAAATATTTCTACTACACAGATTTATGCTAAAATTACCAGCCAAAAGATTAGTAAGGATATGGATTTGGTAGCTCCTAAATTTAAGGAGATTGAAGAAGCGTTTTTACAGGTTATATAGTTAATCACAATTTGATAATTACTAGCAGAACTTAACGGTTCTGCTTTTTTTATGCCCATATTTTATAGCCAAAGCACATTTACTTCGCTCTGCTATTCCCTTTCTGTAAAAGAGCTTTTCGGCTACTTCTGGAACAGAAGATTAAAAAATGTTGCCATCTATGCCTCCCACACAAATACATTTTTCTAATCCTCTGTTAGTGTGGCTTTGATAGCCCCACCGCTTTAAAAAAGTGTTTTAAAAATTCTGCGAATTGGAAGTGTTATTTCAATTCACTTTAAACCATTTCTCAATGCCATCTTCTTGGCTTCCACATTCATTTTTATCCAAAGACCCGTATGCTTTTTTGTCCCATTTCAAGAGCAAAGGTATTTCCGTGTTCTTCACGCATCACAAAGGTCAAGCAAGTTTGGAAAATAATCTCCACCCGTTGGGTAGTATTTTTTTCCAAAACCTTGGTGTTGCTAAACACGAACCTTTTATGCTCGTGAAACGAAACATAGCATACTCCGGCTCTTTAAACGAATAAAAAAAATGTCAGATACGAAAATTAAAAACATTGGAAATGGTAATGAAACGAAACAGCACCTCCTCTCATTGCCGAATAAATCTAAAAAAAATCAAAATCAATAACTAAAAATTAAAGAATATGAACATCACAGGAAGACTGACAAGGGATGCGGAAGTACGCACAACGTCACAGGACAAACAAGTAGTAAATTTTTCAGTAGCGACCAACGACAGCTACCGTAACAAGCAAGGCGAACGCATAGAGCAAACAACCTATTTCGACTGCTCCTATTGGATAACCCCGAATGTAGCCAAGCTACTCACAAAAGGCACTTTGGTAGAACTATCGGGACGAGTAAGTACAAGAGCGTGGACAGGTAATGATGGAGAGCCAAGAGCAGGTCTGAATTTCCATACCTCACAAATCAAATTGCACGGAGGTAGTAAGAGAACCGAAAGCGTACAAGCTACTGCACAAACAGGAAACAACAGTACAGCAGGAAAAGGTACAGAAGACGACCTTCCATTTTAATCAAGAACATTCAATCCATTTTTTATATCAAAATTTTAAACATTATGGCACATAATATCAATTTCAACGAGAGAACAGGACGTTATTCATTTTTCAGCGTTCAGCAAAAAGCGTGGCACGGTTTAGGGCAAATCGTGGAGCAATACCCAACAAGCGAGGAAGCTATCAAACACGCAGGATTAGATTACGAAGTCGTAAAATCCCCACTATTTACCAAAGGTTCGGGCATTATCGAAACCACCAACGGTATAGAGATAGGCAGTAGCGAATTGGAAGTACCTAACTATTTCGCCAACATACGCACCGATAACAATGCCGTATTGGGCGTAGTCGGTAAGGATTACCATATCGTACAAAACCGTGAAGCCTTTAATTTCTTTGATGCTATTGTAGGCGGTGACGAGGGCATTCTGTACGAAACCGCAGGAGCAATAGGCAACGGAGAACGCATTTTTATTACAGCCAAATTGCCCGATTATATTCGTGTAGGCAATGGCGATGATGTTACAGAAAAGTACATTTTCCTTACCACTTCGCACGATGGTAGCGGAAGCATCACAGCCGCATTTACGCCTATCCGTATTGTTTGCCAAAACACGCTGAATGCATCTTTACGCAGTATGACCAATGTTGTTCGTATCAAACACACTTCGGGAGCAAAACAACGTATCGAGAACGCTCACAAGATTATGGGACTTGCCAACACATTAAGCAATCAATTGGAGAGTATTTTCAACGAATGGGCAAAAGTAAAGGTAACGGACCAAGAGGTTAAAAAGCTAATCCAATTGGCACTTTGCCCGAATAAGGAAACGCTTGACCTTATCAAAAAAGGTGCAGAAGATGAAATTTCCACCGTGTTCAAAAACACCGTTGAAGATGCTTTTGCATACGCAATGATAAGCGACACCCAACAAATGGATACGACAAAAGGAACATTGTTCGGAGCTTATAATGCGGTTACAGGTTACTATCAGAACGTAAGAAATTACAAGAATGATGAAGCCAAGTTGCAGAGCATTGTATTGGGTGGCACTGCTCAACTCAAATCACAGAAAGCATTTGAATTGTGTAATGGTTTTGCTTTAGATGGTGCAGAAATCCTAAACCTTAATTAAATAACAACAGGCTACCGCTTTAATCGGTGGTAGCCTACTAAAAACAAAAGTTATGGCAAATTGGTGCAGTAATACAGTTGTATTCGAGGGGAAACCCGAAACAATCACAGCAATACAGGAACTTTTTCAATCAATGAAGGAAAAGGAAGAAAAAACCGAAGAAGGGCAACTACCCGAATTTATTTCTAAAAATAATGGTGGTTATTTCTTCAATATCTATTGGAATGAAGGCGATGAAGGGCAATTTCAGTATGAAACAAAATGGTCGCCCAATATAGAAGTAATTCAAAAGATAGCGGAACATTACGAAGTGAACTTTACACAGGATTATGAAGAAATGGGCAATCTTATATATGGTAGGGCAACATTTTATGACAAGCTACTCACAGATATTTATTTGGAAGACGAAGATTTTGAACAATACGGGTTTGATGAAGAAACGGACACCTACCATTTCGAAGGAGAAATTTACGAAAGTGATTACGAGATATTGGAAACCTTGTTGGAACGAAAAATCAAAAATCAGCAACCTTAAAATCTACCGCAATGGAAATAGTAACAATAATAGCCACAAAGTTTGTACGCCACGATGTACCCGAATTGGCAACCCTGCAAAATGCAAAGGTTTACTTATTAAGGGAAAAACTGAACAAAGGCGAAAAATTGAACCGAGCCGAAAAAAATTGGCTTGCAGAAGCAGTAAACCGAAACGCCTATTTCAAAAGAGCTGTACCGCTTATGGGTTATCGCTTTGGATTTGAGGATGTTTTAAAATCCTATATCGTAAAGCAGTACGGTAGTTGGGCAGAATACAACGCTCCCGATAAAACAAGTCTTAGAAGTATCATTTATGGCAGGATTGACCAAATAGCGGAAATCAGCAAATAACACTTAAAGCCAAGTACGATGAAAATCATAGATAAAAAAGGGAATTGGATTGAAGTTACCGACCTCATAAAAGCTATTCAACAAACAGGTTGGTATAAAGAATATCAGCACCACCCACCAACAGAAACAGACAAGGAAAGACAGGAATATTGGGCAGATATGCACGAGAAACTTAAAAAAGAAAAAAGTAATAACAATTAAAATTTAAGAACGATGAACACCAATTTTTTCAATCAGATACAGCAGTTGGACTTTACAGGAGTATTACAACTGAACATTTCAAAAGGAATAGAAAGCAACCTAATTGTAACAGTATTGCTCAATAACGAACAATGCGGAGATAGTGCAAAAAATCTAATTCCACCATTGACCTTTAACGCCACACCCCAGGAGTTTGACGAGGGATTTTTTGAGCAGATAACCACACCTATACAAAAGGTATCGGGCTTAATGGTGGATATGGAGAAATTTCAAAAGCAACTTGATGAAGCCAAAGCACAATCGGCAATCGAGAAAGCAAAAACCGAAAAAGAGAAAAAAGAAAAAGAAGTCAAAGACAAGAAGTTTAAAGATGCAATGGCAAAGGCGGACGAGTTGGAGAAAGAGGGCAAATTCCGTGAAGCGTGGATAAAAGTTCCCGATATAACGGAGTTTCCCGAAAAAGCAGACGAGATACGCAAACGCAAAATAGCATTATCCGACAAATTCGCAACACCGAGCCTTTTCGGAGCAATGGACGAAGCAAAACCCGAACCACCAATAGAGCAAGAAATTACTGCCGATTATCCTATTGATGAAACAGACGAAGATGAAAAGAATAGTAATCATTAAAACAGAACATTATGTTATTAGCAACGCAATTAGAAAGAGTTTTTATACTCAAAGATAAAGGACAGGACATAAGACTGACCGACCCCGAACCACGTTGGAGCGTGGAAGCCGTAATGAATTTTTACGCCAATATGTACCCGATTTTGACTACGGCAAAAGCATCTGCACCGCAGATAAAAGACGATGCAGTCGAGTACAAATTTGAGAGCGTAATGGGAACGAAAGGTTAAACCAAAATTTTAAAACAATGAATTATGCAACGCAACATCATATCGGGAACTATCAGCATACCCGAACAGAAACGACAACGGCAATTGCACCGACAGTTGGGCGAGTTCGCCAATTGGCTACAAAGACCAAAGGACGCAAACCAAGTGCAGAAAGACAAGCAGAAATCCGTACCAATAGCAATGCTACCAATGGTATTCTAAAGTGTACGTTTCTGCCAAAACTGAAAACAGCAAAATCCGTACAGGCTTGTCAGAAAACGGAGAGGGATTTTTACAAGTCCCTTTCCCAACTTGCCGAGCATTACAACATTGAGGCAACACAGACCAAGGATTTTGGTTTTCCCTACAATATCGTATTGGCTATGTGGGATATGGAAACCAAAGTAAAACGTACCAACAAAAATTGGGATAGTTTCAAATTGGTACAGGACAGTAAGAAAACCTTTTTCGTAAGCGAGGAAAGGTACAATGTGGGTACGACCTTGTATTATATTCCAATTATACCACTATTTCAAATGCTCAAAGACCCGAAGCGTAAAAAGACTGCACCGCTTCTATTATCAGTATGTAGTTATCTGTACCATATTGCCGATGTGCCGTATTACAGACAGGAAGACAGCTATCTGTATTGGTTATATGAAATGCACAAAGATTGGGTAGAACAGGATGATGAAACAGACGAAACCGAAACGTATAAAAGTGAGTTGAGAAATGCCGAATACATTGGCGATAAGGTGGAACAGAAGCTATTTAACCGAAGCAATCTAAAGGTATTTAAACAGCGTTTGAACCGATTTAAAAGTGTTGATACGTTCGACAGGGAATGTTGGCAAGTGGCTTGTAATGCGTTTGCCCTTTGCACAGAATATCCGAACACCACTATTTTTAGCAACGCAACATTGCCCGAAAAAGACCCTTATGATAATGACGAAGATGAAATAATCAGAATGGAAAAATACATTTCATTTATTGCAGATACCAGAGGCTGGTTATACGAAAGCCTTTCCGATACCATCAACAATGAATTTAACGAGTACGGAGCAATGGAAGAGCCAACTATTTCCAAGCGATTTGACGGAAGCGAAATACCAACAGCCAATCTTGATTTTGAGAACCGTTTATTTGGTTTATTGAATGATTTGAGTGGAATATTATACGAATACAAAACGATAGAAAAATGAATACAACAACAGATATAAAAGACCATTTTGGAACATTGTACTATGCAAAATCCGCTTTGGTTTTCTATGAAACCAAAGGAACAGAAAACGATATGTACGTGGAGCATTTTGATATGGACAGCAACGGAACGCCTATCAATGCCCATCCATTAACCGTAGAAGAAGCCAATATTTTAGCAAAGTCCTTACAGACCGATGAAGAAAAGAACCAAGCATTTTTAAAACCAAAAGGAATTTTACCGACCAATATCCTACGTATCAATCAAAATGCTGAAAAAGGTACGGTACTTTGGTACACCAAAACACAACAACGGAAACTGTATTTTGTGGATAGTTTGGGCATACCTAACGGAATGGCACAAGTACCGCCAATGCTATGGTTAGCGAGCAAAAACAGTCTTACAGTATTTGCTTTGGCAAATGACAGAAGACCCACCGAGAAAACGCCATTGCATTATGCACCTTTCTTCAATATCTACGAAAAGGGCAATGTATGTATGGGTACGGTAAGCATAGATATTAAAAATTCGGCTTCGGTTGAGGAATTTATACTGGCGTGGGAAGATTATTTTTTCAATTCCTATTTCAGCCATTCTTTATGCGAAAACTTGACTAAAACAAACATTGTAAACCTTTGGAAAGACCTTATCAATACGGATAAACCTTTTCCGAAAGAAATATTAAAAAAGAACAACAAAACCCTTAAAAATCTATTGTGATGAATACAGCAAAAACAGCAGTTCATTTTACGGACAACTATTTACTCAACCCTACCAATCCGATTTCGGTAAACCTTATCGGAGCAGGTGGTACAGGCTCAAAAGTATTGACCGCCTTAATGGAAATAAACGAAAGTTTGATAGCATTAGGACACGCAGGGTTGCAAGTCCGCCTTTGGGATGATGATGTTATCACGAGTGCTAATTTAGGCAGACAGCGATTTGCAGAAAGTGAAACAGGATTATACAAATCCGTTGCTTTAATCAATCGTTGCAACCGTTGGGCAGGTACAAATTGGAAAGCCGAAACCCGAAAATTTGAAAAAGATAATTTTGGAAGACCACCCGAAAAAGCAAGGGCAATTATTACTATTACATGTGTGGACAATGTACAGGCGAGGTTTGGTGTTGCTGAAATCCTTAAAGAAATAAGCTACCGCAGACATTACCAAGATGAGCCAAAATATTGGTTGGATTTTGGCAACAGCCAAGATACAGGACAAGTGCTACTATCTACTATCGGAGAGATAAAGCAACCCAATTCAGAGAAATACCAAACGGTGGCAAGCCTGCCATTTGTTACCGATGAATTTGGCGAATTGTTGAAGCAATCCGAGCAAGAGGACAATACGCCAAGTTGCTCACTTGCCGAAGCATTGGAAAAGCAGGATTTGTTTATCAATTCATCATTGACACAAATGGGTTGCTCCTTGTTGTGGAACTTGTTTCGTAGGGGAATGACCGAATACAAGGGATTTTTTCATAATCTGAAAGATTTCCGAACCCACCCGATAAAAGTCGTCTGACCCGAAAATTCGGGTGGCAAAAATGCACTTCCTCGCTACGGTCGGAAATGCATTTTTGCGGTTTAAAGCGGATGCAACCACTTTGTCAAAATGAACCCGTCCACAATTCCTCCTACTAACATTTTACCAAACAGATTGCGAGTTTTTTGCGTGGGATATTCGCTATCCCATTCGCTGTATTTAGTATTGACTTCTTTTCTTTCCACACAGCGACCAAAGAAAAGAAGCAAAAGAACGTCGCCTGATTAATGATGGTTTATAATAGAATATTTGCCATAACCCTAGCATCTAATTCATTAAATTTGTCCTTAAAACAAATAGACTAATTCCTATACAAAATACCCAAATTTTCTAAATTATGGGGTTAGCGGTAAAGCTATAATACAGGTCATAAAAGATGAAATACTTAGTAAAGGACGAGGAACTCGAATTGAAATATGAAGCAGGTAAAGGTGCTTGGACATATCACATCCAAGTACCTAATACTAAACATATCGTAGGAAAATGGGGCTCATTGAAAGTATCTGGTACAATTGACAACTACACAATTGACAGTATTAATTTGTTTACGATTGGAGGACAAGACAAGCTAATTTCAATTAATGACAAAATCAGGAAAGCAATCAGCAAAAGTGGTGGCGACACTGTAACTGTGACACTTTACTTATTGACTTCAAAGGAGCCGATTACAGAAAAAGAAATATTAGATACTTTTAGAAATTCGGGTGTTTTAAAATCGTTCAATAAATTACCAAAAGAAGATAGGATCAAAATTATTGAAAAAATATCCTCTACAAAATCCGAGGACAAACAAGTAAATCTAATTTTGAAATACATTGACCAATTGGGTGACGACAATGATTAAGCAGTCTTCACTTGATTTCCTTTCTACTCTCAAGCACAATGGTTTGAACAAAAAAATGGCATTACTTTAAAACTGTCAGTAAAAATAAATTTCAAAATGATTGAAACTGAAATCTCAATAACCGTAAACAGGAAATCCGATATTACCTTATTAGAGCAAACAATCGTCGGTAACAAGTTCCAATTTCCGGTTTACATTCGGGAATATGAATTTAGCTATCAAATAAATTTTACAAGTGATTATGAGGAATGGGAATTAGACACGGCTATTCTCAATTCTTTTCCTGGATATGAATTTACCACCGACCTCGAAAAAGGACGGAAGGAAATACGGGTTCAAATATCCCGATACCAATCAGAATTATCGACTGATGGCTGGGGAAGACGGATTGAAAATCCTTTGGATGAAACGAAATATCTTGTAAAAGCATCGGTAAATAAGCTTGAAAAGTTCAACCCTAAAATCAAAGTTTTGTTCGAAGATAAAGAGCAGTACTACTTTGTAAATATTGCAGATGGTGTTAACAGTGCTACTGAAGAAAAAGGTTTTTTGCTTCTGGATCATTTTAAAACCAATAACCCTGATGAAGCAACATTTTTTGATAGATTATACAAATCTCCCTTAGAAGCTTTTCATTCAGGATACTACAAATTGTCCAAAGTAGTGGATCAGGATTTTGGCACTTACCTTGAAAACAAAAAGAAAGAAATCAGAGAAATTCAAAAACAACCACGAAAAATCATCAGAGATTTTATAAACGCCTGTAACAGTTCCGATGAAAGTAGTATCCTGAAAAATCTTGACGAAAATATCATTTTTGAAGTTCGTAAAAACTGGAAAACATTATTTGAAATCGAAGGGCTTTCAAAATTCAAAGAGTATCTGAACTCATCCGATCAACAATTGTGTGGTAAGAATTTTAAAATCAGGTCATCTTGGAGTTTTAGTTTACCAAACGTGACTATTGGAGTAAAATATTTTCCGCCAGTTACAGAAAAGGATATGCACCCTACTCAAAAATATGAGCAGATAAGGTTTGTACTAAATGATAAAAAAATCGCTAGTATTTTGTATGAGAATTAGTGAATTTTATCCTAATTGATAACGGCTTCTATTACTTTTCTAAAATATTCCGCATCATTACCAATCAGCAAGTAACTTGAAAAACCAATATCTAAAAGATATTTACCCACTTTCTCATCATCAATATCACTATGTGCAATCAGTTTTATTGTTGGATATTTTGTTCTTAATCCCTGAAGTTGTACCAGTATGTTTTTATCGTAAAAATCAAGGTCGATAATACAAATTTTAGGGAGTTCATTTAATGAAGATAATTGTGACAGTCCAGCTTCCATGCTTTCTGAACGAAATAAGACTTCAGTTCCTGAAGCAATGAGGTCTTTACAAATGAAATCTAAAATTGGGCTTTTATCATTGATAAAGGCGAGTGTAATTTTTTTTTGTGCTGTACCAGTTTCCATATCATCATACTTTTTTAAAGTTGATGTAGCCCTGCACAAAAAGAAAGCGCAGGCCACTACACTTACCGCACATTGAGGCACTGGTATACCCGACAACGAATAAGCGAGCGCCCACGCCTATGGCATGAGCGTTCTTCCTTATCGTCCCGTTGTCTAAAAATTACCAGTTTTCAATGTGGGACTTAAAGCAAAAACACTTTAAGTATTTCTATATTTTACATAGCAAAGATACTAAACTCTTGCTATTAGATGTATTAATGCAATAAAAAAGCTTAGTCTGAATTAGTTTTGTGATTGATATAATTCTGCTCCAATATTGTCATCAAATCTGTTTCCTTATAAATAATTTTGCCACCAATCTGAATATATGGCAGGATATTATCATCACGATATTGCTGTAAAGTGCGTTTGCTAATGTGTAACAGTTTGCATACATCTTCGCCCGACAAATAAATTTCTCCATTCATTACAGGACGATAGTTTTTTAATATACTTTCGATACGGTTTCTCAACAGCAATATCATTTCTTGATGGGAAATGATTTCTTCATTATCATTCGTCAATAAATCCATTGTCATTGGTATTGTAAGGTTGTCCGGCTTCGAGCAAAGCCTGTACATCCGAGAGTTTATAATAATTCTTGCGGTTCAGTTTGGAATAAGGTAACAGCCCTTTGTCCTTGTAGGTCTGCAAAGTCCGTTTAGTAATCTTCATCATCAAACAAACTTCCTGGTTATCTAACCATTTTTCTTCTTTGAAAATCGGGATATATTTCCGAGTGGCGTTTTCGGTCAATTCCAAAAGTGCTTTTAGCCCATTTTTCATTCCATCCAATGCGGATTTTTGTATTGCGATAACTTCCATCGTTTGCTCAATTTTGCTGTGGAAGT
>ERZ724518.1330-NODE-1330-length-11098-cov-4.498778_pt1 | contig 11098 bp, 10 predicted proteins | sample MGYA00376051_ERZ724518 | MGnify/ENA primary metagenome ERZ724518 (study PRJEB28724, sample SAMN07190885) | wastewater metagenome | isolation source: influent of sewage treatment plant in Hong Hong | place: Hong Kong | collected 2016-03-17 ... | reverse complement strand
GGAACTAGCCGATGAGAAAAATCAGCCACGCCCCCTGAAACGAGAGATACCAGAAAGGATACTCCCAGACCAGGTGTCCGCCGATGTTCAGCAGGCATTCAACGAAGACGCAGAAAACGCTGTAGCCGATCGCCCAGAACCATTTTTCCGGCATTCCCAGAATTTTCTCTTTTTTGCTCTCCGACAGGGTATTGTAGAAGATGATGCCCACCAGCAGAAACATGAACATGATTTCAATGTTCCAGCCGACCATTGTGCGCAGCGCCGTTTCGCCGGGCGTGGTCCAGAAAGCGGACCGGCCCGTGAAATGAAGGACCCAGCCGTTCCAGGTCTCGTTGAAGAAATCGACGCCAAAGATGGTCAAACCGGCCAGAACGGCGTTCCAGTCCGCCGTTTTCCTGGCTTCCCTGATTTCCCGGGCGTAAATGTAAATCACAATCGCCAGAAGCGGAATCACATACCATTGAATAGTGGAAAGGTCGCGAAGACCGCTTAGAGCCTGTTGGGTTGCTGCCGTCATGAAAGCCTCCTTTCAAATATCTGGTTGTCTTACTCCGGCAGCCGAATGCTCTGCCCCACCCGCAACACATCGGCGTCCGTCATCTGATTGATGCGCCGCAATTCTTCCATGGTCGTGGAACGGCTCTTCGCCAGCGAAAACAGCGTGTCGCCTTTTTGGACTGTGTATTTTTTCAGGCGTCTTTTGCCGTCCGTTTGCGCCCCGGCGGCCGGAACGCGGATTTTCCGCCCGGCAAAAAGAGGATCGTGGATCTTCATGTTGTTCAGGGTCAAAAGGGCGGCAAGGTCGGTCTCGTGCTTTTGCGCAATCTTCTGCAGCGTGTCCCCCCGCACAACCGTGTACGCGGCCGTTTTCATCCTGCCTTCGGCGCCCGCCGCCCCGGCGGCCTTCTTGGGCTGCTTTGCATCCCGGCTTTCCCCCGCGTCTTCGCCGCCACTCTCGGCAACCGCATTCGATCCGGCAAAATAGCGGTCAACGGACGAAGCCACCGCCCTGGCGATGTTTTTCCTGAAGGATTGCGTTTTGAACAGCTTCTCTTCCTGCGGATTGGAAAGGTAGGCGGTTTCCAGAAGCACGGCGGGGGTATCCGGCAGCTTCAGCACACGGAAGGGCGCCTCGTGAAACGTGGGATATTTCAGCATCTGTACGCGGCCGATTTGGTCCAGCAGATCGGCCGCGTAGGTCTTGGACAGGTTGATGGTGTTGGTTTGAAACATGTTCAGGATGATTTCGTCGGATTGATTGTTGCCTTCGCCCCCGGGCACGCCGCCGATGATGTCGGAGAGGTTTTCATTCCGGGCCAGCAATTTGGCGGCTTCGTTGCTGGCCGCTCCCGTGGACAGACAATAAACGGAGCTGCCCTGGGCCTCACGGTTGCGGGCTGCATCCGCGTGGACACTGATAAAGAGGCTTGCCTGGTGCTTGCGCGCCACGCCGAGGCGCTTGCTGAAGGATACGTAATAATCTCCGTCGCGGGTCAGGACCGCCCGATACCCGGGCATCTTGTCGATGGTTTTCTTGATCTCCCGGCTGATGGCCAGCACAACATGCTTTTCGTACGTCCCGTTTTTGCCGATGGCGCCGGGATCTTCTCCGCCGTGGCCGGGATCGATCACGATGACCCGCCTGGGGGCCGAGACGGCCTTGCGTTTCACAACGGCAGGAGCTTTTTCAGCCTCCGCCAGAAAAACATCCACCACGACGCGGTCCGGCTTGTCCATGAACTTCTTCAGCGGGAAAACTTCCGCGCGCAAATGATCTTTCAGATGAATCTGAACCGTGCAGAGCTGATCCTCCCCGCGTATAAAAAGAATTTTGGCGACGCCCGGCTTTCGGACGATTTTTTCAGACGGCAGAGAGGGAGAAAAGGAGGCGTCGGAGAATTCCAGGATGATCCTGTCCTGCTGAATCTCAAACCGGTATGCGGGTTCGTCGCTGAGATCGAAAACAATGCGCGTCTGATCGGGCGCCGCCCAATGCCTCACATTGGATATCTCCGTTAGCGAATACCCCGGAGCGGGGAAAAATGCCGGCAGGAAAAAGGCCAGGCAGCACCAGAGCCGCCAGGCCCTAAGACACACAAGGACGGAACTCTCCCGCGCGGTTCGCGGGGAGCCGATGGAAATGGAGTGCCGCCCGTCCATCCCGCCGCGGGCGGCGGAAAATGCGCTCGTTGCCGGATTCATGCCGATTTGAGTAACAAATTTCAGGGGCAACTGCAAGGAAAGGTTGTCTTCAAGCGCTAAAAACAGTTGACAAGCTTTTTCGTAAATGCGATTTTCAGCGCGCAAAAACAGCGAATCCATTCTTGAGGAAAAGCATGCCGGAAAACCGGTTCAAAGAGGCCCTGCTGAATCCCTCCAAATTCCCCGTGACCTGGGAACTGGTGCCGGGCAGAGGAGCGAAAGAGGCCGCGCAGGAAAAGTGCCTGGCCCAGGCAAGGCAGGCAGCCGGGGGAGACAAGGTCTGCGCGCTCACGCTCACGGACAATCCGGGCGGAACCCCGGCCATGTCCGCCGACTTCATGGGCGCCGAAATCCTCCGGCTGGGCATCGAACCCCTCGTCCATTTTACCGGCAAGGACAAAAACCGCAACCAGTCTGAAAGCCAGCTTTACGCGCTGGATCGCGCAGGCGTCCGGAATCTCCTCGTCATGAGCGGCGATTATCCCGTGTCCGGTTTTCAGGGAAGGCCCGCGCCGGTTTTCGACCTGGATCCCATTCATACGCTGCAATTGATCTCGAATATGAACCGGGGGCTTGCCTATCCCGGCATCAAAGGAGCCGTCACCCATCAGCCTTCCGATTTTTTTCCGGGCGCGGTCGTCTCCCCCTTCAAGGCGACAGAATCCGAGCAGGTGGGGCAATACGACAAGCTGAAAAAGAAAATCGACGCCGGCGCAAAGTTCATCGTCACGCAACTGGGATACGACGCACGGAAATTCCATGAAGCGCTCCTCTTCATAAAGCAGAATTATCCGCAGATCCCCCTGGTGGGAAACATTTACATCCTTCCCTTCGGCGCGGCGAAAATGATGAACCGCAATGACCTGCCGGGATCCGTCGTCACGGATCAACTGCTTGCGGACATCGATAGAGAGCGAAGCGACCCGGACAAGGGGGAAGGCGCAAGAATCCTTCGCGCGGCAAGAATGTACGCCATTCTGAAGGGAATGGGCTACAGCGGCGTTCACATCGGCGGCCACAACATTCGATACGAACAGGTGGAAGAGATCATTCGGCAGGGAGAAGCGCTTGTTCCGCAGTGGACCAATCTGGTCCGGTATTTTCATTATCCCATTGACAACGGGTTTTACTTCTTTGAAGCCGATCCGGCAACCGGACTGAACCGGGACACCCCCACCGATCGGCAGTGCCGCCCGCCGGATGCGAAAGTCGGGTGGATGTACGGATTTTCCCGCTTTTTTCACCGGCTGATGTATGAACCCGGAAAAAACCTCTACGGCGCGATGAAGGCGCTGTGCCGGACCGTGCAGGGAACCAGGCTGGAGGGGATTTTTCACAAGCTGGAACATTTAACCAAGGTCGTCCTGTTTGACTGCCGCGACTGCGGCGACTGCGCCCTTCCCGACGCGGCCTATCTGTGCCCCATGTCGCAATGCCCGAAAAATCAGCGCAACGGCCCCTGCGGCGGAAGTTTTCAGGGATGGTGCGAGGTCTATCCCCAAAAGAGGCTGTGCATCTACGTCCGGGCTTACGCCCGGTTGAAAAAACACGGGGAGGAATCGCGTCTGGCCGGGAACATCGTGCCGCCCTGCAACTGGGACCTTTATCAAACCTCCTCCTGGATCAATTACTATCTGGGGAAAGACCATACATCCGCAAAACAAGGCGGTGCGGGATCGCCCGGCGCTCCCTGACAGTCTTCTCCCCTCGTTTTCAGGAAAAGGAATTTAACCGTTGAAGATTCCGAGGGGATAGTGTAGAAGCACCCGCGTGGGCAATTAGCTCAGCTGGATAGAGCGCTGGCCTCCGAAGCCATAGGCCGAGAGTTCGAATCTCTCATTGCCCACCAAGCCATCATCCGATACAATCCAAGAAAGTGCACGAAACCCGCCAGGAGTAGCGGGTTTTTTGCCCTTCTTCACACAGGCCAATCAAGAAAGAGAGCTTCATCCGCTTCCCGGGGATGCGCGTTGAATGTCCCACGGTTCAATGGATCAAAACGGATAGCATCTTGTTCGGGAAAACAGCCGCTTTTGATGGATTGAAAAACCGTATTCTTCACTTTTTCGCCGTCGGCGCGAAGCTTTTATAGGTTTCGTCGATCGGGGGCATTTGAACGCACTGATCCATCAGGGGCAGCTTGCCGTACGTGGTATCGTCCTGCCAGCCGTCCATGTGCGCTGCCCGCTTTGCCGCCGCCTGGAATTTCTTCCAGTTGGCGCTGCCGTAGATAAACATCTCCTGAGCCGCCATCGATCCTTCGCCGTGAATCGTATCGACCTGCCAGTGATTTCCCGTACCGTCCTTGATCAGCCGCAATATGCGCAGCCTCTCTTCGGTGGAAACGCCGTCTTTCGCCGCCAGATACTTGTCGATAAACGGTTTGATTTCCGGGTTGTCCCAATCCCGAAAAGCGGGAACGGTGGTGGTAAGTCCGCCGCCGATATCTTGCATGTGCTGGCACATCGTATGGAAGTTGCTCGCGTAGGTCCACTTTGAAGCGTTGATCGCCATGCGGTTGGGCATCATGACGTCCATGCCGAACTCTGTTACGGGATCGAGACAGGCCTGCTTGGCGAGCATCTGGACGGTTTCCGTGATGTAGGCCATCCAGGCCAGTTTTTTGCGGACATGCGGCATATTCTGGACGCCGTTGTATTCAGCGATGAGACTGGCCGCGCCCGTCATCAGTTCCAGCGTTCCCGTCATCTTGCAGGTGCCGAACAGACGATGATAGCTGGCAAACGCATACGCCAGCACCTGCGAATACTGCCACTCGCCGCACATGAAAACCCGCTCCCAGGGAACAAACACATCGTCAAACACAATGAGGGACTCCGAAGGCTGCAGATGATCCGAGGTCGGGTAATCGAATTCGCATTCTTCCCCGTACAACCGGACATTGGGCTCAACCCCCAGGAGTTTGACGCCCTTTGCGGCGACCGGAATCGCAAAGCCCAGCGCATAGTCTTTGTCCGCTTCCCCGTGCGTCCGGCACGGCAGGCACAAAAGCTCGTTGGCGCAGGGCGAGGCGCTGATGTGCACCTTGGCGCCGCGCACCACAATGCCGTCTTTCTGACGGTCGACGATCCGCAGGTAAAAATCCTTGTGCTGCTTCTGCTGCGAGGGGTGAAGGCTGCGGTCGCCTTTCACGTCGGTGATCGCGCCGGTCAGCGCCAGGTCGTTTTTCTGGAGATGCCGGCGGTAATTCTCGACGCGCTCCGTGTAGCCCGTCCCCATTTTCTTGTCCATGACTTCCGCAGCAACACTGAACGAGGCCAGGGCATCGGCGCCCATACAGTGCACCAGCACACCGCCGCCCGTTCGCATGCCGGCCATGTAGCACTCCCGCCGGCGCAGCATGTCCTGCGGCGTTTTCGGCGAGGTGAGAAGAAAATTAATATCCTCTCCGTCCGCGTCTTTCGTAACAAACAGATCCCGGAAATCGGGATGATTCGGCAGAACATAGTCCATCGCCGCCATGCGGACAATCGTGCTCACGGTCGGATGCGTCCGCACGTCCTTGACTTTTTCTCCCAGGCACCAGACTTCCCGGCCGTCATTCAAGCTCTCCAGGTACTGCTCAACGGTCTTGATCATTTTTATTTTCCCTTATTCGTTGTGAGAGAAAGCTTAAAAAATATTTTTAATGAGCAAAATGCCTGTTCCTCCATGCTCCTTTCAATGAAGCATGTCAAAATAGTAATGCAACCGGGTGGACCAGCAGCAGGCATCCTCCATACAGGTTCGGAAACCGGCGGACCCCCTGGATGTGCTGTCATCAGAGACCGGCCGGAATTTTTGAGCGCATCATTTCCCTGCGGTCCAACTTGCGCCCATCCACGATAAAAGTTCCATCGCCGACGGCGTGAAGCGTTCGCCTCTCCTTTCGTGAAGGATCAAAGTACGCCGCAACGGCTTCGAGAACGACGATATTGTGCTTCCGGACAATGTCCACGACTTTGCATTCGATATTCGCCAGACATTCTTTTATCAGGGGCGCCTGGACATGCTTTCCCTTCACGGGGGTCAGCAGGAATTTTTCAAATTTGTCCGTGTCGGCGCCGGAACAGGTTCCCGCGCCGACGACCCGATCCAGCAGATCAACCGTGGGAACGGCCATAACGCACTCCTTCGTTTTTTGAAGAGCGGCGAAGGAATAGTTCCAGGGCCCGGTGGTGATGGCAAATACCGGCGTAAAGTCCACCACCATGGTCCACGAGATCGTCATGATGTTGTTCTTCTTTCCGTCATGTGTCGTAATGAGGACAACCGGACCGGATTCGATCAACGTAAACGCTTTACCGAGCTGCATTTTTCTCATGTGCGCACACGCTCCTTTCCCTGTTGGCCCGACCATGCCGACGCCGTCCGTCTTTCAAACCCGGATTGCCGAAGACCCGGCGCTACGGCCGGTCATATTTCCGTTTGTACTTTTCATGCTGCCGCTCGAGAATCTCTCTGCCGCGCTCCGACCCGTGCGCCGGAAGATAAAGAGAGCAGCCCGTCTTCAGCAGCTTTTCCCAGCTTGCCACCATGCGCTTCTCATCCGCCGCGACGGGAGGAATCGCCGATCCCTTAAAGACGCCGAACAGGGCATCGCCGACGATCGCGATTTCGTTTTCAAGGATGACGCTGAGGGACCCGGGCGAATGACCCGGCGTGGAAAGAAGATACCCTTGAAACCCCAGAGGCTTTAAATCGTACCGTTCCGCGACCGTCAGGTCGCCGTCGACGGGCCGGTAGCGGAAGAACTGTGAAAGATACCAGTGCGACAGGCGGTCAGAGATCCATCCGGTCAGCGGCAGCGTTCCGTGGATCACGGGATTTTCGCCCCTGCGCACGTAGTCCGCTTCTTTCTTGTGGACAATGATTTTTGGGTTGTAGCGATCTTTGATCGCCGCCGCGTTCTCCGCGTGGTCATAATGGGTGTGCGTCAGAACCAGGCCGGCCAGCGAGCCGCCGTTTACGCCCAGTTCATCCAATTCCCGGGAGAGCTTTTTCCAGCTTCCCTTTCTGCAGGCATCCACCAGCAGATGCCGGCCGTTCAAGGAAACGAGAAAGCAGTTGTACATGCCGTGGGAAAGCCTGCGGACAACCTGCCCGCCTTTTGTCGTCCATTGCTTCATCCCTTCCTCCTTCGGCCGAAAATCGTTTGCGTTGCGGACGTCCGTCTACAACTACAGCCCGAATCGTGACGCCCCGGCCTCTCCCCGACGCATCACGTCCGCCGGAACCACCCGCACGCCCGGCGTCAACTTGCCGGCAGCGGGGAAGGACGCCTTACCTGATGCATCTACCACAAACCGAAGCGGTTTTCAGGCATTTTCATCGCTTTGAGGACAGGGTCGCACCCGGCACCGGCGGGTGGATTTGCCTTGACAATAGAACGTACGTTCTATATAGAGAGTTTCCGGAGAAATCCGAAGAAATCCCGGCCGTGGAAGCGGCTTCACCCTCTTACACCCCGGGAAGAAAAAAACAGGAAAGCATTGAAGATGATTGAGATTTTTATCAACCGGTCCAGCGGCCGGCTTCAGGCCGCGCCCATACGGATCACCTTAAAATCACACCGGAGCAGGCATGCTGCCGCTTTCCGCCAGACTCTTTTTTTCAAAATCGCGGGGTTGCCGGTCAGCGGGGAAGTTTGCGCCGGCTTCCCTTCTCCCGCGGAAGAGGAGCTGCGCGGTCATATTTCTTTTGACGAGTATCTGGTGGCGCATCCGGAATCCTCGTTTCTGCTCTCCGTCACGGGCGATTCCATGGCCGGTGCCGGGATCATGGACAAGGACTGGGTCATCATTGAAAAAAACCGGCGGCCGAAAAACGGGGATATCATTCTGGCGGAAGTGGACGGCGCCTGGACGATAAAATACTACCGCAAAAAGGGAACCCGCATCACACTGGAAACGGCCGGCGCCGGAGATCCTCCGATGGTCCCGCGTGAGGAGCTGCGCATCGCGGGAGTGGTAACGGCGCTGGTGAGGAAGTATCATCGATAAGGCAAGAAGCGATGGTGGATGGTGAATGGTGGATGGTGGATGCCCCGTCATGGTTCGACTGGCTCACCATGACACTCTTTTTACCCACTACCCAATTACCCATTACCTATGACCTATGGTCCCTGACCCCTGACCCCTAACCTATGGTCTGATTTTTTATGTCCGATTTAATTTTTTCTCTTGTTTCCTGGCCGCGCGCCATTGTCCACATTGACGGCGACGCCTTTTTTACGTCCTGTGAAGAGGCGGTGCACCCGGAGCTTCGGGGCAAGCCGCTCATTACCGGCGGCGAGCGCGGAATCGTCGCCTGCGCCAGCTACGCGGCCAAGCGGCTGGGGGTCAAACGCGGCGTGCCGCTTTCCGATGCGCGCAAAATGTGTCCGGACTTGATCATTCTGCCGTCGGATTACGAAACCTACAGCCTCTTTTCCCGGCGGATGTTTGCGGTCATGCGCCGCTTCACGCCCGACGTGGAGGAATATTCCATCGACGAGGCGTTTTCCGACATCACCGGCATGCGCCGGGCGCTGAAGGCTTCCTACGAAGACATCGCCCTGCGGATGAAAACGGAAATCGAACGGGACCTGGGCATCACCGTGTCGGCCGGGCTGAGCATCACCAAGGTTCTGGCCAAAACGGCTTCCAAGCATCAGAAGCCCGCCGGCATAACCGTGATTGCCGGCCGGGACATCGCCCGCTATCTGCAAGACCTGCCGGTGGGAAGCATCTGGGGAATCGGCCCGGCCACGACGAGCTATCTGGCCAAGCTCGGCATCCGCACGGCGCTGGCCTTCGCGCAAATGCCGGAAACAACGGTACGGGAGAAGCTCACCAAACCGGGTGTGGAAATCTGGCAGGAACTGCGCGGCAAGTCGGTGTATCCGGTGACGTCCGAAGAAAAAAGCGCCTATGCCTCCATCAGCAAAACCAAAACCTTTTCTCCTCCGACCTCCGACGCCGACTATCTTTTCGCGCAGCTTGCGCGCAATCTGGAGTCGGCGTGCCTCAAGGCCCGGCACTACGGTCTCGCGCCGAGGAAAATTGTGGTGTTTCTGAAAAGCCGGCGTTTCGAAACGGCCGGGAGCGAAGCGGCTCTGTCGCGCCCCTGCGCCTGCCCGTTGGAGGTTTCCGGCGTCATCCGGAAACTTTTTAACGCCTGCCGGCGGCCGCACGAACTGTACCGGGCGACGGGCGTGATTCTTGCGGACCTCATTGCCGATGAATGCATTCAGTATTCGCTCTTCGACGATCCGGTGCAGGCGGGAAAAATCCGCGACGTTTACGCCGCGGCTGACGGACTGGCGGAGAAATTCGGCAAGCACACTGTGCACCTGGGCGCATCACACCTGATGGAAAAGATGGGCGACGGGAGAAGAGAGACGCCCGCTGTCCGGGAGCAGACGAAGACGTGAAAGAAGCAAAAAACCGCCGCTAACGAAAACGGAGGCGGGCGTCAAAGATGGGGCGGACGATTTGTTCGCCCAGTGACGCCAGTTCATTGGCGCAGAATCCCAGAGGATTGGCTTTACGAAATTCCCGGGCGGAATAGTTCGCCAGAATTTTTTCAACGTTGAGAAGCAGCGCCTCTTTCCGGTCGCTCAAACGCTTTTTCTGCAAATACTGCATCTTCAGGCAGTATTTTGTAAAATGTTCGACCTTGTCGGCAAGATACCGCCGATTGGTGAGGCCGGGGTCAAAACCGGGCAGCGCCCGTTCGCGGACCAGCCGGCTCATCTCCAGGAGAATCCCTTCCAGATTCCGCATAAAGAGTTCTTTGCGAAAAACGACCGTCCGGCCGGCGTCCCGCTTCATCTCCGCGAGGCGCTTGAGGTAGTAGGCGGCGACCTGACTGAAGGTGATGGTGTGAAGCTGCTGGAGGATCTCAAAGAGCGCCTGATTGAATTCATCCTTGGGCTTGCGAAAAAACACCGGTTGACCGATGCGGATGAAAACGTCTTTCGCCCCCTTCACGAGACGGTCCACCTTGATGTTGATGGGCAGAATAAACACTTTCCGCCCGGTGCCCTGGAAAGTATTTTCCAGGACGTGATACACGGAGCTGCGAATTTTTTTCAGGCCGCCGTATCCCCAGGTCGTTCCCTCGGGAAAAATCAGCGTCGATATCCCCCGCGCGCTGCTTTCCTTGAATTGATTCAACTGGCCGGAGATTTCCCTCCGCAGGTCCTCTTTCTTCCGGTTGAAAGACTCCACGAACGGACGGTCGATGGCCGCCACTTTCAGCTTGCGGAAAATCGCCAGAGGAAGGCCCAGTCGGTCGATCATGAGCAGAATGCTTTTCAGAAACTTGCTTTTTTTCGCGTAGTTTGTGGAAAGATACCGGCCGCTCAAAAAGTCGTTTTTGGCCATGACCATGAAATCCGGCCGGGGTTTCAGTGCATAGTAAATGCGCGACAGGGACGGAACTTCGAAATAGCTGTCGTGGGTCACGGCAAACATGACCGGAGTGGGCATTCGGGAAAGATTCTCTTTCCCCATCAGATGGGCCTTGTGGCGCATGATTTTGGAAGCCAGAAAAAACCCGAACAAAATGAATTCATACAATACGCCGTGATGCTCCGACTTCATTTTCGCGCTCCTTTCGCCCCGAGAGCTCTGAAAAACGGTGAAGGGCTCCGCCGATCAGGCATGCTTCAGGACAATGCCTTCCAGAATGTTGGAAACGTCTTCGCAGACGTCGATCGCCTCTTCGATTCGTTCAAAGATTTCTTTCCATTTCAAGAGTTCAATGGCGTCCGTCTCGGTGTTGAAGAGGTTGGTGATGATGGACCGCATCGCAACATCGCCGGCATTTTCCAGGGTGTTGATTTCGACGCAGCCGTCGAGAATCATCCGGCTGTTCTTCATGTCGCGCAGCCCGTGAACAATCTTCT
>ERZ724518.1328-NODE-1328-length-11110-cov-9.091633_pt1 | contig 11110 bp, 4 predicted proteins | sample MGYA00376051_ERZ724518 | MGnify/ENA primary metagenome ERZ724518 (study PRJEB28724, sample SAMN07190885) | wastewater metagenome | isolation source: influent of sewage treatment plant in Hong Hong | place: Hong Kong | collected 2016-03-17 ... | reverse complement strand
GCTCCACCATCCGCTTGGCGCTCTTGATGTTCTGCGCGTGGTTCAGGTCGACCAGACGCTTCATCACGAACGGCTTGAACAGCTCGAGCGCCATCAGCTTGGGCAGACCGCACTGATGCAGCTTGAGCTGCGGGCCGACCACGATGACCGAACGGCCGGAGTAGTCCACACGCTTGCCGAGCAGGTTCTGGCGGAACCGGCCCTGCTTGCCCTTGAGCAGATCGGACAGCGACTTCAGCGGACGGTTGCCGGGCCCGGTGACCGGGCGGCCGCGGCGGCCGTTGTCGAACAGCGCGTCCACCGACTCCTGCAGCATGCGCTTCTCGTTGTTGACGATGATCTCGGGCGCGCCGAGGTCGATCAGTCGCTTCAACCGGTTGTTGCGGTTGATCACGCGGCGGTACAGGTCGTTCAGGTCGGAGGTGGCGAACCGGCCACCGTCGAGCTGAACCATCGGGCGCAGTTCCGGCGGGATCACCGGCACGGCGTCGAGGACCATGCCCATCGGCGAGTTGCCGGACTGCTGGAACGCCGCGACCACCTTCAGGCGCTTGAGGGCGCGCAGCTTCTTCTGGCCCTTGCCGTTGCGGATGACGTCGCGCAGCGACTCGGCCTCGGCGTCGATGTCGAAGTTCTCGATGAGCTTCTGGATCGACTCCGCGCCCATGGCGCCGGTGAAGTACTCGCCGTAGCGGTCGACGAGCTCGCGGTAGAGGTTCTCGTCGACGATCAGCTGCTTGGGAGCCAGCTTGGTGAAGGTGCTCCAGATCTCGTCGAGCCGGTCCAGCTCACGCTGGGCGCGGTCGCGCAGCTGCCGCATCTCGCGCTCGCCGCCGTCGCGGACCTTGCGCTTGACGTCGGACTTGGCGCCCTCGTCCTCGAGCTCCTTCATGTCGGCCTCGAGCTTCTGCGCCCGGGCCTCCAGGTCGGCGTCGCGCTGATCCTCGACGGCCTTCTTCTCGACGACCATCTCGGCCTCGAGGGTGGACAGCTCGTTGTGCCGCATCTCGGTGTCGACACTGGTGATCACGTAGGCCGCGAAGTAGATGATCTTCTCGAGATCCTTCGGGGCCAGGTCCAGCAGGTAGCCGAGCCGGCTCGGCACACCCTTGAAGTACCAGATGTGCGTGACGGGCGCGGCCAGCTCGATGTGGCCCATCCGCTCGCGGCGCACCTTGGCGCGGGTCACCTCGACGCCGCAGCGCTCACAGATGATGCCCTTGAAGCGCACGCGCTTGTACTTGCCGCAGTAGCACTCCCAGTCGCGAGTCGGTCCGAAGATCTTCTCGCAGAACAGGCCGTCCTTCTCGGGCTTGAGCGTGCGGTAGTTGATGGTCTCCGGCTTCTTGACCTCGCCGTAGGACCACTGACGAATGTCGTCGGCGGTGGCCAGGCCGATGCGGAGTTCATCGAAGAAGTTGACGTCTAGCACGTAACTCCCTTTCCCCTTGCGGGACTAGAAACTTAAGCCAGGTCCTCGACGGACGCGGACTCGTTGCGGGACAGGTTGATTCCGAGGTTGGCAGCGGCACGCTCCAGGTCCTCGTCGTCGCCGTCGCGCATCTCGATTGCCGCACCGTCGGAGGAAAGCACCTCGACGTTGAGGCACAGCGACTGCAGCTCTTTGAGAAGCACCTTGAACGACTCGGGGATGCCCGGCTCGGGGATGTTCTCGCCCTTGACGATCGCCTCGTAGACCTTGACCCGGCCGACGGTGTCGTCGGACTTGATGGTCAAGAGCTCCTGCAGCGTGTACGCCGCGCCGTAGGCCTGCATGGCCCAGCACTCCATCTCGCCGAACCGCTGGCCACCGAACTGCGCCTTACCGCCCAGCGGCTGCTGGGTGATCATCGAGTACGGGCCGGTGGAGCGGGCGTGGATCTTGTCGTCCACCAGGTGGTGCAGCTTCAGGATGTACATGTAGCCGACCGTCACCGGGTACGGGAACGGTTCGCCGCTGCGGCCGTCGTAGAGCAGGGCCTTGCCGTCCGCACCGACGAGCACCTCGCCGTCGCGGTTGGGCAGCGTCGAGGCCAGCAGCCCCTGCAGCTCCTCCTCGCGGGCCCCGTCGAACACCGGGGTCGCGGTCTTGGTGTCGGCGGGCGCGCTGAGCAACTCGGCCGGCAGCTTGGCCGCCCACTCCGGCTTGCCCTCGACGTTCCAGCCGGTCTTGGCCACCCACCCGAGGTGGGTCTCCAGGATCTGGCCGATGTTCATCCGTCGCGGCACACCGTGGGTGTTCAGGATGATGTCCACCGGGGTGCCGTCCGGCAGGAACGGCATGTCCTCGACGGGCAGGATCTTGCCGATGACACCCTTGTTGCCGTGCCGGCCGGCGAGCTTGTCGCCGTCGGAGATCTTGCGCTTCTGGGCCACGTAGACGCGGACCAGCTCGTTGACGCCGGCGGGCAGCTCGTCGTCGTCCTCGCGGGAGAACACCCGGATGCCGATGACCTTGCCGGACTCACCGTGCGGCACCTTCAGCGAGGTGTCGCGCACCTCGCGCGCCTTCTCACCGAAGATGGCACGCAGCAGGCGCTCCTCCGGGGTCAGCTCGGTCTCGCCCTTCGGGGTGACCTTGCCGACCAGGATGTCGCCGTCGCGGACCTCGGCGCCGATGCGGACGATGCCGCGCTCGTCGAGATCGGCCAGCACCTCATCGGAGACGTTCGGGATGTCCCGGGTGATCTCCTCGGCGCCCAGCTTGGTGTCGCGGGCGTCGATCTCGTGCTCCTCGATGTGGATCGAGGTGAGCACGTCCTCCTCGACCAGCCGGTTGGAGAGGATGATCGCGTCCTCGTAGTTGTGGCCCTCCCACGGCATGACCGCCACGAGCAGGTTCTTGCCCAGCGCCATCTCACCGTTCTCGGTGCACGGCCCGTCGGCGATGACCTGGCCGGCCTCGACCCGCTGGCCGGCGTCCACGATCGGGCGCTGGTTGGCGCAGGTGCCGTGGTTGGAGCGGGCGAACTTGCGCATCCGGTAGGTGTGCCGGGTGCCGTCGTCGGCCATCACGGTGATGTAGTCGGCCGAGACCTCCTCGATGACGCCCGCCTTGTCGGCGACGACGACATCGCCGGCGTCGATCGCGGCGCGCAGCTCCATCCCGGTGCCCACCAACGGTGCCTCGCTGCGCACCAGCGGAACCGCCTGGCGCTGCATGTTGGCACCCATCAGGGCGCGGTTGGCGTCGTCGTGCTCGAGGAACGGGATCATGGCCGTGGCCACCGACACCATCTGGCGCGGCGAGACGTCCATGTAGTCCACGTCGGCCGGGGTGACGTTCTCCACCTCGCCGCCCTTACGGCGGACCAGGATGCGGCTCTCGGTGAACCGGTTCTTCTCGTCGATCGGCGAGTTGGCCTGCGCCACGACGTGGCGGTCCTCCTCGTCGGCGGTGAGGTAGTGGATCTCGTCGGTGACGACACCGTCGACGACCTTGCGGTACGGCGTCTCGATGAAGCCGAACGGGTTGACCCGGGCGTACACCGACAGCGAGCCGATCAGGCCGATGTTCGGACCCTCGGGGGTCTCGATCGGGCACATCCGGCCGTAGTGGCTGGAGTGCACGTCGCGGACCTCCAGGCCGGCGCGCTCACGGGACAGACCGCCGGGGCCCAGCGCCGACAGGCGACGCTTGTGGGTCAGGCCGGACAGCGGGTTGTTCTGGTCCATGAACTGCGACAGCTGGCTGGTGCCGAAGAACTCCTTGATCGCCGCCACGACGGGACGGATGTTGATCAGGGTCTGCGGCGTGATCGCCTCGACGTCCTGGGTGGTCATCCGCTCGCGGACGACGCGCTCCATGCGGGACAGGCCGACCCGGATCTGGTTCTGGATCAGCTCGCCGACCGTGCGCAGGCGGCGGTTGCCGAAGTGGTCGATGTCGTCGACCTCGACGGGAACCTCGACCCCGCCGGGGGCGGTCATCGTGGCCGGGGCGCCGGTCTCGGCGGCCAGGTGCAGCCGGACCAGGTACTCGATCGTGGCGACGATGTCCTCTTCGGTCAGCGTCGAGCTGGTGATCGGCTTGCCGGCGTTCAGCCCGAGCTTCTTGTTGACCTTGTAGCGGCCCACCCGGGCCAGGTCGTAGCGCTTGTCCTTGAAGAACAGGTTCTCCAGCAGGGTCTGCGCCGACTCCTTGGTCGGCGGTTCGCCCGGGCGCAGCTTGCGGTAGATGTCCAGCAGCGCCTCGTCGGTGCCGGCGGTGTTGTCCTTCTCCAGCGTCGACATCATGATCTCGGAGAAGCCGAAGCGCTCGCGGATCTGCTCGTTGGTCCAGCCGAGCGCCTTGAGCAGCACGGTGACCGGCTGGCGGCGCTTGCGGTCGATGCGCACGCCGACGGTGTCCCGCTTGTCGACGTCGAACTCCAGCCACGCACCGCGGCCGGGGATCACCTTGACGCTGTGCAGCGTCTTCTCGGTGGACTTGTCGATGGTCGCGTCGAAGTACACGCCCGGCGAGCGGACCAGCTGGCTCACCACGACACGCTCGGTGCCGTTGATGATGAAGGTGCCCTTCTCGGTCATCATCGGGAAGTCACCCATGAACACCGTCTGGCTCTTGATCTCGCCGGTGTTGTTGTTGATGAACTCGGCCGTGACGAACAGCGGGGCCGCGTACGTCATGTCCTTGTCTTTGCACTCGTCGACCGGAGCCTTGACCTCGTCGAAGCGCGGGTCGGTGAAGCTCAGGGACATCGAGCCGGAGAAGTCCTCGATCGGGGACAGCTCGTCGAGCACCTCTTCGAGGCCGCCCTTGGGGTCCACGTCACCGCGGGCCTCGGCGATCTCACGCCAGCGCGGCGAGCCGATCAACCACTCGAACGAGTCGATCTGGACGTCGAGCAAGCCCGGAACCTCGAGCGGTTCGCGCAGCTTGGCGAAGGAAATTCGGTTTGGTGCTCCGGGGACGGAGTTAGAAGTGGTAGTTGCTTTGCTCTGGCTAGAGACTGCCAAGATGCATCCTTCCAGCACCTAATGCGGCCGTCGAGTGCCGGAGTCACCGGACCTTGTGCCGCGATATCTGCGTCGGTTCGGCTGGCGAACCTGTCCGGATCCACCGGGGCACGCAACGCAGCAGGTAGTTGAGCCGGGAAAACCGGGCTCAGCTGGGACCTAGGTGCAGGAACGGACGGAGGTGGGCAGGGGGCAGCCAGCGCAACGTCCAACAATAGCGCAGGACGGCGCATTCCTCAACATCCGCATACCGGGCTGGCGGGCGCTGGCTGGCGATCTACCTACCCAAAGCAACATGCTGGGCAACAGCCTTACCCGTTTGCGCCACTCAGTCAAGGGTTAACGCGGTGTTTGGTGTGGAAAACTCGCCGGTAGGTCCACTGAGCCCGCGCCGGCGGGCAGCCATCAGCAATCTCGCGCGGGGGTGCGCCGATGCGCGGTCAGGCCCCGAACAGGGAACTGAAGAACGTGATGATGCCGTAGATCAGCTCCCCGAGCCGGGAGCGCTGGCCGGTCGGGGACGGCAGGCCGTAGGTCAGGGCCGGACCGATCTGGACCGGCTGGTTGGGCGCGGGATAGAGCGGGCCGACGGGCGGGGCGCCGGAATACATGTCGTTGATCCAGCCGTCGGCGTAGGTGTAGACGGCCTGGGTGGCGCCGGGCGGGGAGAACTGGGTGACCAGCTGCGCGAAGAAGTCGACGATCGGGTTGCCGCCCAGCATCGAGTCGACGTGCGAGCCGTGGTAGATCACCACACCGTTGAACCCGCCCGGGTTGGTGGCGACCAGCTCGTTGGTGCCGCTGCCCCAGACGTTCCAGATCTGGTTCTGGGCGGCGATCTGGTAGATCGGGATGTTGTTGGCGCGCAGCTGCGGGGCCACGCTGGACAGCACGCCGATCCCCGGGACGCCGTCGAACATCACGACACCCTTCAGATCGGGGATGTTCGCCTGCGGATTGTTGATGAAGTAACCGGCCGTGGCCGCCGCGAAGCCGCCGCCCGCCGAATGCCCGCTCAGGATGAAGGGGTCCGGCAGGCCCGCGCCGACGTAGCCGGCCGCGACGGCGCTGTCGAGCAGTGCCTGACGGTTGCCGGTGAACAGGCTCGCGGCGCCCGCCTGCATCGACGGCCCGTTGAGCCAGCAGCCGAAGCAGGAGAACGGGTTGGAGGTGATGGTGGGCACCACCACGATGCTGTTGGTGTTGGCCGACAGGTTGGTGGCCAGGGCGGTGTAGAAACCGCTGTTGGCCAGGAACCCGTTCTGCACCCAGATCATGCCCTGGGGATCGACCGTCCCCGCGGCATCCTGGGCCGGGAAGTACCAGTCGACCCGCGCGGAGTAGGTGGTCGGACCACAGGGGATGTCGAGCGTGGAATGCCCGACCAGCACGTAGGGCGCGGTGGTGGGTGGGGCGCCGGACGGGGTGTAGACGGCGTCGACCGGGGTGGGCACCGCGGCGCCGGCCGACCACGGGTACAGGGACGGGAAGACCGCCACCGCCAGTGGACTGGCCCGCCAGCCGAGGCTGGCCAGGATGTCGAGGACGGCGGTGGCGATGGGCCCGACCGTCGGCGGCGCCTGGATCACCGTGGGTACGAACGGCGTGGTCAGGGTCGGGGCGGCTGCGCTGAACAGATTGGGAGCCGCCAGGGGCTGCATGGCCGCCAGCCGCATGGTCGGGGCGCCGGGATCGGAGCCGGGTTCGATGGCCACCAGCGCCGCGACCGGTTCGACCTCCACCGGTGCGGTGGTCGGTTCGGTCACGGCGGGGTCGACCGTCGTGCTCTGCTCCTCGACGGTGGTGGACGTCGTCGGCGCATCGACGACGACCGCCAACGACCGGAGCGTGGTGGGTCCGCGCGGCAGGGCCGTCGGATCGGTGTTAGACGACGTCGCCACCTGCGGGCTGGCCGGCGTCGAAGGCTCATCGGTGCTGACCGCGGGGGTGCTGGACGACGGCTCGGAGGTCGGCTCCGAGATCTTCGATGTGGTGGTCGACGGCTGGTCGGCGTCGGTCGCGGCCGGGGTGGCCTCGGTATCCGGCTTCGTGATCCGCAGTTGGACGACCCGCTGCGGGTTGAGCGGGCGTTTGGCGCCGGACGGCTTGTCGGCCTTCGCGGTGGTCGAGGTCGAGTCCGACGCGCCCTGGTCGGCCTTGGTCGTCGAGGACCCCGACTCGGTCGAGGTCGCGCTGGCCGACGCTGCGCCGGACGTCGAATCCGCTGTGGTCGTTTTCGGGCTGTGCCTGGGCGAGGAGTCGTTTTCCGCCCCGGAGTCGGCCTTGGTGGTGTCGTGATCGGTCGCGCTACTGCTCGAGTGCGTACTGCCCGAGTCCGAGCCGGTATCGGCGGATGCCGTTGCCGAGCCGGTGAGCAGGGCGACGCCGATGCCCATGGTGAGGACGCCCACGCCCCACCACATGCGCCGGTCCGCCATTGGAACTGCCTCCTGATTGTCGATCGCAGCAAACGGTAGCCGAAACCGCGAACAGGTGCGAATCATACGCCGGCAACGACGAGGACGTCACAAAGTGGTCAGCCCGCCGCGGGCTGTACCGACACCGGGATCCCGGTCAGCCGGGCCATGCCCGCCAGTCGCTCGATGTCGGCGGGTTCGCTGGACATCAGCTGGTTGACGTTGACGCCGCCGGCGTCGTTTGCCACCCGCCAGCCGCCGGTGCCGTTGTGGCCCCAGCCGTGCGGGATCGCGATGACCCCGCCGACGATGTCCTTGGTCAGCGTCACCGGAAGCTCGATCTCGCCGTACGGGGAGCGCACCTTGACCCGGTCGCCGTCGTTGATCCGCAGGTCCGCGGCGTCGTCGACGTGCATCAGCGCGCTCTGCAGCCGGTCGCCGCGCATCAACAGCGGGACGTTGTGCATCCACGAGTTCTCCGAGCGAAGCTCCCGCATGCCGATCAGCCGCAACGGGTAGCCCGCCGGGTCGCCCTGTCGGGTCAGCGCCCGAATGGCGGCCTCGATATCGGCGTGCACCAGGCGCACCTTGGCCCCGCGGTACACCACCACGCTGGGCAGCACCCCGGCGCGCAGGTTGGACCCCAGCACCACGCCGTGCGGGTGCTCGTGGGTCAACCGCCGAAAACTCAGGCCGCCCGGGCGCAGCCCGAACCGGTCGCCGCCCGTCGAGAGCCGGATCACCGCGTCGGCGATGGCGCGGGGAGTGAGCCGGAAACCGAAGGCGCCCAACGCTTTCCGGGTCAGGTCGAGACCGCGCAGGGCCAGCGTGCGGTGTGCCAACCGCCGGGTGAGCTCGTCGATGATGGCCCACTCCGGGCGGGCCTGTCCCGCCGGGGCCACGACGGCCTCGGTGGCCTGGCGGAACGGGGTGGGCTGCAGCACCTGGAACGGCAGCGGGAAGTCGTCCCGTTCGTACATCGTGGTCGCCGGCAGCACGTAGTCGCAGCGGCCGGTGGTCTCGTTGAGGTAGAGGTCGATGCCGACCGAGAGTTCCAGCGAGTCGAGGGCGCCTTCGAGTTCGGCGCCGTTGGGCACCGAGAGCACCGGATTGCCCGCGCTGACGAACAGCGCCCGCACCTGGCCGGGTCCGGGGGTGGTGATCTCCTTGGCCATGATGCCGGCGGGCTCGGAGAGCAGCACCGACGGGAAGTCGCCGATCCGCGAGCGCTTGCGCCGGTACAGCAGGCGAAGCGTGCCGCCGCCCGCCTTCATCAGCCAGCGCTCCGCGGGCAGGCCGAAGGTGCCGAACATCGTGCCGCCGGCCCGGTCGAGATTGCCCGCGACCAGGTTCACCGCGTCGAGCAGATAGGTGGTCAGGGTGCCGTTGCGCCCGACGCTGGTGCCCACCCGGCCGTAGACGGCGGCGCGCGGGGTGCGGACCAGGTCGCGGGCCAGCCCGCGCACGGTGTCGGGCGCGATGCCGGTGTGCTGCTCGGTGGCCTCCGGGGTGAACGGCGCCGCCAGTCGTTCCAGCCACTCCAGGCCGTCGGCCCGCCCGGCGATGGCGGCGCGGTCGGCGAGGTTCTCGGCCAGCATCACCTGCAGCAGGGACAGCAGCAGGTAGGCGTCGCCGTCGGGCACGATGCCCAGCCATTCGAACTGGGCGGCGGTCTCGGTCTTGCGCGGATCGATGACCAGCACCCGGCCGCCGCGCTTGACGATGTCGTGCATGCGGTCGCGGATCCGCGGGGCGGTGAGCACGCTGCCGTGCGAGACGATCGGGTTGGCGCCGATGACGACGAGCAGGTCGGTGCGCAGCACGTCGGGTACCGGCAGCGCGAACGCGGAGCCGTAGAGCAGCTGGCTGGCCACGAACCGGTTGTTCACGTCCTGGGAGCCGGCGGTGAACAGGTGCGACTTGAGCCCCAGCCCGACCATCAGGGCGACCAGCCACAGCTGGTGGGAGTAGCTGAAGGCGCCGGGGTTGCCGAAGTACCAGCCGACGGCGCCGGCGCCGTGCCTGCGGTGGATGGCGTCGAGCCGGTCGGCGATGTCGGTCATCGCCTCGTCCCAGCTGACCGGTTCGAAGCCGCCGTCAGCTTTCCGGCGCAGCGGGGTGGTGACCCGGTCCGGGTCGTTGTGCAGGTCGGCGAACGCGATGCCCTTGGGGCAGGCGAAACCCTGCGAGACGGGATGGTCCTTGTCCGGGCGCAGCGCGACGAGCTTGCCGTCCTCGACGGTGGCGATCATGCCGCACAGCGGCTCGCAGATGCGGCAGAAGGTCGGCTTGTGTTCGGTGCCGGTCATGCTCCCACGTTACGAGAGTGGCGCTACTTGTCCTCGCCGACGAACTGGCTGGCGGCAATCTTGTGGGTGCCCTCGAGGTCGTCGAGGATCGCCTCCTGCGCGGCGGGCGGCAGGGTGTGCAGGATCTGGCGCACCCGGGCCTGGCGACGGCCGACCGCCTGACGTTCGGGCATGCCCGGCGTCGTCGTCAACTGCGGGGGCACACCGACGATCTCCTCCACGCCGCCGTCGTGGTGACCGGCGTCGACCATGGCCTGCTCCTCGGCCATCGTCGACTCGTCCTTCTCCTCCGACATGCCGATCGGGCCGATGCGGCGGCCGTTGAGGAACTGCCGGACGACCGGCTCCTCGCTGGTCAGCAGCACCTCGCGGGGGCCGAACATCACCAGGTGCTTGCGGAAGAGCATGCCGATGTTGTCGGGCACCGTGCGGGCGATGTTGATGTTGTGGGTCACGATCAGGATCGTGGCGTCGATCTGGGCGTTGATGTCGATCAGCAGCTGGCTCAGGTAGGCGGTACGCACCGGGTCCAGACCGGAGTCGGGCTCGTCGCAGAGGATGATCTGCGGGTCGAGCACCAGCGAGCGGGCCAGGCCGGCACGCTTGCGCATACCGCCGGAGATCTCGCCGGGGAACTTGTTCTCGTCGCCGCCGAGGCCGACCAGTTCGAGCTTCTCCATCACGATCTGACGGATTTCGCTCTCCTTCTTCTTCGTGTGCTCACGAAGCGGGAAGGCGGTGTTGTCGAACAGGCTCATCGAGCCGAACAGGGCACCGTCCTGGAACATCACGCCGAACAGGGTGCGGATCTCGTAGAGCTCCTTGGCGGAGCACTCGATGATGTTGGTGCCGTCGACGATGATCTTGCCGCGCTCGGGCCGGAGCAGACCGATGAGCGACTTGAGGAAGACGGACTTACCGGTACCGGACGGGCCCAGCAGCACGCTGACCTCGCCGGCCGGGATGTCCAGCGTCACGTCCTCCCAGATTCGCTGGGATCCGAACGACTTGGTCAGCCCCTCAACCTCGATACCAATGCCCACGCGAGATCCTTCCGCCCACACGATCGCCCACCGGCTTTGTGGCCTGTGGTTTGAGTCACTGTAGCGCACGCCGATTCGCGGTATCGGGTTTGTCCCCGACCCGTAATCACCGTGGCTGCGGCCGCGTCCGCAGTGACGGTTGGGTAAGGAAAATCCCCCGCGGGCGAAAGCGCCCACGGGGGATTTTTTCGAGGTCGTGAACTACTTGACGGTGACCGTCGCGCCGGCGGCCTCGAGCTTGGCCTTGGCGTCCTCGGCGGCCTCCTTGGTGGCCTTCTCGAGCAGCGGCTTGGGAGCGCCGTCGACGAGGTCCTTGGCCTCCTTCAGGCCCAGGCCGGAGACGATCTCGCGGACGACCTTGATGACGCCGATCTTCTTGTCA
>ERZ724518.1327-NODE-1327-length-11118-cov-14.081533_pt1 | contig 11118 bp, 8 predicted proteins | sample MGYA00376051_ERZ724518 | MGnify/ENA primary metagenome ERZ724518 (study PRJEB28724, sample SAMN07190885) | wastewater metagenome | isolation source: influent of sewage treatment plant in Hong Hong | place: Hong Kong | collected 2016-03-17 ... | reverse complement strand
CAGCAAGTTCTTTAATCTCATCTCTTGTCATTGGTCCAGTTGTATCTTGTGATCCAACAGTTGTAGCGATTGGCTCAACATACATACCTGGTTTAACACCAGCAATACCACAAGCTTTTCCAACCATTTTTTGAGCTTGAGTAAACCCTTTTCCATTATCAGCAGGTTGTGCAGCAGCGATAAATGCAGTTGAAGCACCTAAACCTAAAGCAGCTCTAGCTTTTGCAGTTAAACCTTTTCCAATAATTAAAGGAATTCTTCCACCTGCTCTCATTTCGTCTGTTAATGTATTTGGAGCTAAAGTAAATTTAGAAACAACAGCACCATCTTTTTCAATTACACCAGCATATGGTTTAATTGTAATAACATCACCAGTTTCTAAAGCATCAACGCTAGCTTCGATTGGTAAACATCCTGAATCTTCTGCAGTATTGAAGAAAATTGGAGCAATAATAGAACCTAATACAACCCCACCTGTTCTTTTATTAGGAACACCTGGAATATCTCTTCCCATATGCCATTGAACAGAGTTGATTCCTGATTTTCTTGATGAACCAGTTCCAACAACATCTCCAACATATGCTAAAGGATGACCTTTTGCTTTTAATTCAGCCATTTTTTCTAATGGTTTTTCCATTCTTGATTGTAACATTGCAGTTGCATGTAATGGAATATCAGATCTTGTAAATGCAACAGTTGCAGGAGATAAATCATCTGTATTTGTTTCACCAGGAATTTTATAAACAGTTAGAGTCATTTCTTCTTCTAAAGCTGGTTTATTTGTAAACCATTCAGCATTTGCCCATGATTCGATAACTTCTTTAGCTTTAGCGTTTCCACCATCCATTAAATCTTTAACTTCATTAAATGAATTATAAACTAAGATAGTATTTTTTAATTCTTTTGCAGCAGCATCAGCAACTTCAGCAATTTTTAATGCTTCAACTAATGGAGTAACATTAAATCCACCCATCATTGTTCCTAAAATTTCAATAGCTTTTACTTTTGAAATTACAGAACAAGTTACATTTCCTTGAACAATATCATTTAAAAATGCAGCTTTAACATAAGCAGCATCATCAACACCTGGGTTAATTTTATTTGTAAATAAATCTAAACAGTATTCAGCTTCAACAACTGGGTTTGCTTTTAGTAATTCTACTAATTCAACTGTTTGCTCAGCAGTTAAAGGTAATGCAGGTAAACCACCCTCATTAAGTCTTTCTTGCGTATGCGCTTTATAATTAGCTAATAAACTCATATAATATCTCCTCTTTTATTTTAGAAAGTTAATATATTATATCACAAAGAAAAAAATTAGTATGTACAATTTTTGTAAAGAATTGTACAAGTTTTAAAATCTGTGAATGAAAGTTACAAATATTCTACTTAGTAGAATTAAAATAAACTTTATATATAAATTATAAGTATTCTAGAACAAGTGATGTACAATAATTGTACATATAATTTATTATTTGTTCAATATTTTTCTTGTATATTTTCTTTAATAAAATTAAAAGAACAAGAGAAACTAATGATTAAACAATTGGAAGAAAAACTACACAAAAATATTCCTTTAACTAAGTTTATGGATTTAAAAATTATAAATTATGATGATAAAGAATTAATAACAACTGCTCCACTTGATATAAATATAAATGATAAGGGTACAGCTTTTGGTGGAAGTTTAGCAACAATTACAATAATTTCAGCATGGAGTATTTGTTGGTTGATTTCTAAAGAGTTAAAAGTTAGTAGTGATAATATTGTCGTAATAAAAAATGAACATTCCTACAAAAGACCTGTAACAAAAAATATAGTTTGTAAAACTTTTAAACCTAGTATTGAAGAGATACAAAATTTAAAAGAAAAACTTCTTAATAAAAGAAGTGCTTCTATAAAAATAAAATCTCATATAATTGAAAATGAAGAAATATGTGTAGATTTTGTTGGATTTTATGTAATCAAAATATAAAACAAAAATTGAGTTATTACTATTATTTTGATATTATCATTTCTAAAATCATTTAAATAATAAAGAGGATTGGATGGACACTATTGATTATGAAAAATTGAAACTTTTTTATATTGGAAAAGAAAAGGTAAATGAAAGTTATATTCCTTTAGTTTATAAAAATAAAGACTTATTAACTCATGCTGCAATTATTGGAATGACAGGAAGTGGGAAAACAGGTCTTGGAATTTCGCTTCTTGAAGAAGCTGCTATTGATAATATTCCTTCAATTATTATTGATCCAAAAGGTGATATGACAAATCTACTTCTTACATTCCCCAACTTACAAGGGAGTGATTTTGAACCTTGGATTGAGGAACAAGATGCTATAAATAATGGAATAAGTGTAGAAGAATTAGCAAAAAATACTGCAAATCTTTGGAAAACTGGACTTGAAAAAGATTTTCAAAATATGAACAGAATTGAAAAATTGAAAAATTCAGCGGATTTTACTATTTATACTCCTGGAAGTAATGCAGGAATTCAAATCTCTATTTTATCCTCTTTTAAAGCTCCAACTAAAGAGGTCTTAGAAGATAATGATTTATTAGTCTCTTTGGTAAATTCCACTGTTTCATCTATTTTATCTTTAATTGATGAAAAAAATGATTCCTCTTCAAAAGAGTCTATTTTAATCTCTTCTATTTTTATGAACTATTTTATAAAAGGAAAAGATTTAAATATTGAAGAATTAATCACATTAATAGTGACTCCACCTTTTACAAAAATTGGAATCTTTGATTTAGAAACTTTTTTTGCTCAAGATGAAAGATTAAAACTTGCTTTAAAATTAAATACAATTATTGCAAATCCATCTTTTAAAACTTGGATTGAAGGAGAAACTCTAGATATTTCAAACCTACTTTATGATGAATCTGGAAAAGCAAAAGTATCTATTTTTTCGATTGCTCATCTAAATGACTCACAAAGGATGTTTTTTGTTTCATTATTACTAAATCAAATGGTTTCATGGATGAGAAGACAAGAAGGAACAACATCATTAAAAGCCTTACTTTATATGGATGAAATTTTTGGTTATTTTCCTCCTTCACAAAATCCACCATCAAAACAACCAATGTTAACACTTTTAAAACAAGCAAGATCTTTTGGAATAGGGATTATTCTTTCAACTCAGAACCCAGTTGATATTGATTACAAAGGTTTAGCAAATATTGGGACTTGGTTTATAGGAAGGTTACAAACAAAACAAGACAAAGAAAAGGTAATTGATGGTTTAAGCTCTGCAAATCAAGAAAATCTTGATAAAAATGAGTTAATGAATCTTTTATCAAATTTAGAAAAAAGAACTTTTATTCTCAAAAATATAAATGAAGATGGGATAAAGATTTTTGAAACAAGATGGGCATTGTCTTACTTAAAGGGTCCTATTCCAAAAGAAGGAATAAAAAAACTGATGGCTGAAAAATTGAAAAATTTTACTTCTTTGGAGAAAACAATAATTACTAAAAATGAGACCCAAATTAGAGTAGAAAATGGCATTTCAAAACCCTTATTAACTTCAAATTTAGCAGAAAAGTATTTTTATACTTCTCAAAACAATAGCTACTATTTGGCGCCTTATTTATGTTTTTCATCTAATATTCATTTTATAAATAGTACAAAAAGTATAGATTTGGAAACAATAGAAACTTTTAAAATCTATTTAGATGAAAATATAAGCTTTATTAATTTTGAAGAGAAAGAGGACTTAGAAACAAATACTTTTGAGACAAAAGAGAGACCAAATTCTTCGTATTATCCAATTCCTGCATTTTTACAAAATGAAAAAGAATTAAAAAATATAGAAAAAGAATTCGTTGATTATATTTATAGAAATACAAAACTTACCTTATATAAAAATGAAGAGTTAAAAATTACTTCAAAACAAGATGAAACACTAAGTGACTTTAAAATTAGACTTCAAGATAGACTTAATGAGAAAATTGATTTAGAAGTTGAAAAACTTCAAACAAAATTCAAAAAAGAGAATGATTCAATAGATAATAAACTTTTAGATCTCTATGAAAAGCTAGAAAAAGAGCAACAACAAGCAAGTTCAACAACTACTGATACTTTAATTTCAATTGGGACTTCTTTATTAGGAGCTTTTTTTGGAAAGTCTTCAACTGCTTCAAGTATTGGAAAAGTGGCATCAAGTGCAAAAGGAGCATCTAGAATTCTAAAAGAAAAAGAAGACGTAAAATATGTTCAAAACGATATAACTCAACTTGAAGAACAAAAACGAAATCTTCAAACTATACTTGAAAATGAAATAGAAAAAATAAATTCCTCAAATTTAAGCTCAAATTTCCAAATAGAAGAAATATTTATAAAACCAAAAAGAAGTGATATTTTTAATATTAAAATTGAGCTTTTATGGAAAGAACAGTAATAAAAATTTTAAATTAATTTAAAAATACAACAAGATAGAGCATAAATTACTCATGCTTTATCTTTTAAAACTATTTTGCCATCACCTGAAATTAAGATAGCCAAACTTTTTGTATGTTCAAATTGAGAAAAAATTATAAGTAAAATAACCATCAAAGGAACTGATAAAAACATTCCGATTGTTCCCCACATTGCACCCCAAATAACTAAAGATAAAATAACCACAAATTGAGAAATATTTAGTTTATTTCCCATCATTTTTGGTTGAATTATATTTCCTAAAACAAATTGAATTATTATTAAAAATGTAAATAAAATGAAAACATCTGAAATAAAAGGAAATTGAATAAGAGCAAAAATAACTGGAATTAAAACAGCTATTATACTTCCAATAGTTGGTATAAAATTTAATACAAAAGCAATAAACCCCCATAAAACAGCACCTTCTAAAGAAAACATTTGACAAACAATATAAGTTAAGAATCCCGTTGCTAAACTAATAATTGTTGTTATTGAAATATATGTTTTAATACTATTTGAAATCGATGTTAAAACATGTTTAGCCTTATTTTTATGATTATCATTTGGGAAAAGTGCATTTAATTTTGCATTAAAAAATCTTTGGTCTAAAAGTAAAAAAAGTACATATAAAAGTATCTGAACAATATTACTAAAAATATTGCTAAAAGCACTAATTACCTTATTTATAACTGTTGATAAACTAAACTCTTGTAATATTTTTTGCAAAGGTGTAACTAAATCAAATGAAGTTAAAGTTGATAATTTTTCTATCAAAGTAATCACTTTGGAATCAAGTAAAGAAATAGTTGAACTCAATGCAAACATACTTGAAGCAATAAAACTACCAACTTCAAACATTAAATAAACAATAACAATCAAGGATAAAGGAATAGAGATATAATCTCCAACTTTATTGTTCAAAAAAAATATTTTTTTGATTTGTTCTGCAAAAGCATTTATTAAAAACCAAATGAGTATAGCTATTGCAATAGGTGTTAAAATATTACTTAAACTACTTAATGCCCAAACAAATATAAAAATAGATGCCAAAAAATAAAACGCTTTAGCAAAATTTGAATCTTTATGAATATTCTCCAAAATCAACCTTTAAAAATTTTAATCATATAATAACAAAACTAAATAGAAAAACTCCTCACGAAAGTAAATCATTGAAATACGAAAACCAAAGAGAAATCTGCTACAAATGCTATAGACCAAAAACGTCATGTGTTTGTGAACATATTGTGAATCCTATAAAAACAACTACAAAATTTGTTATTTTGATGCACCCAAAAGAGTTCAGAAAAACAAAAAATGGAACAGGACACATGACAAATAACTCTTTGGAAAATTGTGAGTTATATGTAGGAATCGATTTTACAAATCACTTAAGAGTAAATGAATTATTAAATAATAAAAACTATGAACCTTATGTTTTGTATCCAGATATTAACAGTATAAAATTAAACTACCAAAAACTTCCGAATAAAAAAAGTTCTCTGATTTTTATTATAGATTCAACTTGGCCTTGTTCTAAAAAAATGTTAAGGCTTAGTAAAAACTTACAAAACCTAAAAAAAATAAGTTTTGAACATGATAAATCTTCTCAATTTAAAATAAAAACTCAACCAAATGAGTATTGTTTATCAACCATCGAATCAACTTTATGCGTCTTAGAACAACTAAACAATCAACATGTTGAAAATATTTCTAAAGATTTTTTAGAAAACTTTTTAAATCCTTTTGAAAAGATGGTTGAATATCAAATAAAATGTGCTTTTGATGAAAATGATATAAGATTCAAAATTCCCTACAAAAAATCTATTTAAATTTACACGATGATATACAAATTTTATAATTCATAATCATAAATATTTTTTTATTCGAAATTTTAATGATATTTTAGATATTTTATTATCTTTAAAATTTTTGTGTGATTATGGAGATTATTTTTATGAATAAACTAAAGTTTATTGTTGTTTTTATGTTTTTAGCAAATAGCTATTTGCTTTCAAATACCCTTAATGAAGAAACTATGAGTATTGAAAAAATTGCTGAACGGGATATAAAAAATTATACTACTTTATTGATTGATAAAAAAAGTTTAAAAGATTATTACCAATTAAATAATTTTAAACCTTATTGGACAAATGAACAAGGAATAAAAAATATATCTTTTACTCTTTTAGAACAAATTAAAAATGACCCTGTTTTAAAACCAAATATTACTAAAACTTTTAAATTAGATGAAGTACTGCAAACAATTGACTCAATAAATAAATCTGAATCAAAAATCATAAAAGATATTATTAAAGCAGAATTTATGTTAACAGAACTGTATGACAAATATACTAATTACTTAATAAAAGGCTCAGTTAATTGGAAAGCATTCCAAGAAAAACTTCAAGAAATAGAAAAAGATAGTGAAATAAAAGCTCATTGGGATAGATATGATATAAACAAAGATTCTAAACAATTATTAAAACTTGCCATTGTTCAAAATGATTTATCGATTGTTTTTAATGAACTTAATTTTAATTATCCAAATGCAAAAAAACTTATCGATTCAATTAATGAATTAGAGACTATTTTACAAAATGGAGACTATGCAAAATTACCTGAAATCAAATCATTGAGAATTGGTGATCAATCTGAAGTTGTAAAAGTTCTTAGAAAAAGATTATCACAAAGTAAAGATTTAACTAAAACTTGTGAAAACACTCTAAGTAGTGAAAATTTAATTACAAATAATATTACAACAAATCATCCAAATAATCAACAAATAGAGGAATCTTCAGCAATTCAAAATATTCAAACTCCAATTTCTTGTGAAGAGATATTTGATGAAGATTTAAAAAATGCAGTTATCTCTTTCCAAAAAAGTCATGGATTATACGCAGATGGAATAGTAGGACTACAAACACAGGTTTTTCTAAATATGAGTGCAAAAGATAAAATTGAAAAAATCAGATTGAATTTAGACCGAATGAGATGGTTACCTAAGGATTTTGGAGAAAAATATTTAATAATAAATATTCCTGATTATAGATTAAAACTTATAGAAAACAATGATATTAAACTAAACATGGCAGTAGTTGTAGGAGAAAGAAAGCATCCTACACCGATTTTTTCAGACAAAATGTCATATATCGTTTTAAACCCTAAATGGAATATTCCTGAAAGTATTGCAAAAAAAGAGATTCTTCCTAAACTTATGAAAGACCCTAATTATTTAGCTTCAAAAGGAATAGATATTTATCAAGGTTGGCACCCTGAATCTGAAAAAATTGAAACAACTGAAATTTTAAATACTATTATTTTAGAAGATATCGAATCAGTACCAAATTTTAGATTCACGCAAGGTCCAGGAAGTGAAAATCCACTTGGAAGAATGAAATTTATGTTTCCAAATAAACATGCCGTATATTTACATGATACTCCTGCAAAAAGTCTATTTGCAAATGCAAGAAGAGCTTATTCACATGGCTGTATTAGATTATCAAAACCATCTTTATTATTAGAAACCATTGCAAATGATGATAAAAATCTAAATCTTGACAAAATAAATGAAATTTTAAAAGAGCCTAATGAGAAAGCAATTAGCTTAGATAAAAAAATTCCTGTACATATCATCTATCTAACTTCTTGGGTAAATGAGGAAGGTATTTTACAATTTAGAGAGGATATCTATAACTACGATAACATTCAAAAGAAATTGATGTTTTAATTTTATAATATTTTAGAACTAGACTTGTATTAAACAAGTCTAATTTTTTCCGATCTTTTCTTTTCTATTAATAACTTATCTTGGAATTGTTTACTTTTGTCTTTTGCAAAAGCTTGCATATCTTCAACTTCATCCATTTCATCTACAATTTCAACACCTAAAAGTGTTTCAATTGCATCCTCTAAAGTTACAACACCACTTGTTTGTCCATAATTATCATGAACTAAAAATAAGTGAGTTTTTCTTTTTACAAATAAATCTATTAACATAGAAACTGGAACATTTTCAGAAATTTTATGAACAGGAACTGTAATATCTCTTAATAAAGTATTATCTCTTTCTTCAACACTCTCTTCTAAAATAGTTTGATTAAATACTATTCCTATAATATCATCTATTGTATCACCATAAATAGGTATTCTTGAGTGAATATACATTTTATCATTTTCAATAGCTTCTTCAACTGTTGTATCTGCATTTAAAGCAAAAACAACACTTCTTGGTGTCATAATATCTTTTGTTTTTATATTTTTTAATTTAAAAAGATTTTCAATTAGAACACTCTCTTTTGAGTGTATAGAACCCTCTTTTTCGCTTAAAGTAACAACCGCCATAATTTCATCTCTTGAAAAATTAATTTCATCTTTTTTACCCTTAGAAATATAGTTAGTCAAAAGACCTGATAACCAAACTAAAGGATAAGTTATTTTAATCATAAAAGTAATCAAATAAGCAGAAGGAACCAATAGATTTTTCCAGTAAATAGCACCAATTGTTTTTGGAATAATTTCAGATGTATAAAGGATTAATAAAGTTAAAATAAAAGCAATAGCTGTTTGCCATTCATTTCCAAATAAAATCTGAGCTTGAGCTCCAACTCCCGCAGCACCCATTGTATGAGCAAAAGTATTAAGTGTCAATATAGAAGAAATTGGTTTATCAATATTAGACTTCAGTTCTTTTAATTTTTTAACAGTTTTTGAATTACCATTTTTCGATAAAGTTTCTATATAAGAAGGTGTACTAGAAAGCAAAACTGCTTCTAAAACAGAACACATAAAAGAAACAAATAACGCGATAAGAAGATAGGTTAGAAGAAGGGTCATTTTTTACACCCTATAAGAGAAATATTTAAAGTACGCCTACAATAGGAGTCATTAGAATTCATTTTTTAAGTCCTTTTAAATTTTTAGGCTAGAATTATACCATATTTTTTATTATTTATTAAAAATTATTTTAATTCCCAAGTGTATTCTTCATCATTTTTAACCTGTGTCCAGAATAACTGCCCAGAATTTCTCCATGAATCAAGAACCAAACTATTCTCAAAACTCACTCCTGATGTTGTTAACAAAATACTATTATGCTCAAAATACTCTTTTCTTTCTGCCACTATTCTTTTTAGCTTAAAACTTTTATAATTTTTTCTATTCAAATATGCTAATAAATCCTTAGCAAAGTGATGACATAAACCTTTTTCTTTAAAACTATAATTTACTAAAAAATTATGAAAAAGTGGGGGAGATACCAATTCATATTTATTTGCCAAATATTTTGAATAAGTAACAGCATCATATGAAAGTTCTCTTGCTTCTTTTTTATCAATATTTCTTGATATTGATAAAATCATATCTGTTAATTTTTTTACTTCTTGGTCTGAAAAATCTTTTTTATCTAAATCAATATTATCATATTTAACAGAACATCCTAAAAACAAAAGAATAAAAATTGGAACTAAAATATATTTCATAAAAGAACTCTAAACAGCCTATTTTATCAATGATATATTATTTAAAATATGTTTTATATTGTCTAGACTTAAATGATGTTTTTCTTCTAAAACTTTCATAAAAAATCTAACTTCTGCATTTGTAAAACCATCTAATTCTTTATCTTTTATAGAAATATTATTCTCTTCAAGTCTCACTCTTTTTAGTTTTCCATTTGTCTCTTTTACGTAATAAACTATATCTAATTGAGTCTGATTTACTTTTTCAATAGTTACAATTATTCTGTCAGACTTTACTTTCAAGTTAAATTCATTATAAAGCTCTAAGAATTCATTAGTAGAGATATAACCAATATAAAGTTTTGTATAAATATCAAAAAATAAACTCAATTTAGCTGATGAAAAGAACTTTAAATCAACCGTAAATTTGGGATTTTGTCTTGAAGTATTTAAAATCCATTCTAAAGTTGGAAAATATTGAAATTTCTTATATTTCACTTTACAAGCTTCAATATATTTAGGATTTTCTGGAGCTTTTAAAGTTTGTATATCATTCTTTACTTTTTTTGCAAAAATGATTTTTTCAATTAATTCAGTATCATCTAAATCTTTAGTAATCCAAATAGTTGCATAAGAAGGAAAATTTCTAAGTCCTGTTGAACCAGTTGTTACAACAATCAAAGCTTTTATATTTAAAGTGGGAAAAATCATCTTTAATAAAGCATATTTTTTAACCAATCTTTTGTTTAAACTAGATGTTTTTTTAGAAGTACTCATTTCTACAAAATAAACACTATCTTTAGTAAAAAACAAAGCGTCAAATTCACTAATATCTTTATATGCTGATTTATAAACTATTTGTGAACCACTATCAATAAGAAGACCACTTTTTATAAAAAGATTTTCCTTATCTTGATATGGTCCTTTTAGCACAAATTTTGTAATTTCATCCTGAGCTAGTGCATATTCAAGTAATAATTCATAAATTATATTTTCATAAATTTCACCTTTGAAACTACTATAAGCTGAAATATACGAAATATCTTCTTTTGATGTATTATTTTTCACTAAAGCTTTTAAACTTTTATTATCATATGAATAGTGAAAAAGGTTTTCTGTAATATCTTCTATATTTAATTGTTTTATTTTTTCTGTTATTGTAAATTGATGCAATTTTTCTCTTCTAATTCTTAAGTGGCTTGATTATATCTAAAAAGATTTTAAATAACTTAAATA
>ERZ724518.1326-NODE-1326-length-11119-cov-3.959779_pt1 | contig 11119 bp, 6 predicted proteins | sample MGYA00376051_ERZ724518 | MGnify/ENA primary metagenome ERZ724518 (study PRJEB28724, sample SAMN07190885) | wastewater metagenome | isolation source: influent of sewage treatment plant in Hong Hong | place: Hong Kong | collected 2016-03-17 ... | reverse complement strand
TTAGTCAGGAAGATTTTACGATGGTGAAGAATCCGGGTAAGGAAAACATGGAAATTATAACCAAGGAAGGGCAGAAGATAAACCGCTATACACCTTCTGAGGATCAGGATGCCAAAAGCGGAAAGAAGGGTAGAAAGGTGGGGATTGCATACGAATTGGATAATGGGGAAATTATTTATGTGCCCGAAGATTGATTGGGGAGTTATGGTTGATTGATTTTTTCTTCTTCAATCGAAGAGGTGTAGGCTGTATTTCATATTCAGTATTACGCCTCTTTTTATTTTGAATATTTACTGATTACAAGTAGCGGTCTGTCCGTTTAGTTACGCATTTTGAAACAACTCTCCTTTGATATTTGTTATTATTACAAATAACTCACTCATATAAGAACTATAATGATGCAAAATGAACTAAACACGAGCTTGATTGAAGCTGTAAAAGAAAAACTGCCACTTAAAGAAAATCTGGCCAATCTGTTAATAGATACTTTGTATATCGGTAAAGAGGCTATTTATCGGAGGTTGCGTGGTGAGGTCCCTTTTACATTAGAGGAAGCTGCTTTGATATCAAGAAAGTTAGGTGTTTCATTAGATAATGTAATAGGAGTCTGTTTCAGTTCCAATGCCGTATTCGATTTGAATGTGGTGGATCATGAAGATCCGTTTGAAACTTACTATTCATTATTAAAAAAGTATGTCAATGTGTTACATGCTTTGCAAAACGATCCTTCCTCTTCCATGGGTACTTCTTCCAATATTATCCCCCAAACACTTTCTTTGAAACATAAATCATTGTCTAAGTTTCGCCTCTTTAAATGGATGTATCAAAACAAGCATATTCAGTGCAAGCATTTTGACAAGGTGGAAGTTCCTCAAAAAATATATGATATTCAAAATGATTTTGTATCTGCTACCGGACATATACATTCTGTGGATTATATCTGGGATAGCATGATTTTTCATCATCTGATAAATGACATACAGTATTTTGCCGGGATTCATCTTATCACAGAAGAGGACAAACATCAGATTAAAGAAGAACTATTGCAACTGACCGACGAATTGGAAGACTTGGCTTCTAAGGGAAAGACAGACGCAGGTAACAGTGTACATATTTACGTGTCTCATATTAATTTTGAAGCCACCTACAGCTATCTGGAGGCTGATTCGGTACAACTCAGTTTGATACGGGTGTATTCTATCAACTCCATTACTACGCAGGATTGTGGAATGTTCCTCAGTTTGAAAGAATGGATACAGTCACTGAAGAAATTCTCGACTATGATTTCAGAGAGTGGAGAGATGCAGCGTATACAGTTTTTCCAACAACAACGTGAAATAATAAGCACTTTATAATAGTTTCCTATTTACGAAAAACGAAATAGGAAAGAAATTCTGTTTACTGAAAATGAAAGTAAATAATCTGTTTATTTACTTTTTTTCGTTATCTGTTTTCTTATTCCTCAATTGGTCGTGAATCAGAAAGATAGAAAGTCTTTCATCTCTGTTTTAGAGCATAGAATTCCCATTTCCATAACTTAAATTTGCAGTCTGTTTGTTAATAACCAAAGAAGGGGAAAAGAATGAAGAATAAGATTGTGAATGAACTGATTACAGCCATGAAGGCACGTGTTCCTGAAAAGCAGAATTTGGCAGGCTATCTGGCAGATACATTATGTATGGGAAAGGAAGCCGTTTACCGCAGGCTACGGGGAGAGGTTTCTTTTACCCTTGAAGAAGTTGCCTTGATCTCTCGAAGACTGGGTATTTCCATTGATCAGATTATAGGAAATCACCTTTCGGACAGAGTGACCTTTGATTTGAATTTATTGAAGTCTTCTGATTCAATGGAAGGCTATTATGAGATAATCCATCGTTATCTGCAAATTTTTGATTATGTGAAAAAGGATGAAACAACAGAAGTTTATACTGCTTCCAATTTGCTGCCGTTTACTCTTTATTCTGAATATGAGTATCTGTCTAAATTTCGTCTTTGCCGTTGGATTTATCAGAATGGTGAGATCAAGACTCCTAATTCTTTAAGAGATATGCAGGTGGAAGACCGGATTGTGAGTGCACATAAGAAACTATGTGAAAGCGTGAAGAAATGCCGGAAAACGCATTTTATATGGGACACGAACATCTTTTATTCTTTTGTAAAGGAGATAAAATACTTTGCCGTTCTTAAACTGATAACCGATGATGATGTATTGCATTTGAAAACCGAGCTGTATCAGTTGCTTGCCATGATGGAGGAACTTTCGGTAACGGGAGAATTCAGTGAAGGCGGAAAAGTTTGTTTTTATCTTTCTAATATTCATTTTGAGGCTACCTATAGCTATATAGAAAAACGGGATTTTCAAATAAGTTTATTGCGGGTGTATTCCATCAATTCAATGGATTCACAAAGTTTTCATATCTGCCGGATGCAATGTAACTGGATCCAATCATTAAAGCGTCATTCTATCTTGATTTCAGAGAGTGGCGAGATGCAACGCATGGATTTTTTACAAAAACAACAAGCTATTATCGATAGTTTGTAAAGAGTGCCATTTGCCACGAATTACGAATATCGCAACTTTTTTATCCGGATAGTGCGTACAATGCAAAAATCTATTTGGATGGAGCTTGTTTTTTATATTTTGCAACAGCCGCTTGCACTCATTGCATAATAAGTTGTCAGTCAGTTGGATTATTGTCTGTTTCAGAAATGAATATAATTCACAGCCTCACTCTATTTCCCGATATTTGCAGTATAAGAATTAGATGAGTATTCATGTTAGATGGAAGGGGATAATGAATGATGAAAAGAGATAATAAAACCTATAGAAACTGGCTCTGCTTACTGTGGCTGGCTGTCTTTACTTCTTGTATGGATGAAACTTTCACCGCTAGCGATGTGGAAGGTACATTTATATCAATTAGGGGAATGGCACCTCATACGGGTAGTGTGCATTCTGGGACTCCGGAAGATTATATCATTCATACGCTCCGTGTTTTGGCATTTGACAAAACGACGGGTGATAAAGTAACCAACCTATTTTATAATGCACATTCCGGTGATATTATTCGTCATCCCATTGATGCAGGAAGTTACGATTTTGTGTTTTTGGCCAATGAGCCGGCTTATCAACCGGTCCGGACTTTATTGGATGCTATCACTCATTATGGTGATTTGAATCATATAGCCTATCCCGCTGATTTTTTCTCATCAGAACAAATTATTCCAATGATGCAGGAAATAAAGAATGTGACCGTGTTATCCGGCGGACAGGGAGCGACATTGGAAGATAATACAACAGTATCTATATTGCAATTGGCTCTTGAAAGAATGGGGGTACGGGTAGATGTCATATTGAGGGCTGAAGATGATTTGGACCAGGCATTTAAAGGAATAATGTTCAGTAATTTGCCGAATCTTGTTCCGCTGACAGCCACTTATGATGGTCCGGCTATTGAACGGAGTGTGATACGTACATTTACTGTGGTTGATGACGGAAGTTATTTCACCCAAGGTACCCCGACAGCCGAATGGGATTGGGAGAAAAAGGTGAACCGTATCATCCTGCCTGCCAATGACCCTCTTTCCGTTACTAATGAAAGTGAGGCTGTAAACTTTACAATAGATATGGGGGATAATTATAATCCGTCTTGCAAATTGAAGATTGCTTCGAATCCGGTAAATTATAGCTTACCCAAGAATACAAAATTGGATTTGACCGGATATATTAAGGAGCCGTTGATGGTGAACATAGAGGCGTCTGAATGGGAGAATGTGGATGAAGATTGGAATATATCAGGTATTAAGGTACTGAATGTATCGGACTTGGAGGTCAGTATTACTGATTTTAATGGAGCACGTATTTCCTTTACCTCTAATATGCCGGTAGTCAAAGTGATGCCTCAACTTTATGTGGGAGCCGGGGGATTAGCAGCAGAAACAGAAAAGGTATTCAATGATTTGGTGTTGCTAAATGGAGATGTGAAAGACAGTGGAATCACGATAACCTATACTACCTCTCGTTTCTCATATATCTATGATAAGGCATCTCAAACCGGAACGGGCTATATGGATGTGTTGTTGGATGAGCAAAACATAATGGGTACACAGGAAACTTATCGGATTTTTTTGTCTGCTGAAGATGAAGACGGAGGTAGCCTGCAAAGAGAGATAAAAGTTCATGCCAGTCAACACGGGAAACGTTTTGAATTTAATCCGTATGGAACCGGCTATATAGGCGCTTTTTTTAGAAATGATGAACAGGGTGAAAGAATTATTACCGGACAGCAGAAAAGGAGGGACGGAACAAATGAACGTCCTCAGGATTTAGGTACACTCGGTCTATGGAAAGCGGAAGTGGAAGAAGGGAATTTCATTGTTCTGAGCTCTACTCCAAGCTTTGATCCGAATGTCGGGACTGATAATCCGGGAGTCGCAGAGCATTATAAGGTGCTTCCTAATAAGTATAAGGGAGAAAATGGAACTTATGTGGAAGGTAGGGGACGTATCTATTTCCGTATGGGAGTAACGGGAAAAAATACCGGAACGACTCCTAGGTATGCTAAAGTGAAAATTCAATGGTATGGAGGAAGATATGGGACAGGAGATGATGAATTGTGGTATAATACCGAGTATATGTATATCCGGCAGGGAGAAGCGGATGATTACATCATGAGGCCTGGAACTGTAGATGCCATATCCAAGGGACCGTCACAGGGGAAAGCACGTGATTATGCTCGCAAAATATCGCCTTTCAATCTGACGGCTCCTGCTTATCTGAATGGTGGAAATGAACCCTATGCAAAAGTTGATGTGAAACAAGGAAGGTTTGTGAAATATCCCACTCAGGCAGGAGCATTTTTTCAATGGGGGCTTCCGAAGGATGCTGATCAGGACTATTTCCGTTTGGCTTACCATCCTACAGCCTATACTGTGAACCATTGGATTAAGGATATACAGTTTTTTAATAGTACATCCGAATTGTTTTTACCGGTATGGGGAACAGCGCCTATACCAGCAGAAGATATTTATGACTATGGGTATAAGGAAATATTTGAAACTTGTCCTGACGGATACCATCGTCCTTCTGACGGATATATTGACAGAATAGCTTATAACGGACCATATCCTAATAATATAGATCAGGATGGCGATCATGTCATTGTAAAGGCAAATACGAACAAGGATGTCATAAAGACAGTACTTACGGATTATAGCGTTGAAATAGCATTTTCTGAATTGCGGCAATCCTTATTTAAAAACCCACTGAGTGGAGATGCTGGATTAAATGAGAATATTGGCGGATATGACGGTTCGCCGGAAGTAGGAGGGATTAAAGTAGACCGATATCAGAACTTTTGGCAAAGTAGGACTGATGTGGATGAAGCGCAAGAGCATATAACCTTCTTGATAGGCTTCTATGCTGATGGCTTTTTTGACCGTAGACCTATTAAGATGGGATCAGCTGACGGCAGTTATCCTTATTGTGTATCATCGGGTAACGCACAGGCAGCTTATTTGGGAATTCTAGTATATAATGAGGCGAATAATGCTTCTGTCTTTTTTCCGTCAGCAGGAAGACGCCAGAATAAGGATAGTAGTCTGGAATTTGCAGGACAGACCGGCTATTACCATACCGCTTCTATAGCTGCGTCTTCTGCCGAAGATCCTCATGCTGTGTGGAGCATGTCTCTGGGTAAGTGGCCGAATCCCGGTTTGATGTATCAGTTGCCGACCTTTGGTCAGTCTATCCGTTGCGTCAGGGATGAAGTAATCAGTAGAAAGTGATGATATGTATTTAATGGAGTGAGAAAATGAAAGAATTTGTATTATATATAGTTTGTCTTTGGTGTCTGGCTTTTCTAATGTCAGGCTGTGAAGATTCTATCCACCTATCGGAGCGGCCTGATAATAATAAGCCTCAAGCAGATAAGGTGCAGATTGAAATCTTTGCCCGTGCGAATTCATATCATTATCCTACAGTCCGTACCATGGATGATGAAGATAGGGTAGGGAAGACTCCATGGATATTGGTATTCAATGGAGAAAATGCAAATGCCACCTTTGTAGAGGCGGTACAGGCTTTTGAGATGGTGGGAAAAAGGTATGTCATATTGACCAAACAGTCCGGCAATAGCAAGTATCAGTTACTGATATTGGCGAATCCATTGAATGATAAGTTTTATTATGGAAATAATGTGACTGAATATTTATTTACAGAATCGGATCTACGGATGAATATGATACCGGGGATAACGACATTGTCCGAAGTTTGTGCCAAAATCCTGACTGAACCGTTAGAAAGCCCTGCAACCTCTGTCATTCCTTTTAGTAATGACGGAGAGACTATTCCTATGAGTTATTTGCTTGGAGTAGACAAAATAGATACTACAACACGGATTGAAAATAGTGATGGGAGTACTATAGAGCTCATTCGTGCAGCAGCAAAAATGGTGGTAGCTAATAAAGCCGATAACTTTTATTTGAAAGGAATTACAGCAGTAGTCAATGTACCTCGACAAGGGCGATTGCATAATCAGGATGGTACAGTTATGAATAATATGGCAAACTTGACGGAATATTGTCAGACTGGTTATGGTTCTTCTTTGGTAGTGACGGATAATTCGGCGGTGGGACAAAGTACGGAAATGAAACCGTTATATTTGTATGAGTCCGATATTCAGAACAATACCTACTTGATTGTGGAAGGAACTTATGAGAATAAAGACTATTTCTATAAGTTGGTGCTGGTTGATGGAAACTATAATCTCATGGATATTTTGCGCAATCATTCATACACATTTACTATTATCAAAGCTAAGGGGCCCGGTTATGATACGGTAGAGGATGCCAAGGCATCCAAAGCTTCCAATGTTGATTTGGATTATAAGTTATCAGTTGATGATAGTTACTCTTATGAAATGATATCCAACAATGATTTTTATTTGGGGGTAAGTAATTCAGTATTTATAGCTTATGCCAGTGAAGATAAAATTTATGAAGTAACTAGTGTGGCTACTAATTGTAAAACGAACTTTCTTAATTCATGTCGTATTGGTGATAATCATATAGAAGTGGATGATGCTTTTTCACTGACTAACCCGGCTGATGGGGCAAGAATACCTATAGTGGAAGGGAGTACACCTGACCCTAATATTACTCAGGTAGAATCCTTAATCACTTCCAAATTGAGGCTGCATGAAGATTATCAGACGGATGAGGGAGGAATTTATAGGAAGAACGCATACATCACCTTGAAATTAGGCAATTTGGAGAAAAAGATTCGCGTCAGGCAAAGACTTGCTGTACCTCAAGAAGGGCTGATTTTAAAATATATGCCTACTACTGAAGATGTGGATAGTTATGATATGAATTTTTATTGTCTGACTGCTTATGTGGAGGCTGGGGCCGATAATCCCAAGACTTGGATAAAGCTACGTCCTTCATCAAGCGATGGACGGAATATAACAGATCGGATAACAGTAGATGATGGGAAAATTTATATGGAGGTAACAGCTAATGAAGGGACGGCATCCCGAAACGGCTTGGTGTATCTGACCACTATAAAAGCTCCTGATAATTCTTCCGGTATCCGTACCACACAACGTGTTAAGATTAATATCACTCAGAAAGGTAAAACGATTGTCTCAAATTAAAAGTAATGTAGATGAAAAAGAAAATACTATTCATTCTCTTTATATCGGGTTGTTTTCTGACCGGAAGTAATGCACAGAGTATTGCAGTGAAGAGCAATCTGCTCTATGATGCCACTTCAACTCTAAATATGGGAGTGGAATTGGGATTGTCACGTCAGTGGACTTTGGATGTCCCCCTCAACTATAATCCTTGGAAACCGGGTAATGGCAGGCGTTTGCGTCATTGGGGAATACAACCGGAAGCCCGTTATTGGTTTTGTGAGCGTTTCAATCGCACGTTTGTGGGTTTGCATGGTCATTATGCCGATTTCAATGTAGGAGGATTTCCTGATTGGGGATTCATCAGTAAGAATATGCAAGACAATCGTTATCAGGGATACCTGTATGGCGGAGGCATTTCAATAGGACATTCATGGATTTTGAAGAAACGTTGGAGTTTGGAGGCGTCTTTGGGAATAGGATATGCGCATATTGTATATGATAAGTATCCTTGTGCGGAATGTGGCACTAAACTGAAATCAGGCAGAAGAAACTATTTTGGTCCTACAAAGGCAAGTATATCACTTATTTATATAATCAAATAATTGAACCATAATGAAAAGAAATAGATATATCATAGCATATGTACTGCTTGCTTTTTGCTTTATCAAGCATCCGGTTGTAGGACAGAACCGCTCTTTTACAGGTACTGTCACTATACATCCCGTACGCTTGGAACAGGTGGGTGATTCACTCTATATAGAAATGGATATGGTGTTGGAGGATGTAAAGATGAACACATCTCGTGGCGCTGATTGGATTCCCCAATTGGTTTCTGCATCATGTACTCTTAATTTACCGCGTATTTCATTGAAAGGAAGAGATGAATACAAAGCTTATGAACGATATCTGACTCTTATGACTAACCGGGAAAAAGCAAGTTATGACTTCCCCTATATTGTGAAAAAGATAGTTGGAAGGAAAAATGCGATGATTTCTTATCAATATCACTTGCCTTACGAGGCATGGATGGCAGATGCCTGTCTGAATATACGGCGTGACGAGTGCGGTTGCGGTGAAACTGCATGGATGGAAATAGAACCTTTGATGGAAAAAGTAACATTGGAGTATCCTCTGATTCCCTATGTGATAACTCCTCATCTGGCCTATATCAGGCCTGTTGTAGAACAGGTAAAACAGAGAGATGTACAGGCGGAATGTTTCTTAGATTTTGAAGTGAATAAAGTGGATATCCGTCCTGAATATATGAATAATCCGCAGGAACTGGCCAAGCTTCGTGCGATGATTGACGAACTGAAAGCAGACGCTGATATTCAAGTGAAAAGTTTGGATATTATCGGTTATGCCTCACCGGAAGGTTCGTTGGCAAATAATAAACGGTTGTCTGAAGGACGCGCTTTGGCGCTTCGTGATTATTTGGCAGGCTTATATGACTTTCCCCGTTCCCAATACAATATCTTGTTTGGTGGAGAAAATTGGGCAGGCTTGGTAAAAACACTCCAACATACAAATATTGATTACCGAAAAGAGTTATTGAACATGATTACAAACAACCCCTATGACCAAACCTTAAAATTGAAGTTGCGAGAATTTCGTGGAGGTATCCCCTATCAATATTTGTTGAGGAGTGTTTATCCTAAACTCCGTGTCGCCATATGTAAGGTAAACTATGAAGTGAAGAATTTCAAAGTTGATGAGGCTAGGGAAGTGTTTAAGAAGCGTCCGCAGAATTTAAGTTTGGATGAAATGTTTTTGGTGGCCAATAGTTATCCGGAAAATTCACTTGAATTTCTGGAGGTTTTTGAGACTGCTGCCCGTATGTATCCGGAAGATGAAGTGGCGGGTATCAATGCTGCTGTTGCATCCCTTTCACGTAATGATCTGGTTTCAGCGGAAAGATATCTGAAAAGGGTGAATTTAAAAAGAAACCAGCCGGTATATGATAATGCGATGGGAGTCTGGATGTTGCTGAAAGGAGATGATGAATCAGCTGAAAAGTATTTCAAAAATGCTGCTGATTCCGGACTTGATGCCGCCAAAAAGAATTTGTTGGAATTAGCGGAAAAGAAGTCGGATGTTATTAAAATGGAACAGAGAAGAGATAAATAATTTAGTTAGAAACACTTTAATGAATTGTAAAACAATGAGAAAGAAAAACGTATTAATGTCAGCAATTGCGGCTTTAGCATTTGCGGCATGTAGCAGTGATGATGTACTCCTGGAACAAGATACCGGGATTGTAACGAATCCAACAGGAAATGCATGGGTGGCATTGGATATAAAGACACCTTCTGTATCAAGATCTCGTGCATTGCATGATCCTAATAAGGAGGACGGTACTGCTGAGGAGTCATCGGTTTCTACTGTCAGAGCTATTTTTTTTGATGCAAGTGAGCAACTGACGGATGATATTGAGTTGACAGGTGTCGAAGCCGGTAATCCAGGACAGCCTAACGGAGGGGTAAGTAAGCCTTTCAAAGTGGATGCAAAATCAAAGCGTATCTTGATAATAGCAAATCCCGGAGCAGGTTTCCCGGCTAAAGGCTCTTTTGGAACAGGGGCTTCTTATAGTACGGTCAATGGTGTTCTTGCCTTGTCGTTAGGAGCGGATGTGACACAAAATGTAGCGAAGAATGGCAGCTTTATGATGTCGAATGCAAAAGGAAGGCTGGAACCTTCAGTTTCAACAACAGATGGAACCGATGCTGACCTTGCATTGTATAAAACTGAAGAATTGGCTAAGAACAGTCCGTTGGCTATTCACATTGACCGTGTCGTAGCCAAGGTGCGTGTATATGTAAAGCAGGAAAGTGATGTGGCTACTATTGCAAATCCCAAATGGATTTTGAATATTACGAATACAAAGTTTTTTCCTGTATCCGAAAGAATATTGACTTGGAATGAGGATCCGGCCAACGGTGGACGTGGAACTTGTATTACTCCTTTTGATCAATATAAGATTGGTTCGTATAGAAAAGACCCTAATTATGATAATCAGAATGGAGGTCTGGATTATATGGTAATTAGTAATGATGTGGCAATTGTCAATGATCCGGGAGAAAGCCAGTATTGTCTTGAAAATACTCAGACCAGTATTCATAATCTTCATCAATATACTACGCAAGTATTATTGAAAGTGGAATTTTTGCCGAAAGCATTTAAAAAGCCTCATACAACAGATTTAGGAACACCTGATCCGAATAAGGATTTTATGAGAATTAATGGTGGCTTTTATACTTTTGATACATTGAAAGAATGGATTGAAGCTGAATTGAGAAGTAAATATGACGCCACCGGTACTAGTAAACCTTCTGTTACTACTACATTGACAGATGCTTTGAATGTGTATTTGGATAGTAAAGGAATAGGTAAAGTATCTCTTCTGGATTCCGGTGTTAATGTAGATGCTTTGGTAATCACATTCAATGGTAAAATTGATGAAATAAAAGGAAAAGGTGCAGGGG
>ERZ724518.1325-NODE-1325-length-11125-cov-9.572990_pt1 | contig 11125 bp, 14 predicted proteins | sample MGYA00376051_ERZ724518 | MGnify/ENA primary metagenome ERZ724518 (study PRJEB28724, sample SAMN07190885) | wastewater metagenome | isolation source: influent of sewage treatment plant in Hong Hong | place: Hong Kong | collected 2016-03-17 ... | reverse complement strand
TCATCATTTAAAGTATTGAAAAAACTTATCCTTCTTATTGTCTCTTCTATTGTCACATCGCACCTTCAGGTGGTTTTATTTAAGGTATTGTATATTATGCTTGTAAAAATTTTAATTAAAATATAAAAATAGGGTTTATTATGAATTTTAAAAAATATATAAAAGCAGTTGGTACAGGTGTAAAGGGAAATAGAGATTTAACAAAAGAAGAGACATTTGATGCAATAGAATCAATTTTACTAAATAATGCTACATCAGCTCAAATAGGGGCTTTTTTAATTGGTTGGAGAACAAAACTTGAAACAAATGAAGAATTAAGTGGAGCAGTAGAAGCTTTAAGAAAATATATTAAATTTAAAAAAGTTGAAGATTCTATTGAACTTGGTTATTCTTTTGATGGAAGATGTGAAAATCCATTTTTATTTCCACTATTTGAAAAAGTTTTAGAAGATTTTTATAAGAAAAATAGTGATGTAAGAAGATTAAACTTAGTAATTTCAGGTGATTATTTACAACCAGCTAAAAATGGTCTTACAACAAAAGAGATTTTCCAAAATATTGACAAAGGTCAATACATACATTTTTTTGATAGGGTAGAATACTTAAAAGAGTTAAGTGACATTACATCTTTAAGACATGAATTAGGACTTAGAACAGCTTTTAATACAGTTGAGAAATTACTAAATCCAAGTTTGAGTGAATATGGAGTTACTACAGCTTTTCATAAACCATATGTTCAAAAGTATATAGAGATTTTTTCTCCATATTTTGAAGATGTTGTGGTTTTAAAAGGAAGCGAAGGAAGTCCAGAAGTTCTTAAAGATGGTAAGTTTTGGAAAATGGAAAATAATAGTATTGTAGAGATGAGTTTTTCCCTAGAAAAATATGGAATTACTTACAATAAAGAGTATGAAAATATCTCTTTACAAGAGTCATTAAATATTGTTAAAAATCCAGATGAGAGTATTTTAAAACTTGCAAAATTTAATGTTGCTTTATACCTTTTATTTGCAAAAAGGGTTTCTTCTTTAGATGAGGCTTGGCAAAGATTAAACTAAAAAGGTAATTTTATGTTAACAGATGGATTTGGCAGAAAAGTTGATTATTTAAGGGTTTCTGTAACTGAAAGATGTAATTTCAGATGTCAATATTGTATGCCAGAGAAACCATTTTCTTGGGTTCCACGAGAAAATTTATTATCTTATGAAGATTTATTTAAATTTATAAAAGTATCTATTGATGAAGGTATAAAAAAAGTTAGAATAACAGGTGGTGAACCATTATTAAGAGAAGGCTTAGATGTTTTTCTAAAAATGATATTTGATTATAAAAATGATATAGATTTAGCTTTGACAACAAATGGATTTTTACTTCCAAAAGTAGCTCAAAGACTGAAAGATGCAGGACTTAAAAGAATAAATATTTCATTGGACTCTTTAAATGAAGCAACTGCTGCAAAAATTGCTCAAAAAGATGTTTTAAAAACTGTTTTAGAAGGAATTCAAGCAGCTTCAGATACTGGATTAAAAATTAAAATTAATTGTGTTCCTATAAAAAGTGTAAATGAAAATGATATTCTTGATGTTTTAGAATTTTGCAAAACGAAAGGATATGTTGTAAGATTTATAGAATTTATGGAAAATCATCATGCAAAAGATGGAGCAAAAGGTTTAAATTCTGATGAGATAAAAGATATTATATCTTCAAAATATCCAAATTTTAAAATGGTTCCAAGGGATAATAGCTCTCCTGCACAATATTATGAATTAGAAGATGGGTATCAATTTGGAATTATTGAACCCCATAAAGATGACTTTTGTTCAGCTTGTAATAGAATTAGATTAACTTCAGAAGGTTATTTAATTCCTTGTTTATATTTTGAAGATGCTATGAGTATAAAAGATGCTGTTCAAAATAATAGAATTGATGAAGCTGTAGAGATATTAAAAAATGTATTGGCAAATAAACCAGAAAAAAATCGATGGTCTGCAAAAGATGATAATGAGATTTCAACAAGAGCTTTTTATCAAACAGGTGGATGAGTTAAAATATTAATTAAAACTAAAGTTTTTTTTGGTATAATTCGCGCTCATTTTATTGTAAATGAATAAATTAACATATACCTATTAGGAGGTCAACATGGCTTTAGATCAGGAAGTAAAAGCAGCTATAATTGCAAAATACGGTAAAAAAGATGGTGATACAGGTTCATCAGAAGTTCAAATTGCTTTATTAACAGAGCAAATTAAAATATTAACAGAACACTTAAAAGTTTTTAAAAAAGACCATTCATCAAGATTAGGTTTATTAAAAATGGTTGGTAAAAGAAAAAGATTACTAGCATACTTAAGAAGAACAAACTATACTTCATTTGTTGAGTTAGTTGCATCTTTAGGAATCAGAGCTAAATAATTTTAGTTTTTGTTCTATAAAAAGGGTTGTAGTTTTGCTACAACCCTTTTTTTTTGTTTAAATATTTTGTTTATTTAATTATAATAACGAATATTAATAATAGTTCTTGTAAAATAAACAAAAAAATATTGGAATTTTATAATATGTTATTAACAAAAAAAAGTGAATATGCTTTACTCTCATTAATTGCAATAGCAAAAAGTGATGAACCTAAAAATGTAGATGAACTATCAAGAGAATTAAATATATCAAAATCGTTTTTAGCAAAAATCATGCAAAATTTAGCAAAGCACAATTTAGTAATATCTCATAGAGGTGTAAATGGTGGGTTTGCCTTAAATAAATCGTGGGAAACAATGACAATTTTAGAAATTGTTGTTGCTGCTGAAGAGAAAATACCTTCTGTTTTTGAATGTTCCCCTTCTGTTGGAAGTTGCCCAAATCAGTTAGCTACACTTTGTACAATCTGGCCTTTATTAAATAATCTACAATTAAGAATAAATGATTTTTTAGAAAAATTAACATTAAAAGATATTGCATAATGAAATTTTTTCATATCTCACATACCGATTTAGACGGATATGGATGTCAATTAATTACTAAAGAGTATTTTAAAGAAGGTTCTTTTTACAATGCAAATTATGGATTAGAAGTAAAATTAAGTATAAAAAAAGTTTTAGAAGATTTACTTCAATATAAAGAAGAAGAGATATTTATATTAATTACAGATTTAAATTTAACATTTATTGAAGCAAAAGAATTAGATAAAGATGTAAATGATTTAATCAATAATGGATATAAAATAAAGCTTCAGCTTTTGGATCATCATATTAGTGGTAAAAAGAGTGCAGATAGTTTTTATTGGTATTATCTTGATGAAAAAAGATCAGCAACTAAAATCGTTTATGATTTTATGTTTGAGGAATTTGATGGTTTTGATATTGAAACAAGAGAGTGGTTATCTCCCTTGGTTGATTGTATTAATGCTGTTGATATTTGGCTTGAAAATGAAGTTAGAAATTTCGAATTTGGTAAAGTAATAATGTCGATGATAACAAAAGTTAGAGAAATAAATAATATTTTATTTGCTGACTTAAATAGGGATTTTAGATTCTTTTTATTAAAAAAATCTGCACCTTATATAAACCAAGTAGATGGATATATTAAATTAGATAATGAAATACATTTTATCAAAAAAGATTTTTTAATATTAAATGGCAAAGATGATACTTTAGATAATTTGTCAGCAATATATTTAGTAAAATCTCTGGAAAGCATAAAAGAAGAATTGACAATCTCTTATAAAGGTCAAAAAGGTCTTTTTACCTATTGTTTAGGATCTATTTCTATCCCTGCAAATGCTTTTTTAAGAGCAAACCCTGATTATGATTTTTTTATTGATATAAATAAAAAAGGTAATGCTTCTTTTCGAGCCGATGGTAAGGTTGATGTGGCTTTAATGGCAGCAAAATTAGCAAATGGTGGTGGACATGTAAATGCTAGTGGTTGCAAATTTGAGGATTTTAAAGAAGTAATTGATTTAATGGAAGTAAAAAATTACTTGCAAAGTAAATTAGATAAGATTTAATATATTATTTTTAGTATACTTTTAAATAAATTATTTATAATGAAACAATTTTATTATTAAGGATATAAAATGGAATGTGAATTCCCAACAGTAAACTCAAAAAGTGAAGAAATAATAGAAATATTTAAAAATACAAAAACAATTGCAATAGCTGGATTATCACCTGATCCTACAAAAGCTTCAAATATGGTAGCAGCATATTTACAAAGTGTAGGATATAAAATAGTTCCTGTTTACCCAAAAGAAGAGATGATTTTAGGTGAAAAGGTTTATAGAACAATTAGTGAAATACCTTTTAAAATTGATATGGTAGATATTTTTAGAAAACCAGATGCAATTGCCGAGATTGTGGATGAAGCAATTAAATTAGGTAATGTTGATACGGTTTGGTTTCAATTAGGACTTGTTAATAATGAAGCAGCAGCTGCTGCTAAAGAAGCAGGTTTAAAAGTAGTACAAAATAAATGTACTAAAATAGAACATAGAAATTTTTTCTAATTTAACTCTTTAGATGTATTGTTAAGTACTAATTTAGCAATACATCCACTTTTCCCATCTTCCCTATTTACAAGGGTAATTTTTGCTCTTAATGCATCAGCTGCATTTTTTGCTAAAAATAGTCCAAGTCCAACGCCACTTTGGTTACCTATTCTTTTAAATGGAGCAAATAAATCAACATTTTCAGGTATTCCTATTCCTTCATCTGTTACAGTTATAATAATTTTTTCTCTTGTTTTTTTCAATCTTATTGCAATTGATTTTTCATTGGGTGTAAATTTTATTGCATTTTGAACAAAGTTTTGTAAAATTTGATTAAGTAAAGTTACTTGAATAGAAGTATTTAAATGATTTACATTAGAAAAAAAAGTAATAATTATATTTTTTTGAGCACTTAACATTCTGTAATCATTTGTTTTTTTCTTTATGTATTCTACAATATCTAAATTAACCATTTGTTCGAATTGTGCACCCTCTGTTCTTCCAATATCTAAAATAGAAGAGATCATTTTATTCATTTCATCAATTTGTTTTACAGTTAAATTTAGGGCTTCTTCATATTGCTCAACTTCTCTTTTTTTCTTTAAAGTTACTTCATTTTTTAATTTCATAACAGCAAGTGGAGTTTTAAGCTCATGGGCTGCACCTATAAAAAGTTCTTTTTTAAATTTTACATAGGTTTCTATTCTATTTGTTAAAGAGTTAATTGAATCAGCAAGTGAGTGAAATTCTATAGGTAAATCTTTCTTATCAATTTGAGATAATGAATTTTCATCCATATTTGACAATTTTTTATTAATTTGAATAATTGGTTTTAGAAGTGATTTTGAAACAAATAAAGAATAAACTAACATCAAAATAAATCCAGGAATTGCCAAAACAAATAGGTTCTTAAATATAACAGAATAAAGTAATTCTCTTTCTAAACTAATATTTTTATCTATTTCTAGGAATAATCTGTTTTCTAAATCAAAAGGATATAGTAGTTTTATAAAATAATCATCATTTTTTTTGTAATTAATAAATTTATAATTTACTAGATTTTCATTTTTGATTAGATTTATTGTTAGATTATCATTTTGTATAGGAATAAAATTATTTGAAGAAATAGAGGCTTTATATAGTTGAACAGCATGGTTTAACATATTTTTTTGAATATCATCATAAACAGTGCTTCTTGCGTATTCGTAAAATATAAATGAGAGAGTTATGATGAAAAGTGAGGTAGCTATAATCAGTTTACTATAAAACTGTCTATATATACTCTTACTTTCCATTGTTAATAACTTAGATTATTTGATTTTAGCATCTTCTGCAACATTAGGGTAACAGAATCTATATCCTCTTCTTCTAATTGTTTCAATTGTAGAGATGTTTAATGGTTTGTCCATTTTTTGTCTAATTTGGTTAATTGCAACTTCAATTACGTTTGGAGTTACTAATTCTGGTTCTTCCCAAATTGCATCAAGTAATTGCTCTTTTGAAACGATTTGATCTCTATGTCTTGCTAAGTGAGTTAAAACTTCAAAAGGTTTACCTTTTAATTCAATTTCTTCACCTGCATATTCAATTTTTTCTTCATCAGGATTGATTATTAAATCATCAATTTCTATGATATTTGTTCCACCAAATCTAAGTCTTGCTTCAATTCTAGCAAGTAAAATATCAAAGTCGAATGGTTTTTTAATAAAATCATCAGCACCTGATTTTAAAGCTTCGATTTCTGATTCTTTGTCATCTCTTGCTGAAAGAATAACAACAGCAGTTCTTGAACTTCTATTTTTTACAATTTTACATAATTCAATACCATCACCATCTGGTAACATCCAATCTGTTAATACTAAATCGTAATTTCTAATATCAATAAAATATTCAGCATCTTTATAATTTTCAGCTGTATCAACTTGGTAACCAAAGTCTGTAAGACCTTCTTGTAATGTTCTGTTTAGTGTTATTTCGTCTTCAATAATCAAAATTCTCATAATATTCCTTAAATTTAAGTTAAGTTTAAATTTTGCGGAATTGTATCATAAAATTTTGAAAATTTAAAGCTTTTTTAAGTTAAATTTTAAAATTTAATAAATCTATTAATTTTTAATAAAAATAATTAAAAAAAATTACTATTTTAAGCAATAAATTAACTGTTTATTAACTATGAAAAGATAAAATACGAAAAATAAAAAATCCAAGGAATATTATGAAAAAAATAGTAACAAGTTTTGTTGCATCGTTAGCATTAGTAGGCGCATTAAATGCAGCTGATTATGGTTCAGTTGATGGTGATTTGATTACAAAACAAGATATTGCAGTGGTTTTACAAGATCCAAGAATTGATTTTGAGAAATTACCAGATGCTACTAAAAAACAAGTACTTGAACAAGTAGTAAATAGAAAATTAATTGCAAAAAATGCTCTTAAAAATGGTGTTGAAAAAGACCCTCAATATATAGAAGCAATTGCAGGTATTAAAGAAGATTTAGCACTTCAAGTTTGGCAAAAAAATGAAGTTGATAAATTAAAATTTACAGAGCAAGATAAAAAAGATTTCTTTGAAAAAAATAAAGATAAATTTGTGATGCCAGAAATTTTAGATTCAAGACACATTTTAGTTAAAACTGAAGCTGAAGCTAAAGCTATTATTGCAGAACTTGATAAAGCTGCTAAAAAAGAAGACAAATTTGCTGATTTAGCAAAAGCAAAATCAACAGATGCAACTGCACAAAATGGTGGTTATTTAGGAAAAGTTCCAGCTGATAAATTAGTTCCTGAATTTACAAATGCTGCTAGAACTTTAGCTAAAAATAGTTACTCTAAAATACCAGTTCAAACACAATTTGGTTATCATGTAATTTTCTTAAAAGATAAAACACCTTCAAAAGCTTTAACATATGAAGAAGTAGAAGGAAAAATTAATCAAATTTTAATTGGAAATGCATTTAGTAAAAAAGTAAAAGAAATAACTGACGAATTAAAAAAAGACGCTAAAATAGTTATCAAATAAGGAGTTATAGAATGGGTGTATTAGATGTAGTTAAGCCAGGTGTTTTAACTGGAAGCGAAGCAAAAAAACTTTTTGCTTACGCTAAAGAGAATAATTTTGCAATACCAGCTGTTAATGTTGTAGGAACAGATTCTGTTAATGCTGTTTTAGAAGTGGCTGCAAAAGTTAATTCACCAATTATTATTCAATTTTCAAATGGTGGAGCAGGTTTTTATGCTGGAAAAGGTTTAAAAACTGCAAATGCAGCTGTTCTTGGTGGAATTAGTGGTGCAAACCATGTTCATACTATGGCTGAAGCTTATGGAATACCTGTAATTTTGCATACAGACCATGCTGCTAAAAAACTATTACCTTGGATTGATGGTTTATTAGATGCAGGGAAAGCTCACTTTGAAAAAACAGGAAGACCTTTATTTACTTCTCATATGCTTGATTTAAGTGAAGAGCCTTTAGAAGAAAATATTGAAATTTGTGTTGAGTATTTCAAAAAAATGAATGCACTTGATATGATGTTAGAAATCGAACTTGGAATCACAGGTGGTGAAGAAGATGGTGTTGATAACTCGGATGTTGATAATGCACTTTTATATACTCAACCAGAAGAAGTTTCATATGCTTATGAAAAATTAAGTCAAGTTGGTGAAAATTTCACAATTGCTGCATCTTTTGGAAATGTTCATGGTGTTTATAAGCCAGGTAACGTTGTATTAAGTCCGAAAATTTTAGATAACTCTCAAAAGTATATTCAAGAAAAATTAGGAACTTCTGCAAAGCCAGTAGACTTTGTATTCCATGGTGGTTCAGGTTCACTATTAAGTGAAATTAGAGAAGCTATTGAGTATGGTGTTATTAAAATGAATATTGATACAGATACACAATGGGCAACTTGGGATGGAATTAGAGCTTATGAAGCTAAATATCACGATTATTTACAAGGACAAATCGGAAACCCAGAGGGTGAAGATAAACCAAATAAAAACTATTATGACCCAAGAAAGTTTATAAGAGCTGGACAAGAATCAATGATAGCTAGACTTGAAGTTGCATTCTCTGATCTTTGTGCAATAAATAAGAATTAATTAGAGATTTTCTCTAATTAATTAAAAAACAGGGAAAGAAGTTTATTTCTCTTCCTATTCTAGAAGAAATATAACTTATAATGCAGTTACGTTTTCTGCTTGAAGACCTTTTTCACCTTGACCAACTTCAAAAGTTACTTTTTGTCCATCATTTAATGAAACTCTTCCATATCCAGTATTATTGATGTTTCTGTAATGTACGAATACATCTTTCCCACCATTTTCTTGCTCGATAAATCCATAACCTTTTTCGCTGTTAAACCATTTTACTGTACCGTTTACTAATGTTGCCATTGTAACTCCTTTTTTTGTTAAAATATACTTCATTTCTAAAGTCTTGAAGATATAAAATTGAGAATTCTTTAGATTGATTGCATACTTAAAACAGACGTTACAAGAAAAACATAAAAACTATAGATGAACTCTAAACCATCTTTCAATTGATTCATTATATCAGAAAATTAAGGAAATACTTTTTTTTAAGACAAAATCTATTTTTTAGCTTCTTCATTAGTAACTAGTGCAAGGTTTGAAAGATTGTATTTTTGAAGTAAATCTAATATTTTTACGACTCTTTCATATTCTACTTTTTTATCAATTTTTACAATTACAGGTTTTTGTTTATTTTTAATTGCTTTTAGGTTATCTTCAAGGGATTCAAAAGAAACTTCAATACCTTTTATTGCTAATTTCGTTTTGTTAAGTTCAATAAATACCTGTTCTTCCTCTACTTTCATCTCTTTTGCACCGGCTGTTGGCAAATCAAGAATTAGAGCATTTTCTTCTTTTTTGAAGACAGAAGTTACGATGAAAAATATTAAAAGAATAAAAACTACATCAATAACAGGAGTTAAATCTAAACCTAATGATTCTCTTCTTTTCATCTTAGTTATTTCCAACTAACTCTTTTTTAGCTTTTAATTCTATATTGTCAATCATTGAAATAAAGTGATTATAAGCTATTTGATGTGGAATGGCTACAATTATTCCTGCTATTGTTGTAATTAGTGCTATTCCTATTCCATTTGAAAAAATTGTTGGATCACCTAATCCTTTTGCAGTTATCTCTTCAAAAGAGATATAAACTCCAATTACTGTTCCCAAAAGTCCTAACAGTGGAGAGATAGATGCTATATTTTTTATAGTAGTTAGTCCAGTTTCTAATTTTTGTACTTCATATTCAATTTGTGCAATAATTGATACGTTTGGATTTATTTTATTTTTAATTTTTTCAATAATTTGATTTTTTCTAGGAAGTGTAAGAAATTTCCATAAAATTATTGTAAATCCAATAATATTCAAAGCAATTAAAATATAAACAATAACTCCACCTTTATCTATATAGCTCATTAAACCCATGTAAACCTCAATAATTTTTTCGCTATTGTACAAAACTTTTGTTAAGAGATGGTACAATTTTCTTATGAACTATACTAATTCACCTATAGAAAAAATAAATTTTAATAATCAAGAATATTTTATAAAAAGAGATGATTTACTTCATAAAGATTTTTCAGGAAATAAAGCTAGAAAGTTTTACTATTATTTAGTTAATGATTTTCCAAATATCAAAAAAGTTGTATCTTATGGATCAAGTCAATCAAATGCAATGTACTCATTATCAGTTTTATGTAAAGTTAAAAATTGGGAATTTGATTATTACGTGGATCATATAGCTTCATTTTTAAAAGATAATCCAATAGGAAATTATAAATTTGCAATTGATAATGGGATGAATATTATCGAAGGGAAAATTCCTGAATTATTTGATAATGAAACACTATTTATTAGTGAAGGAGGAGCCCTTAAAGAAGCTTCTTTTGGAATAGAAATTTTAGCTTTAGAAATAAAAACTTGGGCTATACAAAATAATATTGAAAAATTAAAAATCTTTTTGCCAAGTGGTACTGGAACAACGGCATTATATCTGCAAAAACATCTACCTTTTGAAGTTTTAACTTGTGCTTGTGTAGGAGATAAAGAGTATTTGCAAAAACAATTTGAAATGCTTGAGAAAGATAAATTTCCCACTATATTAGAAAATTCTAAAAAATATCATTTTGGAAAATTATATAAAGAGTTCTTTGAAATACATAATGAACTTTTAAAACAAACTAATATTGAATTTGATCTACTTTATGATAGTTTGGGTTGGATATGTATAGATAATTATATAAAAAATACAAATATTGAGACATATAAAATATTGTATATTCATCAAGGTGGAATTATAGGAAATGCTTCAATGAAAGAAAGATATTTACACAAATATAATTAAAAATATTTTTTCTTTATAAAAAAAAAGATACAATTCTTTATGTTAACAAAAGATGAAAAAAAACTCATTAAATTAATCAAAATCACTCCATTATTTATAGTTGGAATAATTTGCTTTATTGTAACAATATTTTTGTATATTGAAAAAAATAGTTCATTACGAGCAAATTTAGAGATATTAAAAATTGATTATTTGGAAAAGAATAAAGAAACAATCAAAAATCAAGTAGAAAATGTTTATAACTATATATATCATAAAAAATCAAATAG
>ERZ724518.1323-NODE-1323-length-11128-cov-19.588910_pt1 | contig 11128 bp, 14 predicted proteins | sample MGYA00376051_ERZ724518 | MGnify/ENA primary metagenome ERZ724518 (study PRJEB28724, sample SAMN07190885) | wastewater metagenome | isolation source: influent of sewage treatment plant in Hong Hong | place: Hong Kong | collected 2016-03-17 ... | reverse complement strand
TAAAAGATATGGGTAAAGTTATGGGAGTTGCTTCTAAAAAATTTGCTGGTGTTGCCGATGGAAAAAGAATAAATGAGATGGTGAAAAAATTATTATCATAATACTATTACCTAAAGTTTAAGAGGATTAATGGATAAATATGCAAACAAATATATAACATTTACAATAAATGATGATAATGGTATAAAACAGATAAAACTAAGAAAAAAGCCTTTCTTTTATACTTTATATACATTTATTGGACTATTTTCTATATTTGTAGCAGCATTTATTTTTATAAATCTTTCGTTAATTCAAATGGATAATGATAGATTAGATATTGAGCTTGAATTAGTAGAGTTTAAAAGAATAAACGAAGAGCTAAATAATTTAGTTAGTCAAACTCAACTAGAACTTCATGAAAAAAATGAAGAGATAAGTGAAGCTACTGATTATTTCAATAAAATGGAAAACATCATAGGAATTCCAACTGAAAATGAACTTCCACTAAAACAAAGAGTAGATATTGCAAGACTTAATACAGAAGAGAGAACAACACTTTTACAACTAATTCCTAGTGGATCTCCTGTAGAAGATAGGGTTATAAATAGCTACTTTGGATATAGGCATCATCCTGTTTTAAATAGGAAAGCTTTGCATATGGGGATTGATTTAAAAGCATCTGTTGGAACGCCTGTTTATGCAACAGCAGATGGTATTGTTGAGACTTCAAGTTTTGATAGATTTAATGGAAATTTAATAGCAATTCAACATATATATGGGTTCAAATCCTATTATGCCCACTTAAACAAAACTTTGGTAAAATCTGGCTCTTTTGTTAAAAAAGGGGATTTAATAGCATATTCAGGAAATACAGGGATAAGTAGCGGACCTCATTTACACTATGAAGTTCGTTTTTTATCAAGATCTCTTGATCCACTTACTTTTGTAATGTGGGACATGAAAAATTATACAGAAATTTTTGAAAAGGAAACAGAAATATCATGGGATTCTTTAATAACAGCAATCAGTCACATAAAAATACAAAATCCGACTCCACAACCACAATTATCACTGCAGGCACAAAAATAACGGGGAATATAAACTTGTCTTGTAATTTATATATTGATGGTTACTTTGAAGGAAATATAAACTCAGAACAAGAGATAAATATTGGAAAGAATGGAAAAATAAAAGGAGAGATAACTGCTTTAAGAGTTATTGTTCAAGGCTTAGCAGAAGGCTCAATAAATGCAACAAGAGTAGATATAAAACCAGATGGAAAAGTTACAGGCTCAATTGAATCAGAAGAGTTTGTAATTGAAGCAAAAGGTATATTTGAAGGAAATAGTCTTGTAAAGACAAGTTTAAGCGAAAAATTAAAAGAGAAAAAAGAAGATTTTATTGAAAAAGAAGATATACAATAATAAAAAACATATAAAATTATCTTTTATACATTTTTAGTTATAATCACACTCATGCTGTTTGGTTTGCTAATCTTTTATTTTAGATAAATTAAAAAGGAAAATATGAAAAATTTTTTAAGTCAATTAAATGATATTGAATATAATGAAGCAATTTCAAATCAATTAGATACTCCTGAAAAACTAATACAGCTTCTGCTAAAAAGAGTTCATCCAAAAAATGTTGAAGTTATAATTGATATTTTAAAACAAGCTATTACTCCATCTATTAGCTCTGATTTAAACAATATTGCTGATGTTTTATTTGAACAACTTAAAAAAAATCCAAAAGATATTTTTGAAAAATCAGTACAGATACAAATAGAAAAATTAATATTTGAGAGATTTGAAAAAGATAAAAAATTAGTTATTCAAAAAACAGAAGATATATCAAAACTTGTTGTACTTATGGAAGAGTATTTCAATGAAGCTATTTTTAGTAGCGGAAATGGTTCTAAAAAAGTTTTAAATATAAAAGAGAAAATCCAAGCAATTGATCTAACAAATGGTGGAATCGAAGTTTTAAGCAAACTACAAAATGAACTTGTTGTTGCTGCTTCTTCTATTGAGCAAGAGATAAATAGTGTTACAAATAAACTAGAAAATGGAAAATCTAAAATAGAAGAGTTAGAAGAAAAAATAAATAGTTTAGAAAATGAGCTAAATAAAACAAAACAAGAAAATAGAAAAGATTTTTTAACTCAAGTTCTTACAAGAAAAGCATTTAATGAAGAGATGGTAAAAGTTGAAAACTCTTACAGTAGATTAAAGACTCAATATGCAGTAATATTTTTTGATATAGACCATTTTAAAAAAGTAAATGATACTTATGGTCATGAGTGTGGAGATGTAGTTCTTTCAACTTTTGGAAAAATTTTAGAGAAAAGTATTAGAGATATAGATTTAGTAGCAAGATATGGTGGAGAAGAGTTTATTGCTATTATACATTTTAATCTGGATAGAGAGCTATTAATGTTATTAAAAAGAATAAAATCAATAGTTACAGAAAATAGCTTTATTTATCAAGATAAAAAACTAAAAATCACTTTTAGCGCTGGAGTTACAATAAGAAATAAATATCCTACTTATGATATTGCTCTTCAAAAAGCAGACTCTTTATTATACAAAGCCAAAGATAGTGGAAGAAATAAAATTTTGTTAGATAATGGAATCGAGATTTAAAAGAGGTAGAAAAAAACCTACTTCTCTTTTCTTATTTTTGTAACTGATTTTCCACCAATAAAGTAGTTATCTGTACTAATCTCTTCTATTAAAACTATCGCATTTGAGCTAGATCGATTAAATATTTTACTAAAAAGTTCATTTATACCTTTTACTAACTCCTCTTTTTGCTCAACTGTTGCTCCGCCATCCTCATGCGTCATTTTTACATTTATTACTGGCATTTTTACTCCTTTTTTAAATTAAATTTAATAATATAAAATAGATTAATTTAGAGCATTTTTAAATTTTTTCAATTCCTCTTTTATACTTGGAACTCTCATAAAATGCTCTCCTATTAAAAAAGCATCAGCTCCAAGATTATGGAGTCTTTTTATAACTTCAATATCACTAACTCCAGATTCAGCAACAATTATTTTACCTTCAGGAATAAGTGGAATTAGCTCCTCACATAAATTCATATCCATCTCAAAAGTTTTTAAATTTCTATGGTTTATTCCTATAATATCTGCTTTACTTTTTAAAGCTTTAGTCAAATCCTCAAAATCGTGAATTTCAACTAAAACTTCTAAATTCAAACCTCTAGCATAACTATATAATTCATTTAACTCATCTTGACTTAGTGATTTTGCAATTAATAGTATAAAATCTGCTCCATATATCAAAGCCTCTGCAATTTGATATTTTGTAAGAATAAAATCTTTTCTTAAAAGTGGAATATTTGTAATATTTTTTATCTCTTTTAAATAATCCAAATTCCCCAAGAAAAAGTGTGGTTCTGTTAATATAGAAATTGCATTTGCACCAAAATCATTGTACTCTTTTGCTATTTGAAGATGATCAAAATCTTCTTTTATAACCCCTTTACTAGGACTTGCTTTTTTTACTTCAGCAATTATTCGAATAGGTTCATCGATTGAAGATTTTAAAAATTTCTTTACATCTTTTGTGGGGAAATTACCATCTGCTATTATATTTTCAAGCTCATCTAAAGATATTTTCTCTTCTCTTTTTTTTACATCTTCTAAAGTTTTATTATTTATTTTTTCTAGTATCATTCTCTTTACACTCCTTAATTTTTTCCCAATGCATCTTTATCTCTTCATCATTTAAACCTATTTCATCTACAATCAATTTCATATTTTTATATGCATCTTTACAATTTTTACTCTTATAATCGCCCCATGCTAGAGTATCTATAAAAGCAATATTTGTAGGATCTTGCTCCAATGCTTTTTTTACCAAAACCAAACCTTTTGGTATATCAATATCATAATCAATTAATAAATATGCCAAATAATTTTGATAAATAGGATTTGAAGATGTTTTTAAAGAGATATTAAATTTTTCAATAACACTTGCTAAAACACTATTTTTATCTTCTGCTAATTCAAACTCAATAATAGCTTGCTGTGCTAAATAATCAGGATTTGAACTATTTGTATATAATTTTTTGAGTAAATTATATGCTTTTTCTGGCTGTTTTGTTCGTTTATAAAGCTCTAAAAGAAAATCATCTTCAAGATTATTTCCTTCTAAAAATATTATAATATCATTTGCTTCAAAATTTTGAAACATTAAATTTGCTGTTTTATTTAATTGCAAAGCATCTTCACTATTTTTATAGTATAAAAACATCTCTTTTAGCAAAGATTGTATATTTTGCTTATCATTTAATTGATTATAAAAAGTCAAAAGTTGAAGTGCAATATTAAAATCATATTGGCTTTTTGGTAGATAATCTTTAAGATTTTCTACTGCATCTTTTTGTCGATTTAATTGAAAAAACTCTAAACTTGCTTTTGTCTGTACAAGTGAGCTTGAAACACCATATTTTAGAGCTTTATTAAAACTATCATAAGCTTTTTGAAACTCCTCTTTTGATATATATATTGTTCCTAAAAGTTCATAGTTGATACTATTTTTATATAAATCTGTTAGAGTAATAGCATTTTTTAAAGCCAAATCAAACTCTTGAAGCTTTAAAAGAGCAAAACTATACAATCTTAAAAGTATCTCTTCTTCTTTAATATTTGGTATAAAATATTTTGAAATTTGATCTTTTATTCCTTGATAATCTTGAAGTTGTGTAGCAATTGTTGCATAAGCAACCAAATATTCATATTTACTTGTATTTAAAAATAGTTTCAAGTATATCTCTTTTGCACTATCGTACATTCTTGAATTTTCCATCTCTAAAGCATAAATTATGTAGTAATCTTCTAGTTGAAAACTTTTTTCTTCTACTTTTAAATACTTTCTATTCTCTTTTTCATTTTTAAACTCTGCATCTTTAATAGTGCAAGAGACAAAAAAACTTAGAACTACTGTTATTATTAAATATTTTTTATAGCTGGGCACTCTTTATATACCTCTTTTTCATTATTTTTAAAATATTCCCAAAATGGAAAAGTCCTACACTGCGTTGGTCTATAATCATAAATAGAGCATTTTCTTTTTTCTAAATCAAAAAAACAACAAGCAAAACTATTATCTGCTAATTCTACCTCTTTTATGCTATATTTATACCCTACTTTAAAAAGATATTTTTCTCTAAAACTATCTAAAGTAAGTCCTAAATATTTTGATAAAGCTTCTATTTCAACAATATTTATCCAAATATATCCACTTTCACCTATGCAACAATTTCCAGCACAACTTTCACAAGCAGTAGGATTAAAAGAGAAATTGTATCCATTTTTTTTGATTAAATTACTCACAAAAAACCTTTATACTATGTGTTTGAGCCTCTTTATATATATTTTGTACAGTTTTCGTAAACTCATTGTTTTCATCAAAAACAATCAAAGGATTTAAAATTTTCACCAAAGATTTAGAATTTTTCTTAGCATAAATCATCACCAAAGTTGCATCTTTTGAATCATTTGGATGTACAAATTGTAAAGCTTCAAGGTTCAATTTAAACTCTTTTAAATACAAAATAATATCCGCTAACTGCTTACAATCATAACAGAAAAAAAATTTTCCATCATTTTTCAAAACTTGTGAAGATTTTTTTATAAAATCTCTTAAAGGCATATAATCATTGTATCTTGCAATTTTAATATTCTCTTTTTCACTTTTTATTACATCACTATGATAAAATGGTGGATTTGATATACAAATATCAAATTTTTTATCAAAATCAAGCTCTAAAAATGAGCCTTTGTGCATTGTTGAAGATATTTTATTTATTTTTGCATTTTTTGTTGAAAAAAATTGAAAAATATCTTGAATCTCAACTTGATTTAGATTTGTTTTTCTGTATTTATTAGAAAATAAAAGACCTAAAATACCACTTCCACTTCCAATATCGAGAACTTCTCCACTTATATTTTTATATTTTTCTAAAGATTTACAAATAAAACTATGTAAAAAATGTGTATCACTATTGTAACAATAACCATTTTGAGGTTGATATAATACCAAAAAGCTTCCTTTTTTAAAATCTTTGGATTATATCTAAATTATTTATAGTTTTCTTTTAATAAAATAAGCTAAATTATAGTAATATTGTTCCCAAAATTATAAAATTTATAAATTTTTATTATATTTTAGTAAAGGAAAATTATGTCAAATGTTGAAGCTCCTTTAAATACACCTGTATGGGTAAATGAGAGTAGATGTAAAGCCTGTGATAGATGTGTATCTGTATGTCCAGCTGGAGTTCTTGGGATGAGACAAGATATTCACTCAACTTTAGGTTCTATGGCAACTGTTATTCATCCTGAAGCTTGTATTGGATGCAATGATTGTGAATTATCTTGCCCTGATTTTGCTATTTTTGTCGCTGATAAAAAAGAGTATAAATTTTCAAAATTAAGTGATGAAGCAAAGCAAAGACAAGAGAGAATTATAAAAAATAATTATAAAATATTAGATGAAGATAAAAAGGTTTGATTATGTCAAGAGAATTAATATCAACAGGAAATGAATTAGCAGCATTAGCTGCTGTTGATTCAAAATGTGAGTTTTTTGGAGGTTACCCTATTACACCTTCAAGTGAAATTATGCATTCATTATCATCAAAACTTCCTGCAATTGGTGGAGTTTGTATTCAAATGGAAGATGAAATTGGAGGAATTTGTTCCGCTCTTGGAGCTGCTATGAGTGGTAAAAGATCAATGACAGCTTCTTCTGGTCCTGGAATTTCTTTAAAATCTGAAAATTTAGGACTTGGTTATATTGCTGAAGTTCCACTTGTAGTTATAAACGTTATGAGAGGTGGTCCATCAACTGGTCTTCCAACAAGAGTTGCTCAAGGTGATATTTTACAAGCAAAAAATCCGACACATGGTGATGTAAAATCAATTACTTTAATGCCAGGAAATTTAACAGAGTGTTACACAGAAGTTGTACGTGCCTTTAATTTAGCAGATAGATTCATGCAACCTGTTTTTGTATTACTTGATGAAACTATTGGTCATATGGCGGGAAAGGTTTCTCTACCTGATTTAAACGAAATTGAAAAAGAAAGAGTTCATAGAAAAAGATTTGATGGGGATAAAAAAGATTATCTTCCTTATGGAGTTAAAGAAAATGAACCTGCTGTTTTAAATCCTATGTTTGAAGGGTATAGATATCACTTTACAGGACTTCATCATGGACCAACTGGACATCCTACAGAAGATGGTGTTGTTTGTGATGCTTTAATGAAAAGACTATTTAAAAAAGTAGAAGATTTCTCAAATGAATTAGAATCAAATGAAGAGTATATGTTAGATGATGCAGATATTTTAATTATTGCTTATGGTTCTGTTTCTCTTGGAGCAAAAGAAGCTGTAAACCGTCTAAGAAAAGAGGGAATAAAAGCTGGTATGTTTAGACCAAAAACAATTTGGCCAAGTCCAGAAAAAAGAATAAATGAACTTGTAAATAAGTTTGATAAAGTTCTTGTTGCTGAGCTTAATATGGGACAATACTCAGCTGAAATACAAAGAGCTAGTGGAAGAAAAGATTTCCACACACTTTTAAAAGCAAATGGAAGACCACTATCTCCACTTGAAATAATAGAAAAAGTAAAAGGAATGTAATATGGCTTTTAACTATGATGAATATTTAAGAACAGATAAAATGCCAACACTTTGGTGTTGGGGATGTGGTGATGGAGTTATACTAAAAGCACTAATTAGAGCTATTGATAAATTAGGTTGGAATATGGACGATGTTTGTGTAGTTTCAGGAATTGGATGTTCTGGAAGATTTAGCTCATATATAAATTGTAATACAGTTCATACTACACATGGAAGAACACTAGCCTATGCAACAGGTATAAAACTTGCAAACCCAACTAAAAAAGTAATAGTTGTAGGTGGAGATGGTGATGGACTTGCTATTGGAGGAAATCACACAATTCATGCAGCTAGAAGAAATATTGATTTAACATATATTTTAATTAATAACTTTATTTATGGACTTACAAACTCTCAAACAAGCCCAACTACTCCAAAAGGTATGTGGACAGCAACAATGGAGAGAGGAAATATTGACCCTACTTTTGACTCTTGCAAATTAGTTGAAGCTGCTGGTGCTAGTTTTGTTGCAAGAGAAACTATGATTGATCCAAAAAAACTAGAAAGAACTTTAGTAAAAGCTCTTGAACACAAAGGTTTTTCATACTTAGAAGTATTCTCAAATTGCCATGTAAATTTAGGAAGAAAAAATAAAATGGCTAGTGCAACAGCGAATTTAGAGTGGATTGACTCTATTTCTTTAGCAAAAACAAAATTTGATATGCTTGAAGAAGATGCAAAAGAAGGTAAATATCCAACTGGAGTTTTAAAACAAGATGAAAATGCACTTGAATATTGTGAAGCTTATGAAAAAGTAAAAGAAGCTCACAAGAACAAAACTATGGTAGAGCTGTAAGGAAATAATATGTCAACTAATAGAACTTTGATGAGATTTACAGGAGTTGGTGGGCAAGGAGTACTTCTTGCTGGAGAAATTTTTGCTGCAGCAAAGATAAATAACGGTGGTTTCGGTTTAAAAACAGCAACTTATACTTCTCAAGTAAGAGGTGGTCCAACTGTTGTTGATATTACTTTACAAGATGAAGAGATTATCTATCCATATGCAAATGATGGTGAAATAGATTTTATGCTTTCTGTTGCTCAAATCTCTTTTGATCTGTTCAAAAATGGTGTAAAAGATGGTGCAACTATTGTTGTTGAGCCAAATTTAGTAAGACCAAGTGATGAAGATAAAAAAAGATGGAATATCATTGAAATTCCAATTATTACAATAGCTAAAGAGGAAGTTGGAAATGTTATTACTCAATCAATTTTAGCATTAGCAATTGCAAATTATTTTACAGGTGAAACAATTCCTAAAGAAGTTTTAAGAACTACGATGCTTTCTAAAATTCCATCAAAACTTCACGATATGAATAATAAGGCCTATGATTTAGGTTATAAATATGCCAAAGAGGCTGATAACAGATAAGTTAAATTAGGGTAAATAACCCTAATTTATATAGCATTTTTTAAAATCTCTTCTAAATCTTGTTTAGAATATTCATCTTGAAAACTTAAATTCTCAATTATATCTGCAAAGTTATTTTCACTTAAAGAGAATTGAGCAAGTTTTGTTGGTGTTCCTATTTTATTAAACCAATTTTCTAAAGCTTCAATACCTTCTAATGCACTATTTTTACCAAAAAGTTCTTTTGCAAATCTTATAAACTGAGCTTCATTTTGTTTATAATACCATTTCATCCAAGCAGGCATTACTACAGATAGCCCTGCTCCATGAGGCACATTATAAAGTGCTGATAAAGAGTGTTCTATCATATGATTAGGAAATGAAAAATCTGAAGTTCCAACTGTAGTAGTACCATTTAAAGCATTTGTTGCAGCCCACGCAAAATCACCTCTTGCACTATAATCATCTGGATTTTTTAATAAAATTTCTGTTGTTTCCATAACTGTTTTTATAATATTTTCAACTTGTCTACTCATATAAGTTGGTTGAACTTTTGCAGTAAAATATCCTTCTATACAATGTGCAATAATATCAGCAGCAGAATATGTCAAATACTCTTTTGAAACACTTTTTTGAAGTTCTGGATTTATAATTGACACTTTTGGATAAACAAATGGTGACCAAATAGAGTCTTTATGTTTTGTTTTTTCATTTGTAATAACAGCATAACCATTCATTTCACTTCCTGTTGCAGCAAGAGTTATAATATCAAATATAGGTAAAGCTTTCTCTATTACTTTTCTTCCACCAAAGAAGTCCCAAACATCTCCATCATATAGAGTTCCAACAGCAATTGTTTTACAACTATCTAAAACTGAACCTCCACCCACACTTAAAACAGCTTCAATTTTTTCATTTTTTGCAATTTTTATAGCCTCTTGAACAGTTTTTAAAATTGGATTACTAATAACACCACCAAAAGATATAAAATCAATATTATTATCTTTTAGACTATTTGATACAGTTTCAAAAAGCCCATCTTTTTTAATTCTTTCACTTCCATAAACCAATAAAACCTTTTTAAATCCTGCATCTTTTATAAATTTTCCTATTTTTTTCTCTTTTTCTTTTCCAAACTCAATTTTTGTTGGATTATAATAAACAAAATTTTCCATAAAATACTCCTATTTTTTAAATATATCTTCTAAAACATAATCTTTTCTAAATTGTATACAAAAATCTATAAAATTCTGAAAATATTCATCAACCTCTTCTTTATTATACCCTGAAATAGAAATTACAACTTTTCTGTCTTCATTAATAATTTTTGGAAGAGAAGAAAAATCAAGATGTTTAGGTATTTTTTTCATGGTATCTATCAAATCATTTTCACTACAATGAATAGTCATAACTTTTCTGTACTTTTCATCTAATGCTTTTGGATAGAGTTTATCCAATGCTTCAATAACCATATTCTGACTCATTGAAGGAAAACCTGGAGTAAAGAAAAATCTATCCTCTAAATAGAATCCTGCAACATCATTTACAACATTTTTAAGTAACTTAGCATTTATAGGTAAATACGCCATATAAACTCTATGGGGATACGCTTCTTCTTTAAATCTATTAATAATTTTTTGTTTTGCTTCTTCATGAAATTCTAAAGTACCATTTGTAAAAGCTTTTGCTGCTATTTCTCTTGTAAAATCATCCGGAGTGGCTCCAATTCCACCAAAGCAAAACATTACTGAGTTTTCATCTGATTTTATAAGATCAAAAATATTTAACATAAGCTCAGGATCATCTTCTATTACAAAAGAAGCTTTATGTTCCCATCCTCGACTTAAAAGTTGGTGGTTTAGAAATGAAAAATGGGCATCATTTCGACGCCCATTTAGAAGTTCTGTTCCAATAATTACACTGTAAAAATTAATTTTTTTATTCATATTGAAACTCTTTTTTTATTTAAATTTTTGATTGAATATATTCATCCATTTCATTTACAATTTCTTCAATTGTTCTTTCACCATTAATTTTTTTTAATAGATTTTTACTTTCATAAAACTTTTGAATCTTCTCTA
>ERZ724518.1321-NODE-1321-length-11137-cov-4.503339_pt1 | contig 11137 bp, 10 predicted proteins | sample MGYA00376051_ERZ724518 | MGnify/ENA primary metagenome ERZ724518 (study PRJEB28724, sample SAMN07190885) | wastewater metagenome | isolation source: influent of sewage treatment plant in Hong Hong | place: Hong Kong | collected 2016-03-17 ... | reverse complement strand
TACACCATTTCATTTGTGAACGAAGAGTAAACTTACTATTGATATTACATCACAAACATAGGAAATGGGACATGTAATAGTATAACCATGAAAAGATAAAAAATAAGTGGACTCCACTAAAACTAATTCAGCATTTAGCGGTAGCCCACATCCTTACCTAGACAGATTAAAATTATCATTTCAATTAGGCCGCCCATAGATAACCAACAATGGTGTATCAGAATGGAAAATCATTTTTCTGGCAATTCCTGGATTAAACAAACGAGAAAATATATTTCGCTTATATGATGTCAATGTAATAATATCTATGTGATTAGTTTTAATATATTCATCCAAGCTATTAAGGAAATCATCATTCTTCACTACATCATAATGAATTTCCAATTGCGGATACTGTTTTTGGAAATACTCTTTAATGCCACCCAACTTTATCTCATTCCAAGTGTCTTTTACATCAGCTAAGTGTATTAAAGAAACAGAGAAGCAAAATGGCTTTAAACTATTAATTAATGAATCAAAAGCTATCAAGTCGCGCTGGTCAAAATTCGTAATAAATGCAATACGTTTCACAGCGTTAAATTCTTTGAACGGTGTATTCTCCGGAATGGCTAAAACCGGTACGCGACTACGCTCGATAACTTCAGCGGTTACACTACCAATCAAATCAATATCTTTCTGATTCTTACCACGCGTTCCCATGATGATAATTCTCGGACGATTTTCTTTAGAATAGCGTAATATCTCTTCTTCTGGAATGCCTTCTCTCAATACGCAAGTGTATTTTATATCAGGAAACTCTCCGGATGTAACTTTAGCTTTTACTTTATCGGACAAAGCATTCAAATCCGAATGTACTTTCTGCAATATATTCCGGACATTCTCTTCATCACTCAACTGATAGTTAAAAACATCACCGTATGGCAATGAAGTCGCATAGATAGGTGTAAAATATACATGAAGCAAAACTACTTCAGCATCTATGTTTTTTGCAAAATTAAAACCGAACTCACATGCTTTCAATGAATAACTTGAAAAATCGACAGGAATCAAGACCTTATTACTGCCTTTCTCTATTTGGGGCATCTTCTCTCCCACTACTTCTTCGGACAACCATGCCGAGCTTTCCGTAATTTTCAAAGCATGCGGTAGATCGCTTTCTTTTATACGAACACGCACACCGGAAGATACAACCGGCTGTATTTGATTTACATTATGGATGTAAGTCTCAATACCTTCATTTTCGAGAACATTCTTTAGTATTTGTGCCTTAGCATACGTAAGAATCGCTAATGTTACTAATTTATCTTCCATAAGTCGTCTATTATATTTATTTACAAAACAAACAAGAAATCCCAATTGTTTCTCAGCAATTGGGATCCTTCTTTACTTTCTTTTCTTAAGCCTGAACAGGTTCAGCAGTTTCACCTGCCATTTCATCTAAAATTTTTAAAGCCCGATCAAGAACGGTAGTATCATCAATCATTACTAAACCGCCATCCGGACCGGGTTCTAAGTGAATTCCAACACTTTTACCCTCCTTAAAGTTATGACCGCCAAAGAAATTTCTTACAGTGTCAACATTAAGTCCAAGTTCATCGGCTATTCTATGCATACTACCACTAGGTAATGAGTCTTTAATCTTACGGAGTTCATTAAATGTTATCGTTCTCATATTCATAAATTTAATGGTTAATACTTTGTTATTTCTTTATCACGCTATAAACTTAAGGAAAAAAAAAGATAAAACAAACTATTTATCTGTATTTTTCCATTATATGTTTAACATTCTCATAAATACAAAAAGAACCCGTATGAAGTAAAAGGAAATAGTTTCCTTTATTTCATACGGGCTTCTATATTTAGCAATGGATACTCTTAAATCACTTCTATCGCAGAAGCAGGAATCCACCCTACCTTACCATCTTCCAAGCGAATCTCTTTCCATTCGCGCATGGAATTATCTTTAATTTCAATTTTATGCCCTTCATGCAGAACGAATAAACCAGTACCACTTTCACTGGGAGTACTCCGTACTGTAACACTGGGAGACAAGACTATTGCATCATTCCTATCCAGTAATTCACTTTTCTGCTCCGAAGCAAAAATATTACTTAGTACAGTAAATACCAAAAATAGAATTCCCGCTATAAACCCGCTTTTTTTCCAGATAATCTGTTTGGAAAAAAAGAATAGGGAAAACGAGATAAGCAAAAGAATAAAAAACACAATACCTAATTTAGCCCAAGCATCTACACTTAAACAATTTGTCAACGACTTAATCCAAGCTACAAAAAATATATCAGGTACAGAAACTACCTTATCTATCGTCTTGGAACGTGCTATTTCCAAATTAGCGCGAATATCTGCATTACCCGGTTGCAATAACAAAGCGCGTTCATAATTTAAAATAGCCTTTGCTATATCGTCTGCTTTATAATAGCTATTACCCAAATTATAATAAACTTCAGCAGCTTCACCTTTTTTTAATAAGCTCTCATATATTTGAATGGCAGAAGCATAATCATTACGCATATATGCACTGTCACCTTGTGCTTTCGTAACATTGTCAGCTGATTTAGTTGCAGAAAATTCCGTATGCGAACCTATAGACACAGAATCTTTGGCAGAAGCCGAAGTATCTGCCGTTCCTTGCGCCCAAACAGCTAATCCTATCAGTAGACCAAATACTAAGGATATTACTTTCTTCATCATTATACATCCTCCCAATTTAATGTTTTATAGAGTTTTCCATTTTACTGATAACTTCCAAAGAATCTGAATAAACTTTATCCATAGCCTGATTATCATCTCCGGGAGCAAAACGGGCAAACTCACAATTGTTCAATGCATCAAGGAAATCTTTTATCAGTGCATCATCAACACCGTAATTGAGAAGCTCTCCCTCGACATTATCTTTAGATAAACGTGAAACCGGAATACTCAATTTATCGCTAATATATCCCCACAATGCTTTCAATACTTCATCATAAAATGCATCTTTCTTGTTATCTGCCAACAATTTCCCCGCTAACTTCATACGTTTCACAGCAACCTTATTTGCTTTCTTCGTACGCATTTTAGCAACATTGGCATTGGCTGCAATCTGTTTACGATAAACAATGAAGAACAGGACAAATGCAATGCCGGGCACTATGTAAAACAGCCAATAAGCCAAAGAACCGAAGAAGAAATCTCCTTTTTGGGAAAGAGTTACGTTATTCTGCTTGATATAACGTATGTCCTCATTCAAAACTTTCAAATCTTCTTTATTAGTAAAATTGGCAATAGTCTGAGCTGCATTACCACTTCCCTTTTCTACATGGAGTTCGTATTCCTCGGTCGTTAAAGTCTTGTATGTACGAGATTTAATATCGAAATAGCTGAACTTTACAGCAGGAATCTTATATGTTCCCGCATTACGGGGAATGGCAAGATACTCAATCACCTGACTGCCGGAGAGTCCGGCATTTGTCAAACGGAACTTATTATCAACCTTCGGGTCATAGACTTCAAAGTCTTCTGGGAATTTAACTTCCGGAGTAGAGATTAATTTCAGATTACCCGTACCCGAAATAACAAGCCTCACAGTAACAGCATCGTTTGTCTTAACATTCGTACTATTTATAGAAGAAGAAATACTGAATTCTCCCACTCCTCCGGAAAATCCCGAAGGCTTACCATCCGGTAAAGCTTTTACATCAACAACCAATTTAGGGGTCATTAATGTCTTCTTCACTTCTACGTAATTAGAACCACCATTGAAGAAAGCTTCGAAAGGATCGTCCACATGAGTAACCTTGGCTATAGATGCATCAAAACGTGCCGCATCAATCGTTATTTTTCCCGGTTGTTGCGGAAATAATACAAATTGGCGGTATACGGTCGTCTGATAGTTTCTTCCTTTATAGTGTTCAAGACTCCATTTACGGTCATTAGGCAATTCGACTTCCTGAGAATGAAACCCTTTAAAATCGGGAAGTTTCACGTTGTCAAAACCTCTCAAGTCTACTAAAGTATATATCTTATATGTTAACAAGAGAGCCTCTTGCTCATACAGGTTCGTCTTATTGGCAGTAGCTGTAATAAACAAATCGTTATTCGATACTGACGTTCCTGATGAAGCACGACTTGCAGAGCCACTTTGTCTTCCACTATTTCCGGAAGCCCCTCCATTTGTTCTATCAGCAGGAAGTACTTTTACGTACACAGAATTGGAAACCATCTGATTGCCCTCTGCCGTTATAGTAGCCCCGGGTATAGTAAAACTACCTTCAGCCGTAGCCATCAATATATAAGTAAATGTTATGCTACTTGTAGAGGTTGTCTGCCCATTGATAACTTGCACATTCTTTTGTTGTGAACGACTGGGACCCATCAGTACATCAAAACCTTTTATAGAAGGAGCCCGGAAATCTCTCACTTTCTGTGTGGTCACTGTATATGACAGCCTGAATTGATCACCTACTGCCACAACATCAGGTGCAGATGCAGTAAACGAAACCTTGCTATCTGCAAAAGCACGCAAACTGACTATCATCAGCACCATCCATAAGACAATTATTTTTCTCATATATTATTTCCTGTTATATTTATTACCAATCTTTTTCCAAACGACCACCTTGAATAACCTGCTGTTTCTTTACTTTATCCTGCACATCTTTTTCATCTTGCATCACAGAATTTAAAAGCTGTTCGGCATTCTCTTTAGACATCTCACTGTCCTTTTTCTGTGGTTGCGGCGGTTGTTGTTGGTCTTTATTCTGCTGTTGATCTTTATTTTGGTCCTTTTTATCCTCCTGCTGGTCCTGTTGCTGCTGTTTATTCTGGTCCTGGTTTTGCTGATTCTGCTGCTGGTCTTTCAGCATCTTTTGCGCCAAGGCCAAATTATAACGTGTTTCATCATCTTTCGGGTTATTACGTAATGACTGCTTATATGCTTCTACCGCTTTGCCATAATCTTTCTGTGATTGAAAAATCACCCCCATATTATGATAGATTTGCGCTAAATCATTCTTGTCCTTTTCTATTTTTGTAGCGGCAACATATTGTTCCATAGCCTCTTGCAGTTTATTCTGCTGAGCCAATGTATTCCCCAAATTAAACATTGAGACTGTAGACTGAGGATTCGTCTCCAAAGCTTTACGATAATTTACCTCCGCATCCACATACACGATATCTATAAAAAAACGGTTCCCTTTACGGATAAAATCACGTTCGGCTTTCTGAGCCGAAGCTGTAGCTGCCATTAGCAGCAATAAAAAAAAGCTTATATATTTTTTCTGTAACATACGCATCATTTCTTATTGGAAAACAAATGAATATTACGGAACAGAGGGTTCTTGCGCTCCAATACCAGCATTTCTGCCAACAAAAGCAACAGAATAATCCATGCCACAGCCTGGAACTGCTCATTAAACTCTGTGTATACCTGTGTTTCCACATCAGCTTTCGCCATTTTATTAATTTCCCGGCTAATCGCCTTTTGAGCGCCATTTGTATTATCTACACGCACATAGATACCATTGCCCGCCTTAGCTATCTCCTGACACATCTGTTCGTTCAAACGGGTTACAATCACGTTCCCGTCACGGTCACGACGATAATCATTTGTCCCTTCTGCCGGGATGGGAGCTCCCTCAGGCATACCTACACCAAGAACATTCACTTGAATACCTTTTTCTGCGGCATCTTTAGCAGCTTCCACTGCACCACCTTCATGATTTTCACCATCAGTAATGACAATCACTGCACGCCCTACCCCCTCTTGCGGAGTAAAACTACGGGAGGCCAAATTAATGGCTGCCCCAATTGCTGTACCTTGTTTGGAAATCAATGAAGGATCTATAGACTCCAAAAACATCTTGGCTGATATATAATCGCTTGTAATAGGAAGCTGTGTAAATGCATCACCCGCAAAAACAATCATACCTACTTTATCATTCTCCATTTTATCCACCAACTGCGCAACAAGTCTCTTTGCCTTCTGCAAACGACTGGGCTGTACATCTTGTGCCAGCATCGAATTGGAAATATCCAATGCAATCATCACTTCAACTCCCTGACGCTTCACTGTTTCCAGTTTAGAACCAAACTGTGGACGCGCCAACAATACAGAAAACAGACCGATAGCAACAAATACCATCCAAAACTTCACATCCGGACGATACTTGGATACGTCCGGCATCAATTGTGCCATCAGTTCCGGATCACCGAATTTGCGGATATTCTTCCGTCGCCGATAATTGGAATACAAGTAGAAGGCTGCTAACAAGGGCAACAACAGCAACAAGTACAAATATGCAGGTTCTTCAAATCGAAACATTTCTTTATTTATTATTTTTACGATTTACTATTTACTAAACTTGTACAAGATACAATATCCTGAGAAAAAGGATGCGTATACTACGGTATCTTCTTCAATATTGAATTACGTAACAGAACTTCCAACAGCACACATAAGAAAGCTGCCAGAGCAAACCAGCGATACTCTTCCTGGCGCTTGCTGTATTCTTTTACGTTCAGTTTCGTTTTCTCCAGCTTATCTATTTCCTCGTATACCTCTTTCAACTTCGAATTGCTCGTAGCGCGAAAATAATTACCATCCGTTGTTCCGGCAATTTGTGTCAGGGTCTTTTCGTCAATCTCAACCGGCATATTGACATACTGCACAGTTCCACCTACCGGATAAGGATATGGAGCCATACCGTTAGTACCTACACCGATAGTATAAACACGGATACCGAAACTTTTAGCTATCTCGGCAGCCGTCAACGGAGAAATATCTCCTCTATTATTCGTGCCGTCTGTTAAAAGAATAATCACTTTCGATTTGGCTTTGCTGTCTTTCAGCCGGGTAACCGCATTGGCAATACCCATACCCACTGCCGTGCCATCCTCAATAAGACCACATTTTACGTCCTTTATCAAATTCAAAAGCACGGCGTGATCTACCGTCAACGGACATTGCGTAAAACTTTCTCCGGCGAATAGCGTGATGCCGACATTGTCATTCGGACGACCATTGATAAACTCTGCCGCCACATCCTTGGCCGCTTCCAGGCGATTCGGCTTCAAATCTTCAGCCAACATACTGGTGGAAACGTCTATGGCAAGCATTATATCAATACCCTCTATTTCACTATTCTGCCAGCTATCAGTAGTTTGCGGCCTGGCTAAAACGATAATAATCAAAGCTAAAGCTATTATCCTCAATGCAAATGGTGCATGCAGCAAGTAATTCTTATAGCTCTTAGGAGCATGCGCATATACACGAGCGTCTGAAATTTGAAGCGTGGCTTCACTATTCTTCCGCCTCATGATATACCATACTATATAAGGTATAAGCAACAGCAGCAAAAATAAATATTCAATATTGGCAAAAACCATGATATTTACAATTTTACAAATTATGATTTATGATTGAAGCGTATCTCCCTGCTTTTACTTTCAGGCAAAATAGTTATACAGCTCCAAACCTATATATATCAGTGAACCGGCAAGTGCTGCCGTTAAAGCAACGATACCTGCACCAAGCAGTATCTTGGTACGCAAGGAACGTTTTTCAATGATAGTAATTTCAGTAGGCTGCGGCTTGGCATTTTCATCTTCTTTTTCCTTTGTTTCATTGATAAAGTCAATCGCATTAATCAAATTTGCATCATTCTCATTCATCAGTGGATTATGTTTGGCAAACTTCACTAAATCCGCGGTTTGGAACAGGATACGCAAATCCGATATTGCATTTTTATCATTCATTTCCAATAGTTTATCAATGATTTCAGAGGAAGTCATTTCCAATGCATTGAAACCGAAACGGTCTTTTATATAAGTACGAATAGCATCTGTCAATTCTGTATAATACTCCTTCGATTGTCCTTTCTGCCATACTTTCTCACCTTTGATGCGTTCTATTTCCTGCATAGCCAACTGATGCGGCGGCAGTTTCGGTTCTACCTTCACCTTACGAATTATCGGTTTGTTATCGCGAATACGTTTCACAAGATAGATAAGCAGCAACAGGAACGGCACAAACAATACAGCACAAGCGATAGACATATACCAGTCTTCCCATGCAAAAGGTGCTTTCATTACAGGTTTAGGACCAAAAAACTGATCGGGATGCAACGTATCTACCGGCATGGAATACACTTTCAATGCCAAAGCTTTGGAGCGATATGCCTTATTATCAACAAGCACCTCCATTGGGGGCAAATAATATAATGCCGAGTCAAAGGAAGTTACGGTGTACTCCTGAGTTATCAACGAGCGCCTGCCGTCATTCAGCATCTGTGTATCGGGCTTGGCTATATCAACAATTTCCACTCCACGCACCAAAGTATCAGTATAGGCAGGAAGAATAGCACGCTTATCAGTGTCCAATGAAACCTGAAGCTTAATCTTGGCCTGCTCCCCGATAAGGATTTGCAAGGAATCAATTGTAGCATCCACTGTCACCGACTGGGCTATTATCCTACCCGTCAATGCTGTCAACAGCGTTATCAGAAATAAATATCTTTTCATTCTCCGATTAGTTTCTTTTCGCAAATAAATTCATCAATGCTTTCACATAATCCTGGTCCGTACGTACTGACACATTATCTACATTGCTCTTAGTAAATGTATCATTCAGTTCCGTCTGCTTATTCACCCACCAATCACGATGAGCACGCCGTACGGCACGCGAAGAAGTATCAATCCATTGTTCGTGACCCGTTTCCGCATCTTTTATTTTCATCAGCCCCACAGCAGGCAACTCCTCTACACGGCGGTCGTATACCTGAATAGCCACAACATCATGCTTCCGATTGGCAATAGTCATGGCATTTTTAAAACTCTCCTGGTCGATGAAGTCCGATAAGACAAAAGCCGTACAACGACGCTTCATAACATTCGTAAGATACTCCAAGCCGAGACGGATATTGGTCCGGCGACTTTCCGGACGGAAATCAAGCAATTCGCGAATGATATATAGTATATGTTTACGTCCCTTCTTGGGTGGAATAAACTTTTCTATCCGGTCTGAAAAGAAGATGACACCGATTTTATCATTATTTTGAATGGCGGAAAAAGCCAATGTAGCAGCTATTTCCGTCACCATATCTTTCTTCATCTGCTTCACAGTACCGAACTCCAGACTACCGGAAACATCTACCAGCAACATTACAGTCAGTTCACGTTCTTCTTCAAACACCTTCACAAAGGGTTTATGAAAACGAGCCGTTACATTCCAGTCTATGTCGCGTATATCGTCACCAAACTGATATTCACGCACTTCGGAAAAAGCCATACCTCTACCTTTGAAAGCCGAATGATACTGGCCCGCAAAAATATTATTGGACAATCCGCGCGTCTTTATCTCAATCTGACGGACTTTTTTTAATAAATCAGTTGTTTCCATTCAGTAATACATAAATAGTAAACAAATTGTTTACATTAGGGCACTTCAACCTTATTCAATATTTTGCTGACGATTTCATCCGAAGTCATATTACTTGCTTCAGCTTCATAAGTCAGACCGATGCGGTGGCGCAATACATCATGTGCCACTGCGCGCACATCTTCCGGGATAACATAGCCACGGCGTTTGATGAAAGCATAACTGCGTGCCGCCAATGCCAGATTGATAGATGCACGAGGGGAACCGCCGAATCCGATCATATCTTTCAGTTCTTTCAAATCATACTTCTCCGGATAACGGGTTGCAAATACAATATCGACAATATATTTTTCAATCTTTTCATCCAGATATACCTGACGTACAACCTTACGCGCTTCGATAATCTCGTCTGCTTTCAGAATAGGCTTTACATTCAGTCTTTCTCCGTTTATATTCTGGCGTATAATTAATTTTTCTTCTTCCAGTTTAGGATAGTCGATAACTACCTTCAGCATGAAACGGTCTACCTGCGCTTCAGGCAACGGATACGTACCCTCTTGTTCGATAGGATTCTGAGTTGCAAGCACCAAAAAAGGTTCAGGCAGTCTGAATGTTTCCTTACCTATGGTAACCTGGCGTTCCTGCATAGCTTCCAATAAAGCACTTTGCACCTTGGCCGGAGCACGGTTAATTTCATCGGCCAATACAAAATTAGCAAATACAGGTCCTTTCTTTACCTGAAAAGTTTCATCTTTCTGGCTGTAAACCATCGTACCGATAACGTCCGCCGGCAACAAGTCAGGTGTAAACTGAATACGGCTATATTGTGCATCAATCAATGAAGCCAGTGTTTTGATAGCCAATGTTTTTGCCAAACCGGGCACACCTTCCAACAACACATGTCCGTCAGACAACAAACCGATTAACAACGACTCTACCAGGTGCTTTTGTCCTACAATAACCTGGTCCATGCCCGTAGTAAGATTGGTAACGAAAGCACTTTGTCTTTCAATCCGCTCGTTCAATTCGCGGATATCAATTGTTTCAGCCATAAATCAATGTATTTTAATGTTTAATTTTTCGTTTTCGCCCGGCCATACACCGGTAATTATAATTCGCTTCCAAAAGTACGGGAATAAATTAACCATAGCAACTAATTTTTATTAAAAAACAATGTGAAACCTTTAGATTAAACTACTTTCATAGAGTTTAGAGCCTGTTTAATTTTGTTCAGCATTCTTTTCAAGAGTTCTTCTTTGAAAATATTTTTCTGTTTTTACTAAGAGCATAGCAGGCTATGTAACGGATAAAAAGAGGAAAACAGACCAGGAAGAAACTCAAATATTCTTGAAGAAAATACTTCTTCAAGAATATTTAAACAAGCTCTGAGTATTTAACAAAAAAGAAGCAGTATCTTTTTACTGCTTCTTCACTAATTTAGGTATCTTTATTGTTGTGCCCGCAGGTACATTATCCGGTTTTTTGATAACGTCCGGATTATGCTTTACTATATATGGATATAACGCTTTAGTTCCATAAAAACGAAGAGCCACTCTGGTCAATGTCTCACCCGGCTTTATCGTGTATGTCGCCTGCGTTCCTGCAATGGTATAATTGGTAGAATCGGGTACATACTCAACTTTCTTCTGTTTTTTCGGCTGGGAAGCAGATGTAGCAGCTGCCACAGGCTGTTTGACGGCAACCGGCGCTTCCTGCTGTTTTATTACAGGCTCAGCAATCAGCTTCTTCGACACAGTATCT
>ERZ724518.1320-NODE-1320-length-11143-cov-18.138889_pt1 | contig 11143 bp, 12 predicted proteins | sample MGYA00376051_ERZ724518 | MGnify/ENA primary metagenome ERZ724518 (study PRJEB28724, sample SAMN07190885) | wastewater metagenome | isolation source: influent of sewage treatment plant in Hong Hong | place: Hong Kong | collected 2016-03-17 ... | reverse complement strand
CACATTATAGCCACTTTGGGCTTTCTATTTTAAATCTTATGGAATTATTTGGGTTTGTATAACAACTATGGAGTTATTAGGGGATTACATACAAATACTCCTTTATTTGCTCAATCAAAATTAGTAAGTGTTCTAAAAGGTAAGATTCTTGATGTTGCAGTTGATTTTAGAGTTGGAAGTCCGACTTTTGGTAAAAGTTTATCTCTTGAATTAAGTAGTGAAAATAAAAAACAGTTATTTATTCCAAGAGGATTTTTACATGGTTTTTCAGTTTTAAGTGAGGATGCAATTGTTAATATAAAAATCGATAAATATTTTGCAATAGGACAAAGCATCGGTGTAAAATATGATGATGAATTTTTAAATATAGACTGGAAAATTGAGAAAAAGTTTCAAATATTATCAGATGCAGATGAAAAGTTATTAAGTTTCAATGATGTTTCATCTTCCTTTGATTATAATACAAAACTTTACTAAAAAAGGATTATTTTGTTATTAACTCCATCTCCTCTAAAAAGAATCTTATTTTTTTTATTAAGTGATACTTTAATATCTCTTTTTACTTTATATTTTGCATATAACTTAAGATTTAATTTTCAAATACCAGCAAATTTTATAGATAATTTCTTTTTTATTTTTATAATATTATTCTCTATGAAAATTATGGTTTTTATTTATTTTAGGCTTTATAGAACAGCTTGGAGATTTTTTTCATTACATGAAGTAAAAAAGATATTAATAGCACATATTATCATTTATACTTTATTTTTTATAATGTTTTTACTTTTTAAAGAAAAGATGGAGCCTCTTGCAAGAAGTATTATAATAATAGATTTTTTATTATCTTTGATATTTATTACTTTACTTAGACTTTCAAAAAGGATTATTTTAGAAAGTGGAAAAAATACAAAATACAAAAATACGCTTATAATAGGTGCAAATTCTTCTATAAATAGTTTATTGCATGATAAAAAAAACTTACAATATACTCCTGTTGCGATTGTAGATACGAATGAAATACTCGTTGGAACTTATATTTTGAATTTAAAAGTTTATAGTTTTGAAGATTTAAAAAAAGTGGTAAAAACAAAAAGTATAGAGGCTGTGATTATTTCAAAAGATTATTCTCAAAAAAGATTAGTTGAAATATATGAAACACTAAATGAACTAGAAATAAATGATATAAAAATAATAAATACCTTATCTTCAAATGACAAAAAAGAGTTAAAAGATATCTCTGTTGAAGATTTACTAGCAAGGCATCCAAAAGATTTGGATAAAGAAAAAATACAAGATTTTATCAAAGATAAAGTAGTTTTGATTACAGGTGCAGGTGGAAGTATAGGAAGTGAGATAAGTAGACAATGCTATAAATTTGGTGCAAAACAACTAATTCTTTTGGACCATAGTGAATTTAATTTGTACCAAATAACAGAAGAATTAAAAAATGCAAATATAGTTTCTGTTATGCAAACTGTTAGAAAAATAGAGTTTTTAGAAAAAACTTTTGAAAAATACAAACCTCAAATAGTAATTCATGCAGCTGCGTATAAACATGTTCCTTTGGTAGAAGATAATATTTTAGAAGGAATTTCAAATAATATTATAGGAACTAAAAATTGTATTGATACTTCAATAAAATATGGTGTTGAAAAATTTGTTTTGATTTCTACTGATAAAGCAGTACGCCCTACAAATGTTATGGGGACAACAAAAAGAATCTGTGAATTATATGCTCAAAATGTAGATGCAAAAAATACAGAAATAGTTGCTGTTAGGTTTGGAAATGTTTTAGGAAGTAGCGGAAGTGTAATACCAAAGTTTAAGTCACAAATTGAGTTAGGGAAAAATATCACAGTTACTCATCCTGATATCACAAGATATTTTATGCTTATTCCTGAAGCCTGTGAACTTGTGCTTCAAGCAGCAAGTATTGGAAAAGGTGGAGAAATATTTATTCTTGATATGGGAGAGCCTATAAAAATCGTTGATTTAGCTAAAAAAATGATAGAACTAAGCGGAAGAGATGATATATCAATAGAATTCTGTGGTTTAAGACCAGGAGAAAAGTTATACGAAGAGTTGCTTATAAACGATAGTGATAAAAAAACAGATTATGAATCCATAACTGTTGCAAGCCCAACTCATTTTGATATAGATGAATTGAATAAAAAAATAGAAGAATTACTTGTTTGTGAAAATAAAATTGAAAAACTAAAACAAATTGTTCCTGAATTTAATCATCAGTTAAATAATTAATAAAGTTATTTTTAAGAAACATATAATTATAATCTTTTAAATTATTTTTTAAAGGATTTCGTTATGAAAAATGGATTTTCTCTACTTGAGTTGATTTTTGCTATTGTTGTTTTAGCTATTATTGCATCGTTTGCTGTACCAAAATATTTGGATACAAAAGATGCAGCTTTAGCTTCAACTATAAAAAGAGATGTAAATACAGCAGTTACATCTATACAAAGTTACTACTTATTAAATCAAAAGATTGAAAAACTAAGTGATGCAATGAATATCAGTACCGTGAATTGGACTATTAGTGATTTAAAAATTGCAGATAAAAACTCTTGTTTGACTTTAGAAGTAAAAACTGCTGAGTCTGGTGGTAAAAAAACTATAGAATTAGTTGTTGATGATAAAAACGATACAAATATTTGCAAAAAAATTAGAGGTTCAGATCTAGTTACAAAAACATATGAAATGTAAAAAAAGAGTTTATTCTTTTTTTCTTACTCTTAAAAATGAAGCAAATTTTGGTTTACCATTTTTTGTAGTATCATAATATTTAAAAGTTACAATGTCTCCTATTTGAGGTGGATTTAGCCTTTGTTTGTCGCTGAATCCACCGCCTAAGTTAAAAATTATCCCATTTTTTAGTTTTAAAACAAGACTTTTGAATTTTTTATCTTTATAATTATGATTTATTACTGTTGCTTCATCATCAAAAAATGTTTTTACTTTTAAAAGATTGTTTGTTCTTCCTGTTTCATACTCTAAATCTGGATTTTTAAGGATTATTCCTTCAGCTTTTTTTTCTATTAATTCTTTTAAATAATCGTCTAAATCTTTTTTTTCTTTGCAAATTATTTGAGGAATGATTTTTATGATTTTATTTGGATTTTTTCTTAGCCAATTTTGTAGTTTTTCCAATCTTTTGGGAAAATTTCCATTTGTGTTTGGAACTTCAAAAATATTATAGGTTAATTCATTCCATTTGGAAGATGGATTTGTGTCTAAAACTATATTTTGAATATTTTCGAAATCTCCTCTTTTACTCCATAGTTCTCCATCTAGTTCAAAAGGTGGAAAATTTTGTGTAAACCAAATTGGGGCATAAATCTTATTTCCATTTTTACTTAAGAGTTCTTTCCCATCCCAATAAGCACGTATCCCATCGAGTTTTTCACTCATATACCAGTTTTTTATAGTATGTTTGTTTTCATCATAAATATTTGCTTTTTGCAAATCAAAACCATAAAGAGAGAAATTAAGTAAAAAAAGCAGGAAAAACCACATTTACAAACCTTTTAATAATATAGTTTATTATATTTATAATATTCTTAAATATTTTAAAAACATCATAAAATCATAATAATTATTTGGCTAGAATATTCGACCTTTCACAAGAAGAAGAGATAAAAGGATTTAGATTGGGTGAAAATAAGATATTAGATGAAAATAATAAAAAAATATTGCTAGATTCAATAAGAAGCATAAAAGATTTTCCAAAAGCTGGGATTATCTTCAAAGATATTACAACTTTACTAAACAACAAAGAGGCTTTTCAAATCCTTATGAATCATTTAGAAGATAGATATAAATCTTATAATCTTGATTATATTGCTGGAATAGATTCGCGGGGTTTTATATTTGCAGCAGCTCTTGCTGATAGATTAAAAGTTGGATTTGTACCTGTACGAAAAAAAGGAAAACTCCCAAGTACAACTGTATGCGAAAAGTATGAACTAGAATATGGTTTTGATGAAGTTGAGCTTCATCTTGATGCTTTTAATAATCAAAAAAATGTAAATATACTTTTAATAGATGATATTATTGTAAGTGGTGGAACAGCTTATGCGGCTGCAAATTTAATCAAGAAACTTGATGTAAATCTTGTTGAAATGTGTTTTTTAATGAACATTCATATTTTAGAAGGTGCTAAAAAATTAAGAGAAGTTGCACCTGTTTATTCCGTATTAGAAATTTAATAAAAAGAGAAGATAAATGAGTAATTATATTCCAAAACCGAGTATTTTTGACCCAGATGAAAAGGGACAATTTGGTATTTTTGGGGGACAATATGTACCTGAAACTTTGATGCCTATATTAAAAGAGTTAGAAGTCGAATATAAAAAATATAGATTTGATAAAGAGTTTTGGGCTGAAGTTAATGCTTTATTAAAAGATTATGTAGGGCGTGAGAATCCTTTATATTTTGCAAAAAATATAAGTGAGGAAATTGGTGCTAAAGTGTATTTAAAAAGAGAAGATTTAAATCACACAGGTGCTCATAAAGTAAATAATGTTATTGCTCAGGGATTACTTGCAAAAAAACTTGGAAAAACAAAGGTAATAGCTGAAACAGGTGCTGGGCAACATGGAGTGGCAACTGCAACGATTGCTGCACTTATGGGTTTAGAGTGTACTATTTTTATGGGTGCAAAAGATGTAGCACGTCAAGAGTTAAATGTATTTAGAATGAAACTAATGGGTGCAAAAGTAATAGCCGTTGAAAGTGGAAGTAAAACTTTAAAAGATGCTATGAACGATGCTATTAGATATTGGGTTACAAACGCTAGAGATACTTTTTATATAATTGGAACGGTCGCAGGTCCTCATCCTTATCCTATGATGGTTCGAGATTTTCAAGCTGTTATTGGTTATGAAGCAAGAAAACAAATCCTTGAAAAAGAAGGAAGATTGCCAGATTTTGTTCTTGCATGTATAGGTGGTGGTTCAAATGCTATTGGTATGTTTTCCCACTTTTTAGAAGATAAAGAAGTTCGTTGTATTGGAATTGAAGCTGGTGGATTGGGAATTGATACAGATAAACATGGCTGCTCACTTGAAAAAGGAAGTCCAGGAGTTTTACATGGTCAATGTTCATATTTACTACAAGATGAAGATGGACAAGTTTTAGAGGCTCACTCTTTTAGTGCAGGGCTTGATTATCCAGGAATTGGTCCTGAACACTCATTTCATAAGGATAATAAAACTGTTTCTTATGATTCAATCACTGACAAAGAAGCCTTAGATGCTTTTGTGTGGTTAAGCAGACGTGAAGGAATTATTCCTGCTTTTGAATCAGCACATGCAATTGCATATTTGAAAAAAGCAAGAGAGAAATTAAAAGGAAAATTAGTTATCGTAAATTTATCTGGTCGTGGTGATAAAGATATGGTACAAGCGAAGAGTTTATTAAATTTTGACTAATTAAGGATAATTGTGAAAGAGCTTTTTAGAAAAATACAGCCTTATTCAGGGAAAATATTTGCAGTTACTTTGATTATATTTTTCTCATTTTTAGCTTATAATTTATATCATGCCCCTGTCGAAGGATTTGAAGAAAAATTTGTATATTTACTTAAACAACATGGATATATAATACTCTTTGCATGGGGAATGCTTGAGGGCGAAGCGGGACTTATTATGGCTGGGTTATTATCTCATACAGGAGATATGAATCTATATTTGGCGATATTTGTAGCTGGTCTTGGTGGTTTTATGGGCGATCAAGTCTATTTTTATATAGGAAGATTTAATAAAGCTTCTGTACATAAAAAATTTAAAGGGCAAAGAAGAAAATTTGCTTTTGCACATCTTTTGTTACAAAAGTATGGTTGGCCTATAATTTTTGTACAAAGATATATGTATGGAATGAGAACAATAATCCCAATCTCTATTGGGCTTACAAGATATAGTGGCAAAATGTTTGCTTTTATAAATTTAATTAGTGCTTGGTGTTGGGCTACTTTAACAATAGTTCCTGTATGGTATTTTGGTAATGAGATTTTAATTGTTCTTGATTGGGCAAAAGAGCATTGGTATTTAGCTATTCCAATTGCAGCCATTTTTGGTGGAACTATAATATATTATTTTAATAAAGCTACAAAAAAAGTAGAAAGAAAGGTTAAAAAAGATGAAAATTAATTTAATTGAAAAAGATTTAATACAAGATAATCAAATAGAAATTATTTTTGTAAAAAGTGTAGATGGTTTAGGTGATAGTGAGATTTTAGAGATACTTGATTTTAAAGCAAAAGATGAATCTTGTATTTTACTTGTTGAATCAAAAAAAATATATATAGGTTATGAAGAAAGTAGTTATGATAGTCTTGCAATCGCAAGTGCAACAGCAATCAAAAAACTTCAAACTACAAAATTTGAAAACGCAAAAATTATTTTAAATGAAGATTTAAAAGCTAATTTTAAAGGATTAATTGAAGGATTATTTCTTGGTGAATATAAATTTGTAAATTATAAATCAGAAAAAGAAAAAAGAAAAATAAATGTTGAAATAGTTATAGATGGAGAAAATCAGGTTTTAGAAACTATTTTAAAAGAATCAAAAATTATTGCAAAAGCTGTTAATAAAACAAGAGACATGGTAAATACACCACCTGCTGATTTTTATCCGAAAACAATGGCTAAAAAAGCAAAAAAAATAGCTCAAGATTTAGAACTTGATATTAGAGTTGAGGGCGAAAAATTTTTAGAAGAAAATGGTATGAATGCAATGCTTAGTGTTGGTCGTGCGTCTGTTCATGAATCTCAATTAATTCATTTAACATATAAACCAAATGATGCTAAGAAGAAAATTGTTTTAGTAGGAAAAGGTTTGACTTATGATTCAGGTGGTTTGTCTTTGAAACCTGCTGATTTTATGGTTACTATGAAAGCTGACAAATCTGGTGGTTGTGCAGTTTTATCAACTATTTGGGCGATTGCAAAACTAGGACTTCCTCTTGAAGTTCATGGAATTGTTGGAGCTGTTGAAAATATGATTGGTGGAAATGCTTATAAACCTGATGATGTTTTAAAAGCTAAAAATGGAAAAACTATTGAAGTAAGAAATACAGATGCAGAAGGTAGATTAGTTTTATCTGATTGCTTATGTTATGCTCAAGATGAAATTAAAGATATAGATTATATTTTTGATTTTGCTACTTTAACAGGTGCTTGTGTTGTTGGTGTTGGAGAATATACAAGTGGAATTATGGGAAATAATAACGAACTCAAAAAAGAAGTTGTAAATGCCGCTTTAAGTTCAGGAGAATATGCTACAGCACTTGATTTTAATAGATTTTTGAAAAAAGCAATAAAATCAGAAATTGCTGATGTGTGTAATATTGCTAGTTCAAGATATGGTGGAGCAATAACAGCTGGTATGTTTTTAGATAATTTTATCTATGAAGAGAATAAAAATAAATGGATTCATTTTGATATTGCAGGACCTGCATTTGTAGAAAAAGTTTGGGGATATAATCCTCATGGTGCAAGTGGTGCAGGTGTGAGAATGACTATAAAATTCTTACAAGATTTAGCTAAATAATGGGTTTGTAAACCCATTATTTTAATTTCTAGTTAGTTGATAAACTATTGGTACAGTAATTTCCCAAGAAGTTTTATTTAACTCTTGTGGAATAGCATCAAAACTTGCTATTTTCATCAAAACTTCAAGAGAAGCCTCATCCAAACTTTCAAAATTTGAACTTTTATTGATTCTACAATTTTTAATCCCTCCATCTTTTGTTACTAAAAATGTAATATAAACTTTTCCTGTTTGATTTAATCTTTTCGCAACTTTTGGATAGGTTTTGTTTTTCTCAATTTCTGAACGAATTTTTGACAAGTAAGCATCTTCTATACTTTGTATTTGATTTGTATCTACTTGTTTTATAGGTTGTTCTATAGTTTTTTCAATAGGTTTTGTTTCTTGAACAGGAGCTATAACAGGTTCTACTTTTTGTTCAACTACTTTTTCTATTGGCTTTTCAATAGGTTTTTCGTGTTTCTTATGTTTAACATGTTCTTTTGGCTTTTCTATTTTTTTAATAGGTTTTGGCATCTCTACAACAGGCTCAGGAATTATCTCTGGTTCCACAATTGGTTCAGGAGGCGTTGGTTCTGGCTTTGGAGGTTCTTGTTTTAAAGCAACATGTTGTAAAGAAATAGTTTTAACCTCTTCTTGTTTTTTTTCTGGTACAACTAAAGTATCAGCAAATACATAAAACAAGAAAAAAGAGGCAACTAAATATATAGTACTTGTTAAGAAGAATGAATTTAGGTATCTATGTTTAGCTTGTTTACTCATTTTTTTGTCACTATAGAAACATTTAAATAATTGTGTTTTTTCAACATATCAAGAACCTCTACAAATGATTCAAATCTTGTATTTTTATCCGTATTTATATGAATTGGCGTCTCTTTTGAAGATTGTAAAATAATTTGTTCAATACTTTGTATTGTTTCTGGTTTATCCTCAATAAATAAATCACCATTTTCTTGTATAACTAAAATAATCTCTTTGTCAGGTTTTAACTGATCTGCATTTGAAGCATTAGGTAAAGAAATAGGGATAATTCCTCTTGTAATAAATGTAGATGTTAATAAAACAATGGCTAAAAGAACAAGTAATACATCAATAAATGGTATTACATTTATTGAATCATACTTCTTCAGTTTCATATAAACTCTCCAAAACTTCAGCATATCTTCCTAAAATATTGTAAAAGACCATAGAGATAATTGCTACAACTAAACCAACTGCTGTTGCTTTTAAAGCTAAGGCTAAAGATTCCATGATTTTTGCTGCTTCAATTTGACCATTTCCCATTGTCATAAAAGTAAGCATAATAGCTAATACAGTTCCTAATAATCCAATATAAGGTGAATTAGATGCAATAGTTCCAATAATTGTTAGATGTTTTGTTAAAGCGACATCAAGTTGTTTTTTATTTTTGTAATTTTTTAGATTAATTTTTTTATAAAAAATCACTCTTTCAATAAAAAACCAAACAGCTATAAAACTCATAAATACAAGAAGTGCTATTACTCCATAGTCAACTAAATGTTTTAGAGTCTCTATATCCATATTCATATTTTCAATCCTTTTATCTTTTTTGTGTCAAAATGATAATACAATATTGATAATAATTATCTTAATTGAAATTCTAAATTTAAATTCTGTTAAAAAATCATTAAAGCAGATGATATAAAATTCGTACAATAATAAAAAAGGAGATTCTTTGAAAAGAATTATTATTTTTCCTCTTTTTTGCTCTTTGCTATTTGCAAATGAGTTAGAGCTTTTGCAAAAAGATAAAAAAGAGTTAAGACAGCTAGAAAAAGAGGTAATTGAAAAAAAATATGAATCATCAAAAGATGAGTGGATTGGAAAAATAAACTTAAATTCAAGTATAAGTAAAGAACGTGATTTTACAGATGATGAAACAAGTGATATGACAAGAAGTATTGGTTTGAGTTTTTCTCAAAGTATATATGAATCAGGTGGAATTGAATATAGTATAGAGTATGCAAGACAGCAACTAAAATCAGATATGCTAGCTTGGGAAAATGAGAATATCGCTCTTATTCAAGCAATTTATGAGACTTTATTAGAAATAAAAAAACTTGGACTTCAAATTGAACAAAGTGATTATTCACTAAAAAATAAAGAGATAGAATTGATTTTAAAAAGGATTCAATATGAAGCAGGAAAAGTTGATATTATCGAACTAAACAATGCAATTATGTCAAAAAATAATCAACAAAAAGAGAATATTTCTTTGATGAATTCTTTAAAAGATAAAGAGTATGAACTTTCAAAATATACAACTTTAAAATCAAATCAGATAAAAATTCTTGATTTTAAAATAATACATAAAGATAAATTTTTAAAAGATAATCTAAATATTAGATATGAAAACTCAAAAGTTGAACTATTAGATACAAGTTATAAACAATTGAAAAGTTCGTATTTACCTCAAGTTAGTCTAAATACAAGTACTACATATACAAATAATGAAAATAAAGAGCAAAATGAATCAGGGAAAATTGGAATCAGTGCTTCAATGCCTATTTTTGATATTACAAAAGATTCAAAACTTGAAAAATCAAAACTTGAAGTTTTAAAACAAAAAGTAAATGTAACTGATATGCAAAATGAGTTGATTTATGAATATGAGCAAATTTTAGCACAAATAAATACATATGATGAGTATGAAAAAACTATACAAAATAATCTAAAACTATATGAAGATTTAATTATGGTAAATAAAAGTTCAAATAGTGCTGGAATGACTGCTGATTATGATTTAGAAGTTTTACAAAATACACAAAAAATAAATGAATATGATTTAAAAATAAATGATATTAATAAAAAACTTCAATACACAAAACTATATTTTAAAACAAAGGTTGATATTTGATGAATACAAATTTACAAGAGGAACTAAAAAATTATTCAAATAAAAGTTCAAAAAAGAAATATTTTTTTATGATTTTTATACTACTTATTTTGGGAGGAGCTTATTATTACTTTTTTATCAATAAGACAAAAAAAGAAGAGATAATAACTTATAATACAAAAAAAGTAACAAAGGGAGATTTATCTGTTGTTGTTAGTGCAACAGGAATTTTAAACCCAACAAATAGTGTTGAAATAGGAGTTGAAGTCTCTGGAACAATAAAAGAGATTTATGTTGATTTTAATGATGAGGTTGAAGTAGGGCAACTTTTAGCAGTTTTAGATACAAGAAAATTACAATCTGAAGTTGATGGACAAACAGCTGCTTTAGCAATTGCAAGAGCAAATTTAAAAGAGAGTGAAGTAAATCTTAGAAATAAAAAAACAGTTTATGATAGAACTTTGAAGATGTACAATAGTTCAGGTGGTAAATATCCATCTATAAATGAACTTGATGATTCAAAATTTGCATATGAAAGTGCAGTTTCTTCTTTTGAAGCATCAAAAGCAAAAGTTGAACAATCTTCATTTTCTTTAAATACAGCAAAACAAAATCTTGATAAGGCTTATGTAAAATCCTCAATTAAGGGAATAGTTTTAAATAGAGCAGTTGAAGTTGGGCAAACATTGGCAGCTTCAATGAATGCACCAAAACTTTTT
>ERZ724518.1317-NODE-1317-length-11153-cov-4.224995_pt1 | contig 11153 bp, 6 predicted proteins | sample MGYA00376051_ERZ724518 | MGnify/ENA primary metagenome ERZ724518 (study PRJEB28724, sample SAMN07190885) | wastewater metagenome | isolation source: influent of sewage treatment plant in Hong Hong | place: Hong Kong | collected 2016-03-17 ... | reverse complement strand
AAAAGAGGGAACTCAGGGAACAGTGTCCAATGTGGATGGAAAATTTACATTAAACGTTCCTGCCAATGCAAAAACGCTGATATTCCGGTCTGTAGGAAAAGTAAATAAAGAAGTTGCTATCACCGGAACTGTACTGAATGTTGTGCTCGAAGATCAACAGAAAACACTTGACGAAGTAGTTGTAATCGGTTATGGTACCCAACGAAAAAGAGATCTGACAGGATCAATATCTTCAGTCAGCGAAAAAACCCTGAAAGATATTCCTGTAGCTACAGTTGGAGAAGCGCTTACCGGAAAACTTCCCGGCGTACAGGTAACCACCACCGAAGGCTCGCCGGATGCAGAAATTAAAATCCGTGTACGCGGAGGCGGTTCTATCACTCAGAGCAATTCGCCACTGTATATTGTCGATGGATTTCTCAAGGATGATATCAAAGACGTAGCGCCCTCAGAAATTCAGTCCATCGACGTGCTCAAAGATGCATCTTCGACTGCTATTTACGGGTCGCGGGGTGCTAACGGAGTAATTATTATTACAACCAAAACAGCCAAACAGGGTAAGATGTCACTCTCGTACGATGGTTATGTAGGTTTTAAGAATATCACAAAAAAACTTGATGTGTTAAGTCCTTATCAGTTTGTTCAGAAACAATATGAAAGGGCAACCTGGAATAATGCCGTTGAATCCGAATATGAAAAATACTTCGGCAGCTACGAAGACATTGATCTCTACAACTTTAAAAATGGCACCAACTGGCAGGACGAAACATTTGGTCGTACCGGTTTTCAGCAAAATCATTCGGTAGCATTATCGGGTGGTACAAAGCAGTTGAAATACAATTTCAGCTACACCAATTTGTCTGACAAAGCCATCATGGCCATGTCCGATTATAATCGCAACAATTTCAGTGGAAAACTGAATTATCAACCGCTCAAATGGCTGAAACTGGATGTGGCTGCACGCTACGCTGCTACGGTGATCAACGGCTCAGGAGCCAACGACGTAACCGGATCCGAAAAATCCACTTCCGATTCGCGTGTGAAAAATGCCGTAATTTATACTCCCATTGAATTAAAAAATATGGTGGCACAGGACGATGATATGGATGCTGTTGCAAGTCTGTACTCTCCACTTGTAACCACAGCCGACAACAACCGGTATCAGAAAAAGAGGGATTACAATATCAACGGAGGATTTACAGTGAGTTTTACCAAAAATCTTTCTCTTAGAAGTACGTATGGATTAACCAAAAGCAATAAGGACGACAAACGTTTCTACGGGGTAACCTCGTACTTTGCCCGCGAAGGCGGAGCGCTGAAACGTGATAATTCGGTGGCGCCATCCATATTATTAACAAATGGCGATGTAACTACGCTGCAAAATACCAATGTGCTGAATTTCTCCAAAGACGATCTCTTCGCAGGACAGGATTTATCTGTTACACTGGGTCACGAAATGTACAGCCGGTCGAGCGAAAATACCACCAGCGACATTCAGGCATTCCCGGTTGATTATGATTCATTCATGGCCTGGGACGATATTGCATCGGGCACAAACCGATACGGTGATGCTTTCTTCCGGGATATGGATGACCGCATGATATCCTTTTTCGGTCGGGTAAATTATAATATTCTGGATCGTTATCTGTTGGCAGCCACTTTCCGAACCGATGGTTCCAGTAAATTTTCCGGCGACAACAAATGGGGTTATTTCCCTTCATTGTCGGCCGGATGGCGCATTTCGGAAGAAAAATTTATGAAGGGTCTGAAACCTGTAATTTCCAACCTGAAACTTCGCGCCAGTTATGGAGAATCAGGGAATAACAACATTAGTAATTCGGCTTTCAAACGCACATATTCGATTTCAAACACAGCTTATTTGCCTTCCGGATCGATGCAAACCAGTATATACACTCCGGGTTTGTTACTCGTCAATCCATTATTACGCTGGGAAACAACTGTTACCCGCAACGGTGGTCTCGATTTTGGATTTTTTGATAACCGTATAAACGGCTCGTTTGAACTCTATTCCAATTCTACCAAAAATGTATTACTTCAGATGCCCATTACGGGTGTAGGCTATACCTATCAGTGGCAAAATGCAGCTTCCACTTCCAACCGCGGAGCCGAGCTGTCATTGAATATTGGTCTGGTTGAAAGTAAAAACTTCAATCTGAATTTCATGTTCAATATCAGTGCCAATCAAAATAAAGTGGATGATTTGGGCGGACTGGATTCGTATTCGTTCAACGAAGCCTGGACCAGTATGACTGAAGCATCCAACAGCTATGTGGTTAAACCCGGTGAACCTGTGGGTCAGATTTATGGATATGTGAATGAGGGATGGTACAGTGCCAAAGATTTTATGTGGAATGGCACCAAATGGGTCATGAATTCGGGAAAATACAATAAGTACGATGCAGCAACCAAAATTTATTCCGATCAGTATGGAAATAAATTTGTGGACAACAGCTCTATCGATGGACTAAGCTGGGGGCCCGGTGCCATGAAACTGAAAGATCAGAATGACGATGGAAAGATATCCGACCTCGACCGCGTAGTGATTGGCAATACCAATCCCGCACATTTCGGTTCATTTGCATTTTCGGGCGATTTCAGGGGGGTCGATTTTGCCCTCAATTTCAACTGGGTGTATGGCAATGACATTTATAACGCCAACAAAATTGAAATGTCATCATTCTATTACAAATACCGCAATATGCTTTCGAGCAATCTGAATTCATATACTACCATGAACTGGGAAACCGGCAAACGGATTACAGATGTCAATGAACTCGATCTGATGAATGCCAACAGTCATGCTTCCATCTGGGCGCCACCTACCGGCCGCTATGCCATCACATCCTGGGCAATCGAAGACGGCTCATTCCTTCGGTTCAATAATATGACAGTGGGATACACTTTACCAACCCGATTATTGAAAGGACTGTACATACAAAAACTGCGACTTTATGCAACGGCTTACAACATTTACACCTTTACCAATTACTCGGGTTACGATCCCGAAGTGGATACACGCCGTGCTACACCGTGTACGCCGGGTGTGGATTATTCAGCATATCCAAGAAGCCGTTCGTATAACTTTGGCATCAACTTAACCTTCTAAAATCCAATAAAAATGAAAAGACTAAGTAAAATAAATATATTGGCAGGAATTGCAGCGCTGATGCTATCATTCTCTTCCTGCGAGAGCTTTCTGGATGTGCCGAGCAATTCGCTCATCAGCGATGATGTGATATTCAGTCAGCCAGACTCTGCCTATAAAGCTATCAGTGCCATTTATAGCATCATTGGCGAAAACAATTCGTACCGAAACCGTCTGTGGTTACAGATGGGTGTGAATACCGACATTGAATTTCGTTCGGGATGGTCATCGGGAGCTGTACTCTCCTCCATCAAATCCGACGACCTCTTTGCTCTTTACAATCCAAATTCATCGATAGGTGACGGTTACAACAATACCGATGCTGCCAATCCCTGGAGCCGTATCTATCAGGGCATTGAGCGGGCAAATCTGGCTATTGAGGGTATCCGCAAATTTGGAAATCCTGCCGAAGGCAATGATATGGGTCATCTGCTCGGTTCTGCACTTACCATGAGAGCCTATTTCTTCTACGACCTCATCAAATGGTGGGGCGATGTACCTCCGCGTTTTGAACCGGTAAGCGAAGCTACTATCTATCTGGCCAAAACCGATCGGGATTCCATTTACAATCAGATAATCAAAGACCTGCAGGAAGCATCGACACTGCTTTATGCTCCGGGAACGAAATATACCAATACCGTGAAAATGATCAGCAGGGATGCAGCCCGCGGATTACTGGCCCGAATTTGCTTGTCGGCTGCAGGATACTCTCAGCGCCCGTCGGGCACCGATGCTGTGATCAAAATAACCGCATCGGACAGTCGCCGCCGCGAACTCTACACCATAGCACGCGATGCATGTCGCGCTATCATTGCTGACGGACATTATAAACTTGACCCGGATTTTAAAAATATTTTCTACGAACAATGTCAGGATGTGGAAACTCACGGACGCGAAGCAATCTGGGAATTGCCTTACAATCTGGGTATTCGTGGCCGTATGGTTTATAATTTGGGATTATCTCGCGAAGCCGATGGTAAAAACAACAAAGTGGCATTAAGTCCGCAGTTCAGAATTATGCCAAATTTTTACTACGATTATAACGTGAATGACAAACGACGCGATATCACGGTAGTTCCATTCAAAGTGGTGAAAAATTCAACGCTGGGTGTAATGGAACAATCACTTTCGAGTGGTGTGACCGGTTTCAATCTGGGAAAATGGCGTGCCGAATGGGTTAAAATTCCTATTTCCGGAACTGACGATGGTGTTTCACCGATAGTATTGCGTTATGCCGATGTATTGCTGATGTTTGCCGAAGCCGATTTATTCCTCGGTGGCTCTGAAGGTGCCGGTTATTTCAATCAGGTTCGCCGCCGTGCATTCGGAACTACGGCAGCCACTTACGATTTGCCACTCACACTCGCCAATATCAAAATGGAACGGGCATTTGAATTTTGCGGTGAAAACATCCGCAAGTATGATCTGGAACGATGGGGTGAACTCAAAGCATCCATCGATAAAGCCAAAGCCAGTCTTATTGCACTGCGCGACGGCACCGGCGACTATGCTACAGTTCCTTCTGTCATTTATTACAAATATGTGGTGGACAACAGTATTACAACCGGTGAACGGGTACTCATAGTTTATGGCCTGCAACGTGGTGAAACCGATGACAAAACGGTAACCGACCCCACCGGCGGATGGACCAAAAAAACCTGGACAAATGCTACAACTTCAACGGGTGAACTTTACCTGAGCGACGGATTTATCAATAACATGTATCTGGGCAATCCCGACAAACGTCAGCTATTGCCCATCATGCACCAGATTATTCTTGCCAGCAACGGCTCGCTCGTCAACGATTATGGGTATGATAATTAATGTAAATTGCAGAATAAAAACCTATTAAGTAATTAAAACAATGAAAAAATATAAAAACAGAACATACGGAACTATTCTAATTCTTCTGATGATTGTGGGCGTTTTCTCCGCCTGCAAGGAAGAAGAACCAGAACTGCAATTACCATACATGTTCCGGCCAATCAATTTTAATGTTGAACTAAATAAAACCGTTGCCACTTTTTCATGGGCTAAGGTAGACAGCGCTGTGTCGTACACACTCCAGCTCAGCAACGATAGTCTGGATTACTCCAAGCCTTTGCTCGATGTAACCACCACAAGTTTGTCGGTAGTCAAAGAGCTGGCGGGCGATACCAAATTTTATGCCCGTATCCGTGCCAATGCCGCTGATGCTGCTAAATCATCCAAATTCAATACGGCACTTTCTTTCAAAACTCCAAAGGAAAATCTATTCCAGGGGTACGGAACCAGTATTAATACCGGTGTGGTTTACAGTGCATATATGACCGATTTCAATGCATTAACCGTAAAATGGACACCAGCTGCCAATGTTACCCATTTAATTTTAACCAATGAAAATGCCACAGCAAAAGATTCGGTTTTGATATCGGCTGCCGAAGCGCTTGCCGGAAGCAAGGTTGTTTCTTCACTGTCCAATTCGGTATGGAAAGTCCGGATTTTTAACAATTCCATATTAAGAGGAACAACCTATGGTACAGTGGAAGGGGATATTTTGGTCAGATCCGGTGATGATCTGCAAGCAGCGCTCAACAGTGCTGCTGATGGACAGGTAATAGTTTTGGAAGGCGGAGCGGTGTATAATGTAGGTAGCGGAACGTATCGGTTCAATAAATCGGTTAAGCTGAGAGGAACACTGACATCAACTCTTCCGGTAGTTTGTATGACTGTGGGCACCGGTACACCTCCCTCGGCAACTTCTAGTATGCTTGGATTTGTGGATGGTTCGTCCATGCAATCAGTCAAATTTGAAAATATAGATTTTACAGGCTATGTGGATAATAATACGGCAGCCACTAAAATCGGATATCTGTTTAATAACAATACGATGACTACTGTTTCCAAACTTTCGTTTGCAAATTGCAATATGCACAACTTTGGCAATACACCCATGCGTATTCAGGGAGCTAAAAATCAGGTAATTGACAGTTTGTCGATCAATGGTTGTAAGATTAATGATATCGGATTTTCAAGCACTTATGCCATTGTCAACAGTAATTCGGCAGACCTTATCAACGCCATTGAAATTATGAACAGTACCATCTATAATTTCAAAGGCTCACTGGTACTGCGTACAGGGCAAACCCTGAAATCGGTGAAAGTTATCAACTGTAACATTGATCACGGCATGCAAGACGCAGGTTCAGCCCGGTATTTGATGGATTTCAACAATGCTTCTTTCACGGGAGGTGGAGTTACCATCAGCAATTGTGTATTCGGTCAGACCGGTGCCGCTATGGGTGCAAATGGAATTAGATATGTGGCCGGAACATCTGTTTCCATAAAGGGCTCATACTTTACTACTGATTATGTGGACGATCCGATACCGGCCGGAGCCACGAGCACTTCTATCAAGCCCAATATGACTTCCTATAAAAGTGCATCTACGGCATTGTGGACAGATCCTGTAAACGGCAATTTCAAACTACTCGATACTTCTTTTGGCGGAAAAGGCGTAGCAGGCGATTTGCGTTGGTAGTGTTTATGTGAAATATGGGATATTTATCTGGTATTCAGATAAATATCCCTCCAATAATACTGTGTGAGATTTTTGTGAATAAAGTATTTGTTTTTATTATCATAAAACAAACTTAATATGAGAATACTATATAAAATGCGAAATTTGATACTGGTTTACATGGTGCTAAACATTGGGTTTAATGCTGAAGCCAAAAACCACTATCAATATCTTTATAAGGATTTACCATTTTCAATGCCGTTGGTCAAAGTACCGGTATTTAAAAAAAATATGGTTTCAGTCGAAGAATTTGGTGGGGTGGGCGATGGTATTACTCTCAATACCAATGCATTTGCTAAATCAATGGACGCCCTGGCAGCCAAAGGTGGTGGCACATTGATAGTTCCTAAGGGCATTTGGTTTACCGGACCCATTGTATTTCGCTCCAATATCAATATGCATTTGGAGAAGGGTGCCGTTATCCTGTTTTCACCCGACTTCAACCTCTATCCCATTGTAGAAACCATATTCGAAGGGCTCGATACGCGGCGTTGTCAATCGCCCATTTCGGGTCGTAACCTGGTGAATGTAGCCATTACAGGTCAGGGAAGCATCAATGGTTACGGTGAAGCCTGGCGGCCCCTCAAAAAGAATAAAGTCACAGCCAGTCAGTGGAAAAAAATGATCGGAGCAGGAGGTGTGGTTAAAAATAATGATACCTGGTATCCGTCAGAAAGCTCTTTTAAGGGTTCCCAGATAAGCGATATGAATGTGCCGCGCCAAAATCTGACCGAACAGGAATGGCTCGAAATCAAGGATTTTCTCCGCCCTGTTATGGTCAGTTTCATCGAATGCAAAAATGTGTATCTCCAGGGCGTACTTTTTGAAAATTCACCCAGCTGGAATTTGCACCCGCTCATGTGCGAAAATGTTATTCTCGATGGATTGTTTGTCCGAAATCCGGGTTATTCACAGAATGGCGATGGACTGGATCTGGAGTCTTGTCGCAATTCCATCATAGTCAACTGCACCTTTGATGTGGGTGATGACGGAATTTGTATCAAATCCGGCAAGGACGAGCCTGGTAGGCGGCGTGCCCGTCCCACCGAAAATGTGATTGTGGATAACTGCAAGGTGTTTCAGGGACACGGTGGCTTTGTAGTTGGCAGTGAAATGTCAGGCGGGGTGCGCAATATCTCTGTGAAAAATTGCCAGTTTCTGGGCACCGATGTAGGTCTGCGCTTCAAAAGTACCCGCGGACGTGGCGGTGTAGTCGAAAATATTTATATTTCAGATATCTACATGTTTAATATCGAAACCGAATCATTCCTTTTTGACCTCTATTACGGCGGGAAATCGGCTGTAGAAACCCTTGAAGATGGTGATGTAACTCCAACAGAAGAAAAACTTCTGCCCGTAACCGAGGAAACTCCGGTGTTCAGGAATATATTCGTCAAGAATCTTGTTTCGCGTAATGCCCGCAGAGCCATGTTATTCAATGGATTGCCCGAAATGAAAATAAATAACATTCAGATTGAAGATATTAATATTACTGCTCAATACGGCGCAGAGTTAAGTAATTCAAAAGATATTGTTTTCAAAAATGTACATATCGTTCCTCAAAACGGTTCAGCATTAATTTTGAAAGATGTGGAAAATTTTATTTCAGAAAATTTTACTTATCCATCAGGACTTGAGAAACCCATTGACTTGAAACAAAATGGCAACAGCAATATAAGCATCTCGGGAAAAAAATATAAATAAGAGGCTGAAGATATATTTTTTCTCAATTTGAGACTCAGGATAACAGTAATTTTTTCATACGGGTTCAAAAAATGCAAAATAAGGACATTAACAAAAATCATGGAATAAATGAGAAAATAAAAGGAACAATCAAGGAATTAAAATCAATTTCAAGGTTTCACAATTAAAAAAACAAAATGAATGAAAAACACAAAATTTAAATTGTTTATGATAATTAGCTGTTTGCTAATTGTCAGTTTAACAAAAGCGAATGATTTCAAAAGCATTTCAGTTACTAATTCAGAGAAAAATGAATTAGCAACGGGAAATGCACAACAAACACCCGACCAACAAAAAATAAAAGTCAGTGGTCAGGTGAAAGACATGAATGGTGAGCCTGTGATTGGGATGTGTATGATTCAAGATACCCGACTTACGATATTTCTTACAGAGATGCTGTTGTCTTCCGTCTGGCTGAAATGTACCTGATAAAAGCAGAATGTGAACTTGCATCAGGTGGCGATGCACTGGGTACTATCAATGCTTTACGGGCAAAAAGAGCAAAAGCAGGGAAAGATAACTCAATTTCTGGAACGGTGGATATCAACACTATACTCGACGAACGGGCTATTGAACTCTGTGGCGAACAACAACGCTGGTTTGACCTGAAACGTACTCATAAACTGGTGGAATACGTTACAAAATACAATGCACAGGGAGCAGCTAACATTAAGGATATACATTATTTACGTCCTATACCGCAGGCGCAACTCGATGCTGTAACAAACAAGGATGAATTCCTTCAGAATACCGGTTATTAATTACTAATCATTTTTAATAAGGCTGTCCGGGTTTACGGACAGTCTTATTAAAAACTTTTTTACATTCTAATGAAAGCAAAATTACCGATCCTGACATTATTTCTCATTTTTTCTATTTGTATCAACGCATCTAAACCTTACTATAAACGTATGGCCGATTCTGAGATGAAACGTAATCCACAAAGCTGGATGGTGGATTACTCAAAAAGACCGGTTTGGAGTTATACTCAGGGACTCGAAATGCTTGCATTTTTGCAGGTTTATGATAAAACTAAGGATAAAAAATATTTTGATTATGCTGTCAGTTATGCAGATACCATGATTACTGCCGATGGCAAAATAAAGACCTATGAACTGGAAAAATATAATCTGGATATGATTAATTCCGGGAAAATACTATTCCCACTTTATCAGAAAACAGGAAAAAAACAATATAAACTGGCTATGGATCTATTGCGCAGCCAGATAAATAATCAACCCCGGATTTCCAACGGCGGTTTTTGGCACAAAAAAATATATCCGCATCAGGTTTGGTTGGATGGTGTGTATATGGCCATGCCATTTTTAACTCAATACGGAAAAGAATTCAATGAACCTGCACTTTTTGACGATGTGGCAGCCCAGATAATCGCAGCTGAGAAAGATTTAAAGGACCAAAAAACCGGTTTGCTTTATCACGGATGGGACGAAAGCCGCCAGCAGCGCTGGGCCGATCCCGTAACAGGCCGTTCTCCGAACTTTTGGTCGAGAAGTATGGGCTGGTACATGATGGCTTTAGTGGATGTACTCGATTATTTACCAGCCAATCATCCGAATCGGGCGGAAATTATCAGGATACTGAATGATTTATCTGTTTCACTCGATAAATTCAGAGATAAAAAAACCGGAATGTGGTATCAGGTTACCGATAAAGGTGGTAAGGAAGGCAATTACCTGGAATCATCAGGTTCAGTAATGTTTATTTACACATGGGTAAAAGGTGCTCAAAAAGGATATCTGCCCAAAGAATTTCTGAATAAGGGAAAAAAAGCATACAAACAATTTGTGAAAAAATTCATCAAGACAAATCCTGATGGTACAATTTCAGTGACCGATGTTTGTTCGGTTGCCGGACTGGGAGGAGAACCAAGGTACCGTGATGGCAGTTTCGAATATTATGTATCTGAACCAATCCGCGATAATGGCGCAAAAGCTGTAGGACCATTTATTATGCTTAGCGTACTCCTTGGCCGATAAAGATCAAAGCAACAATAAATATATATATATATTCCAATTAACTTTTTAACAATAATTATTATTTATGAAAAGGCACTTTTACTTATCTGTTATTTTGCTGGTAGCCAGTACGCTCTGGGTACAGGCTGAAAAAGTTACCACGCCCTGGCGGGGTGTGAATTATTCCTTCAACTTCTGTGACGGGAGTATTTTCCCTCAAAGTAATCCGCAGACAGAACCTTTGGATTATGGAATTCTACGGGCTTACAAGGGTACGGCAACAGCTGTGTTTTACTACAACGGAACACAACATGGTGTGGAGTTTAAAGCCGGTAATTACATCGAACTGGATGTTGCCGGAAGCGTAACTCTCAAAATAGGGGGCTGTCAGTATTCCGGAAGCACTTCGACCATTACAGTGACCGATTTAGCGGCAACCTATTCTGTAACTAAGTTATCGAAAACCCCGTCGTGTACTTCCATGCTTGAATTTGTATATACGGGACCGAAAACGACCCTGAAAATAGCATTTGGGGTAGGAAAAACGTATATTCCTAAAATAGATGTGATTTCAGCACCTGTTACACCCGATTTTGGAGCAACATACACCTACAACTTGTGTGACGGAAGTTTGTTGCCACAAAACACGACAACCAAATATCCCATTTGGGCTACATCCGATGGCATTCTGACTATCAACAGCAATACC
>ERZ724518.1301-NODE-1301-length-11198-cov-4.499686_pt1 | contig 11198 bp, 7 predicted proteins | sample MGYA00376051_ERZ724518 | MGnify/ENA primary metagenome ERZ724518 (study PRJEB28724, sample SAMN07190885) | wastewater metagenome | isolation source: influent of sewage treatment plant in Hong Hong | place: Hong Kong | collected 2016-03-17 ... | reverse complement strand
TTCGCATAAACTAAGGTCTTCAAAATTACCACCCCTTTTTGTGCGATAATCTCCTTTGTTGTAACTAAATAAGTTAATTGTAGCCAAGGTAAAGATAGCCATAACTACCAACCATTTAATCATAGTTCTTTTTGCTGTTTCATAATCACTGTATTTTCTAAGATAACCCCCTTAAAAATAAAGATTTAAAATAATAACATCATATTTTGAAGGTGAATAAAGAATCACAATTTTTAACTACCGATAAATGTCAATCATATTTATTTGAGTGAAACTAATCCTTTGTAAAAAATCTTTGTTGCGAAAATACTAATAGCCTAAAATAAAAAAAGTATTGACGATATTGTGGACTTTTAAAAAAAAGGATTATATGGAGTATTATGCGATAAATGCGAAGAATTATTGTTGCCATAGACGGTCCTGCTGCTTCTGGGAAAAGCACAACAGCCAAGTTTCTTGCTGAAAAATTAGGATACATATATATTGACACAGGTGCTATGTATCGTGCTTGTGCTTTACAGGCAAAACTTGAAGGATTTGCTATTGATGATCTTTCCTCAATTATTCCGATGTTGGAACGGATAGATATAAAAATATCATATTCAGAAAGTGGAAATATCATATGGCTTAATGGAAGAGATGTAAGCCAGCAAATTCGTACTCCAGAGATTTCTGCTGCAGCTTCTAAAATATCTGCAATACCGAGTGTTCGTTATAAAATGGTGGAATTGCAGCGTAAACTTGGAAAAGATGGAGGCGTAGTTTTAGAGGGTCGAGATATAGGCACTTTTGTATTTCCAGAGGCGGAAGCTAAGTTTTTTATGGTAGCAGATTTGGAAGTGCGTGCAAGGCGTAGATATCAAGAGTTGAAAGCAAAAGGTATAGAAAGCAGATATGAGGATGTTTTGCAAGAGCTAAAAGCTCGGGATGAAGCAGATGCAAGTAGATCTCTTGCACCGTTAAAACCAGCTTCGGATGCCATATTAGTTGATACAAGTAATTTGTCTATCGAAGAGCAGGTTAATAAACTCTATGAAATAACATTAAGGAAAATAGCCGAACTGGGTGAAAGCAATAGTCCAAATAATAGTGTTCCTGATGGAATTGAGGTTTATTTGGCGCATAGCTCAGGATATTGTTTTGGTGTGAAACGGGCTATACAGATGGCAAGAGAAGCCAAAGTTTGTGATAAACCTGTATATACTTTAGGTGAGATTATTCACAATCCTGGTATTGTTCAGGAACTGGAAGAAAAGGGAATTCATGTTGCCAATAATGTTTCCGATCTTAAAGACAGTACAGTAATTATACGCTCGCATGGAATAACGAGGGAAGAATATGAAACACTACAGAAAAATAATAATGAGATTATTGATGCCACTTGCCCGTATGTAAAACGGACTCATACAATACTCCAAAAAATGACCGCAGAGGGTTATCCAGTTGTTATATTTGGTGATAAACATCATCCGGAAGTTATTGGGTTGCGTTCTTTTGGAAATGACAAGACAATTGTGGTAGCTGAAGATGAACCGCTACCTAAAATTAACGAAAATAGTTTAGTATTAATAGCCCAAACCACACAAAAGATTGAAAAGCTTAATGAATTGGTATGTAAATTGCTCCCTAATGTATTCGAATTGCGAGTGTTTAATACTATTTGCTTAACTACTACTCTAAGGCAAAAAGCGACAATAGAAATGGCAAAGAAAAGTGATGTTGTGATAGTTATTGGAGGATATAAAAGTTCAAATACTTCTGCTTTGGCAAAGTTGAGTTCCCAATACTGTCCTACTTTTCATATAGAGAATGAAATGCAGTTAGCTGGAGTAGATCTATCAAAGTATAAAAGAATCGGATTAACTGCCGGAGCTTCCACTCCGGAAGAGATGATCATAAAAGTTTATAATGTAATATTACAAAAAAGCGGGCACTTCAGTACTGTGAAGAGTATTGAAGAAATCCCATTGTTTAAGGAGGAATCATGTTAACACATGATCATAACACAGTCGAAACTGAAGTTAAAGAAACGGAAGAAAAAAACCCTATATTGGAAACCGTTTTGAACGAAAGTGAAGACAAGATGTCAATACCAACAGTTGAGGACGAAAAAGAAGAACCCTCAATTGCAATACCCGAAGAAACTATAAGTGAAGAACCCGAGACAGATGCCTCGGAACAGGTTCAAAGTGAAGAAATTGCTGAAACTCTTAAACTTGATACAAAGCGGAAAGAGCTAACGCAAGAGGAGAAAGAACATCAGGAAATGCTTTCAATGTATGAAGAATCATTTTCCAGCTTTAAAAAGGGTGAGATTATTGAAGGCACAGTTGTGGATATTTCCGATAAAGAAGTGCGAGTTGATATCGGATTTAAATCTGAGGGTGTGATTCCAATATCCGAATTTGCCTACAGTGGAATACCAGATACAAATTCAGTAATTAAAGTGTATATCAGTGAAATTGAAAATGGCGAAGGGAAAGTTTTGCTATCCAAGAAAAAAGCAGATTACCTTATCAATATTGAAAGCATTAAAAGAGCTTTCACCGAGAAAACTTCTTTAACCGGAATAATCCGTCGTCGTGTTAAAGGTGGAATGATTGTAGATGTTCATGGTATTGAAGGTTTTCTACCCGGTTCACAGATGTCTTTAAAACCAATTCCCAATCTTGATCAATTTATTGGGAAAGAACTTGTTTTTAAAGTAGTTAATATTGATGAGGATCATCATAATATAATTCTTTCTCGTAGACAGGTTTTAGAAGAAGAAGCAGAAATTAAAAGGCAAGAATTGTTGAAGAAGATTGAGATTGATTCTGAACTGGATGGAGAAGTGAAGAATATTACACAATATGGAGCTTTTATAGATTTGGGTGGTATAGATGGTTTATTACATCTTACCGATATGAGCTGGGGGAAAATAAATCATCCTTCCGAAATGCTCCAGATTGGCGATAAAGTGAAAGTTAAAGTGATCAATTTTGATGCTGAAACCAATAGAATATCCCTTGGCTTGAAACAATTAGTACCTCATCCTTGGGAAAATATTGAAATTAAATATCCTGAAGGAAGCAGAGTTACAGGTAAAGTTGTGAATGTAAAATCATTCGGTGCTTTTGTAGAGCTTGAACCCGGAGTGGAAGGTTTGGTTCATATCTCAGAAATGAGCTGGACAAAAAAGATTACCGATGCTCGTAAGTTTGTGAAAGTAGGGGATACTATTAATGCCATAGTGCTTGATCTCGATAAAGAAAATAAACGGATTTCTTTAGGAATGAAACAGATGGATCCCAATCCCTGGCTTACAATTGAAGATCGCTATCCGATTGGAACCGTGCTCAACCGCAAAATTAAAAGTTTAACTGCTTTTGGAGCTTTTGTAGAAATAGAAGAAGGTATAGATGGCTTGATTCATATTTCTGATATGAGCTGGACAAAGCGTATTTACCATCCTCGGGAAGTGTATAAAAGAAATCAAGAAGTTGAAGCAGTTGTTCTTTCAATAGATAGAGCCCAACATAGAATTGCTTTAGGCGTTAAACAAATGGTTCCTGATCCTTGGGAGACATTGGATCAAATTCTTCCTGTGAATACTGAGGTTAAAGGTAAAGTAAGTAAACTAATTCCGAAAGGTCTCTTAGTTGATATTCCTATTGGCAACGATGTAGTGGAAGGGTTTATTCCTATTTCACATTTGGCAATTCCCAAGCTTGAACATAGCGAAGACGCTTTTTATGTAGGAGAAGAATTACCATTAAAAGTTATCGAACTGGATATGGAAAACCGGCGTTTAATTCTCTCTGTTAAGGCATTTTTCTTCTCACGCGATCCTAAATTGCAGGATGAATACATTGTTCTGCACGAACAGTATATGCGGGATAAAGTAGCCCGACAATTGAAAAAGAAACAAGAAAAAGAAATGCGCGAGAAAAAATTAGCTGCTAAAAAGGATCAAGAAGAGGCAGAAAAAGCTGAAGAAACCGTTGAGAAATCTCCAGAGCCTGTAGCTGAAGAAGTTTCAGTAGCTATTGAACCTGAAACAGAAAAAACAGAAATACAGCAAGAGCCTACAACGGAAGAAGCTCCTATAGAAACAGAAAAAGCTGAAATACAGCAAGAGCCTACAACGGAAGAAGCTCCTATAGAAACAGAAAAAGCTGAAGAAATTCCCGTGGAAATAGAGAAAGCAGAAGAAGCAATAGAAGCGGTACAGAAAGAAGAAGTTATCTTTGAACCGGAAGAAAAAAATGTTTCTGAAGAGCAGATCAACGAAGAAACTATTACAGAAGAAACCGCTATAGATTCATCTGTATCTGAAGAACAAAAGGTACCTGAAAAAGCAGATGACGCTTCTTCAAAACCGGAAGAAACATCCGCACCAGAAGAAGAATCAGATAAAGAAAAATAAACTGAACGGGTAAAAAACTCCTTTTCTCCGTTTAGAACAGGGAGAATAGTTGAAAAGAATAACGGTTTTATTAACCGTGTTGCTTCTGCTATCGATAAACCTGAAGGCGGAATTAGTAACCGCCGGTAATGGGAAAAACGAAGTAACCTTGTTAGAGGATAATGAAACCGAAACTATTCTTCAGTACAGAATTGCAGAATTTGAAAAGACCAAGATTTCTCTTGAGGGAGAAGATTGGTATCATATTAAGCTGCCCAAAGAAGGAATAACTCAAGATAAAGGTTTTCCGGAACTCCCTGTTCTAAATCGGAGTATTATCATTCCTGATCAGGCATTGATGGCTATTAGGGTATTTGAGGTTGAATTCACAGATTATCAGCTTAGAATATTGCCTTCGAAAGGAGTGATTACTCGGGATATAAATCCAGACGAAGTACCTTACCCTTTCAACGATATATATAAAAATAATTGCTTTTATCCGAAGGATATAGCAACTTTATCTGAACCCTATATTTTAAGGGATTTCCGAGGGATTACGATTTTAGCTAATCCCTTTGCTTACAATTCGGTTAGCGGTATTTTACGAGTTTACACTTCGTTTAAAGTGCGGGTATATGTACAGGGAACTGATAGTATTAATATTATCAGTCGTTCCAGAGCTTCTATTTCTCGCAGTTTTTACCATATTTACGAAAATCAATTTTTGAATTGGAGCAGGGAACGCTATATATCGGTAGATGATAATTTCGGGAAGATCCTGGTTATTTGTAATGCAAACTACCTAAATCAAATAGCTCCTTATGTTGCTTGGAAAAGGCAAAAAGGGATAGATACGGAACTAATTGAGTTCGGCTCTATAGGTACAACTGCCGATCAACTAAAGACATATATCCAGAGCCGCTATAACATCGATAATGATATAACTTATGTACAATTGGTAGGCGATGTACCATATATACCTACATTATTTTATGCAGGAGGAGGTAGTGATCCCAGTTTTTCTTTAGTAGCTGGTAGCGATAATTATCCTGATATCTTTATTGGAAGATTTTCTGCAGAAACAGCAGCAGAATTAACAGCGCAAGTTAATAAATCTATTCAATATGAAAGAGATTTGAACACTACGGCAACCTGGCTTTCAGAAGCAATTGGAATCGCTTCAGCAGAAGGAGGAGGTTCCTTAGGTGATAATGGCGAAAGTGATATAGCCCATATGAATCTAATTCGGACAGACCTGTTAAATTATGGATATAGTAGTGTTGACCAGATTTATGATCCGGGAGCACCTGCTTCTATTGTTTCTTCAAGTGTAAATTCTGGGCGTGGTTTTATTAACTATGTAGGGCATGGTTCAAATACTTCCTGGAGTACTACTGGTTTTAATAATTCCAATGTATTAGCTTTAACTAACGGAAATAAAACTCCCTTCATTATGGATGTGGCTTGCGTGAATGGAAATTTTGTTTCTATCACCTGTTTTGCAGAGGCTTGGATGCGCAATGAAAATGGGGGAGCTGTTGGAATTTATGCCAGCTCAATAAATCAATCTTGGAATTCTCCTATGTGTGCCCAGGATGAAGTTACAGACCTCTTAACAAGTGAAGCGCATACAACTTTAGGAGGTTTATACTACAACGGTTCCTGTAAAATGATGGATGCTTATGGAAGCGATGGAGTTAAAATGTTCAGAACCTGGAATATTTTCGGCGATGCGTCTCTACAAGTTAGATCCAAAACTCCCTTAGCAATGTTTGTTAGCTACCCTATGTCTATAACTTCTGGAACTAATAGTATTACTGTCTCAACAGGTGTATCAAACGCTCTTGTATCAATAACTAATTTTGAAACAATCTATGGCATTGCTACAACTAACAGCAATGGAATAGCAGTGGTTGATTTGGATAATTCTCCTGTAGGAGAATTTACATATACAATAACGGTAACAGCCTTCAATAGAGTTACATATATAGGTTCCTTACAGCAGATATATAATCCCATTCCTATACAACCTCGTTTTGTAGCTGAATGGGAACCTGCACAAGGAGCAATTATTCGTTATCCTATTGGTTTACCTTACTCTTTTATCGCAGATTTATCTAATAATGGCTTGTTGTATATAATAGTATCTAATTCATTACAACAATCCTGTAATTCCGTTCTCACTTCCAATGGGGTGAATATGGCTAATGTGCGTTATATAAACACCAGCAGTGATTCATACTGGATAAGGGATTATGGGCCCTGGACAATTATGGATTCCAGTAACAATTTACAGCTGGTAGATTTTACCTACAATCGTCCACGTCCCAACGATGATATTGTGCCTTCCGCGATAGCCAATTATTTAGGAGTAAATTTATATCAGATGAATCTAACTCATACTGGGGGAAACATTATAACTGACGGTCAAGGTAAAGCGATGAGCACGAATTTGGTTCTAACAGAAAATCCTTCATTATCTCAGAGCTCTATCAATCAGATGATGAATTCTTATCTTGGGATTACAGAATACCAGCTGTTTGAAGATCCAACTAATACATATATAGATCATATTGATTGTTGGGCAAAACTCCTTGATGTAGATAAGGTTTTAATTATTAGGGTTCCAACAAACCATCCTCAATACAATGCTATCGAAACAATTGTAACTCAATGGCAAAGTACACTATCCAGTTATGGCACTCCTTATAGAATATATAGAATTGATACTCCCAATAATGAGCCATATATCAATTCTTACATTTTAAATAAGCAAATCTATGTGCCTTTAATGGGAACAGCAAATGATTCAGCTGCATTATTAACTTATCAATATGCTATGCCTGGATACACTATAACAGGTTATACATATAGTTCTTTTGAATCTACAGATGCTTTACACTGTCGAGTTAACACTATTTTTGATAAACAGATGCTCTCTGTAAAATTAACTCCTCCAATTCCATCTCCTCTTTTACAAGAACTTCCTGTTAATATAAAGATCCACCATAGTTACTCTCTAAACCTAAACGCAACTTATGTTTTCTGGAAAATAGGGCAAAACGGAACCTGGAGTAGCAGCAACCTGATATATCAGAATAACGATAATTGGATTTGCAATCTTGATGCTCCGCTGATTGGTGATACACTATTTTACTGGATTTCAGCAACGGATATCAGTAATCGCAATGTTTCTGCTCCTCTTTGTGGAGCTCAAGATCCATTTATGATAGTGGGAATGTATGTTCCTCATTTAAATTCACCTCAAGCGCAAATGCAGATTCAAGGATCATCTATTAGAATTTATTGGAATGCTGTTAATAATGCCAATAATTATCTAATTTATGCTTGTGATACTCCAGATGGGACATACAATCTTGTTGGTTCAACTTCTGAGACCTTTTTTATCACACTGGCAAGTGAGAATAAACAGTTTTATAAAGTAGTAGCTCAACGAACTGTAAATCCCCGGTGAAAGCTATAAGAAGGTTTCAAGGGTCTGTAGAATTAGCTCAGCTACATCTTTACCAAAAAGATCAGGATGCTCTGAGGGAGGTGTAAACTTGTTGATTTCATTAGGGAAGTCTTTAGAAGCAACTGGTAAAAGCAAATTCCAACCGCTTTGAACCGTTTCCAACCATTCTGTTTCAGGACGAAGAGTTACACAAGGCTTTTTCAAGATATATGCTTCTTTTTGAATTCCCCCAGAATCAGTAAAAATCATATCGGCATTCTTCATCAACAACAAAAAATCCAGATAAGCTTGGGGTTCTATATAGTGAATATGATGATAATGATTATCCTTTATTTTTTTCAGAATATTGCGAGTGCGAGGATGAACTGGAAAAATAATTTTTCTTTGCAAGGTATTGAGTCCTGATAGAATATGTAATAAGTTATCAGGATTATCTACATTGTAAGGACGATGCAAAGTTAACAGACAGTAGTTTTCATCTTCCAATTGCAAAGCAGATAAAACTTTGGATTCCTTTTCTGCTTTCTTTATCCCAAATATAAGTGAATCTACCATTATATCACCAACCTGAAAAGTCTTATTTAGCAGACCTTCTTTGTGTGCATTTTGCATTGCAGTTTCCGTGGGTGCAAATAAGATATCACTTAGATGATCCGCAACAATTCTATTTACTTCTTCTGGCATACTTTTATTAAAACTTCGTAAACAAGCCTCTATATGAGCAATTTTTATATTTAGTTTTGCTGCTGCTAAAGCTCCTGCAAGGGTTGTATTTGTATCTCCATAAATAATGACCAAATCTGGTTTCTCATTTTCTAAAATTCGCTCTATGGCGGTTAAAATAGCTGCGGTTTGAGTTGCCTGACTTCCGGATCCAACATTTAAATTGTAATCCGGAGCTGGAATTTCCATATCACGGAAAAAAACCTCATTCATTTGAAGGTCGTAATGCTGGCCACTATGAATAATAATTTCTTGATGGCGCTGTCTAATTTTTCGGGATAGTGGAGCGAGTTTTATAAATTGAGGTCTGGCTCCTACAATTTGGGCAATTTTCATCATTAAAGTCCTTATATCCTCTTAATTATATTATATTCTTTCAATTTAGAATGTTATATTCATTGGTTTGCTGTCTGTACGCAAATGAAAAAGCATAATTGGTTACTATGTAAGTGATTGTCTTCCCGCATAGAATACGGAATCCACTTTGATAAATAATTTAATTGTATGGCTGTTTGTCTGTGCAGCATTAACAGGTTGCTTTTCATTCTTAATCCTCTTACAGAGTCATAAATATCAATACGATTCAGCTGTCAAGTACTAAGGACTGATTAGCTTAATGAGCTACTATGTAAAAACTAAAAAGCTACAGAAAAAAATTTGCTAATGAGCAAGATTAGGTTAAATTATCCATACAGTGTCTTATCAAAGAGATGAAAATGAAGGAGTGAAAATGAAGAAATACTTATTAATCGTTTTAGTTATGCTCTGCTTTTTTAGTATGGAAGCGATAACTAAGGAAACAGAGCAAAAAGAAATCAACAGAGATACAGGTATGGGCTTCCAATTTGGAACTTTATCAGGAAATGGCTTTGCGTATAGGAACTATTGGGAAAAATGTGGTTTACAAATTGTTTTGGGGGGTATGACTACTGGCTCGAAAGATATTGATTACGAGTTATATGGTTATTATGGTGGTGCTTCTGAAATAACAAAAACAGAAAATGGACGAAAAACCACTATCAGTACATCTATGAATTATTTACATACTCTTGCTAATAACAATATAGGTAGATTTTATGCATTCGGGGGTGGCTCTTTAATATACTCTCGGATTAGGCAATTTGAAGTTGATTATCGGCGAAGTTCCAATAATTATTATGTGCGGATATTAGACCATCCTGAAAGGAAAAAATGGGATAATAAATATGCTTACTATTTTGGGTTTGGTTTAGGTTTTGATTTTGATATCGGGCAAAACTTCCACTGGGTTTTAGAATTACCTATTACAATTGATGAGGATAGTGAAATTGTAATGTACATCCCTCAAACAGGGTTATACTACTTTTTCAAATAAATTAAATTAAAGCCCGGTTTATAATACCGGGCTTTAGTGTTTATAATATTAGGATTGTTGGGAAAGCATAGGATTGCTTTTTCTTTCCAAGTTATTCTGTGCTATTCTCCAATAATTTTTATCAGAACCCGTTTATCTCGCATACCGTCAAATTCACCGTAGAAAATCTGTTCCCAGTGCCCAAAATCGAGTTCACCGTTGGAAACGGCAACCACAACTTCCCTCCCCATAATCTGTCTTTTCAAATGTGCATCAGCATTATCTTCAAAACCGTTATGGTGATATTGGGAATGAGGTTTTTCGGGGGCTAATTTCTCCAGCCATATCTCAAAATCTGAGTGCAGACCTTGTTCATCATCATTGATGAATACAGAGGAAGTAATATGCATAGAATTAACCAGGCATAAACCCTCTTTTATCCCACTTTCGTGTAGAACACTTCTTACCTCTGGGGTTATATTTATATAATCCCTGCGTTTATCAGTTCGAATATGCAGTTCTTTACGATAACTCTTCATAGACAAAGAGGTAGTGAATCCAAATAGGCAGACATTTGAGTAGGGCTATCAAAAATCAAATCAGCTCCTGCTTCTTGAAGGTCTTTTTTATTCCCATAACCCCAGGAAGCGCCTATAGCAATCATACCTGCATTTTTAGCTGTTTTAATATCAACTACGCTATCGCCGACTATAGCACAGTATTTTGGCTTTACTTTCATTCTTTCCGCTAATTCTAAAGCTACTGTGGGGTCTGGTTTTCTGGGCTTATCAGGTTCTTCACCGCTATAAACGCCAAACGGATTTTTAGTATGACGGATCATCGCACCCCTGAAGAAATGGCGAATCATCTTTTTTGTAAAATAGTGGGGTTTATTGGATAAAATAGCCAGTTTGATTTTACGAGCAACGGCAAGTTGAATCAGATATAATACTCCAGAAAATATATTGGTATGAAGATACCATTCAATATCGTAATTATCCCAATACTTTTTGGCAAGGGCATCAATATTTTCAGGGGTCCTTTTATCTTCAGGCAGAACTTTTCTTGCCAACTCCATCTGGCCATCTCCGATAAAACTCTTATAGGCCTCTACCGGATGTTCCGGGTAGCCAAGTTCTTTCAAAGAAGCATTCATTGCATTGGCAATATCTACTATGCTATCGATTAAAGTGCCATCAAGATCAAAGATAATGGCTTTAATTTGAGGTTTGTCACTCATTATACACTTCCTTTTTTATTTAGTTTGAAGATATAGGTTA
>ERZ724518.1300-NODE-1300-length-11199-cov-16.067570_pt1 | contig 11199 bp, 10 predicted proteins | sample MGYA00376051_ERZ724518 | MGnify/ENA primary metagenome ERZ724518 (study PRJEB28724, sample SAMN07190885) | wastewater metagenome | isolation source: influent of sewage treatment plant in Hong Hong | place: Hong Kong | collected 2016-03-17 ... | reverse complement strand
TGAAGCCCTCACCCTGATGGGTTTCGGTGCGCAGCACGGTGCGGGTCTTGTTGGCTGGCAACTCGTACGGCGGGCGGTTGGTGGCGTGGAAGGTGCGACCCGTGACGATGGGCTGGTCCGGGTCCCCTTCCAGAAAGCTCACGATGACCTCGTGACCGATGCGTGGGATGGCCATCATGCCGTATTGGCCGCCCGCCCAGCCTTGCGAGACTCGCACCCAGCAGGAACTCTGGTCGTTGCTCGAGCCGTAGCGGTCCCACGGGAATTGCAGCTTCACCCTGCCATGTTCGTCACAGTAAATCTCCTCCCCTTCGGGCCCCACCACCATGGCGATTTGCGGGCCATCCACCATCGGCTTGTGGGGGGCTTGTGGGCTGCCGATGCGCGCCCGCCAGGTGGTGCTCGCTTTCACCACCCCGAATTCGTTGTGATAGACGGTGGGGCCGCTGCCGCCTTCTTCTTCCAAGGCCTGGGGTTGTTCACCGGTGTGACGGATATGGACGATTTGCCAGTCGGTGTTGAGGCTGCCATTGGGGTGTTCGGTGAGTGAAAACGTCTGGCCCGGCAGCAGGGCCGCGCAGTTGGACTTGCCACTGCCGGTCACGGCGTCATTGCGCAGGGCATCGAGTCGGTGCTGGGCAAAGGCCTTGCCGCTCGGGTCCAGCTTGTAGCGGCCCGGGTAGTCGAAGTGCTGGTAGGTGTCGCGCTGGTGCGCAAGCTCTGCCCCCACCTTCTTGTGGGAGAGACCATAGGCCGGCGTCTTGAAGCTGTAGTCTTTGAGTTCGACATCGCTTGGCCGCACCGCCTCGTGGTAGTGGAACTGCCGCACATAGGGGCCCTGCTCAAGAGAGCGGTTACCCAGATTGAAGAAGAGCTCGGGGCCGGCGGTCAGCGCCGCCGCGTCATCGGCAAACACGATACGATGCTTGCCTTGCTCGAATTCGTGGAAGTAGAACAAGCCTTCTTCTGCGGCCAATCGGTTGACGAAATCGAGGTCGGTTTCCCGGTACTGGACGCAGTATTCCCGCTGGACGTGCTCGTTCTTGAGCGCAAAGGCGTAGTCGGTGATGCCATGCTCTTGCAACAAGATGGAGAGAATTTCGTCAGGCTTCTGCGCCTGGAAGATGCGGGAGTTCTGGCGAAGTGACAGCCGCCACAGGGCAGGCTGTACCAACAGCTGGTAGCGGGTACGGCGAAAACCGCTGTCACCCTGCGCAAAGTCGCTCACCACCCCACACACCCGGCGCTGCAGCTCGCCGTTGTACCACACCAGCAGCTCGCACGGCTGGTCCAGCACAGCGCCAAAGTCGATGTCGGGCTGGCTGCTTGCCAGCTCCAGGCGCAGATTGAACGGTCGGTTCAACCCCTCGTCCAGCGCAAACTCGGCCACCACCAAGGTGCTCTCGGGCAGCGTCCCCACCTTGACGGTAAATTGTAATCCTGTGCTGTCTGCCATCAGTGACTCCTTATCCTGCCTGTCCGCTGCTTGCAACTATCACCACACCGCCGATGACGGATCCCCGACTGGCAACCCGGTATCAAAAAACCCAGGACCAATACCTCCTCCCGAGAGGCTGCACGGACGGGGGATTGTCGTGGAGGCCAGCGAATCCCCCGGCCAGGCCACTGGCTTGCCATCCAGGAATAGATCCGGACTGGCGGCAACTATCAGGGAGGGATGAAAACCCTCGTGGTCGGTGCCGATGCCACCGAGCAACCCAATGGTGGGACACATCACGGCTGGCCTCTGTTGTGTTTTGCCATAAGGCCACCTTGCGGCCATATGGCAAAACACAAAAGCTCCGACCACATCCGGTTGAACGGGTCGGAGAAAGCTTGCACGGGTCTGGCGACCGCTGACACTGACGACGCCAGAACCCTGGGGGGCACTACCAAGGAATAACGTTGATTGAGACTCGAGGCTTACGCCTCGATGGGGGCACGCCAGTCATCGGCGCCAGAGGTGCCGGCTACTGTGTGTTCCCAGTCGATCTTGCGGTAGGCCAGAGAGACCTGGATCAGCTGGGTGAAGTCAGACTTCGCCGGATCCTGGCAGTGGGGCATCTGGCAGTCGATGTCGACTATGGTGGAGTCAGTCAGCACTGTGGAGAAGAAGTGCTCCTGTTTGCCCTCAACGGAGGTGCGATACCACTTCAGGGTCACTTTCGGCAGCATTTCGCCAGAGGCCAGGGAGTTGTACATCAGCGGTACGGCCTTGTTCAGAGCGACGGTGAACTTGAACGGCTTGTGGACGCGCTGACCGGCAGGCTGACCGGATTGCGGATCGGTCGGTACTGTGACAACGTGTTGGAACTCTTGGACCAGCATCTCGTCTTCGTGACCCTGCACGAAGATGTTGCCGACGGAGTCGGAGGTGAAGGCACCAGCGGTGATGTTGCCCTGGGTTTTACCTTCGATGCTGATATAACATGGAGTTGGCATGAGTTTGCTCCTGATGGGTTGAACGGTAATGACACTCGACCGAAACCATTAGCAGTGACCATGCCATTCTTTTTAATTGAGCAATTTCAATCAGTTAACATCTCATCACGACAATGCCGCAGCATGTACGACGCAACAACTTGTGATTTTCAACGTTTTCATCCACCAATCATTGCCTGACTAGTTCAATATTCCGTTTTTTGAGCAACACATTGCGCCATGCGGACGAGATCACTGCTGTTCATCCACATTGGCAACGGATGCCAGCTCCACATTCAAGCGGACGACTCCCTGCTTGAGTGCCCAAGAGATGGCCTGGCACTTGCTGCTCGCCCCCAGCTTGCTCACCACATTGTTCAGATGAAATGTCACCGTACGGGGGGTGATCCCCAGGATCTGGGCAATATCGCTCACCTGCTTGCCCTCCGCAGCCCAACGGCATACTTCCAGTTCACGCAGGCTCAGGGCATCGTGAGGTGACGACCCCACCAGACAGATCCGTACCACAGCCTCGAAGATATGCATGGAGAGCCAGGTCAGTGAGGGTACAACCGCCAACCACTCCTGCTCGGTGCGGGGTTCACGAGTGATCAGGGAGAGCAGACCCACATGCCCGTTGGCGCCATGCCAGGGGAAGGTGATGCCGTCACGCAACCCTGCCTCCTGTGCCAGCGTCATGACTGTCAGACTCTGCTCATCACATGTCCCCTGCGCCATGATCTCCGCCCACAGGATAGGAGTGCTCTGCACCATGGCACGCTGCACGACGGGATCAATGGCAAAGAAATTTGCCTGGGTATAGGCATCGACCCAGTCTTGGGGGCAACCGTTGAAAATGATGACATCCGGGCGCTGTATGGAACTTGGAAACAGCAGAGCCAGCCGGAAATAGTCAAAGCCTGCCTGTACCGACAGCTGGCGCAACAACGCCACTATGGTGCGTTCATCGCTGGCCTGCTCAAACCGGGAGAGGAGGTCTAATGCGTAGGTTGTATTCATGTAATCAGGTTGCTTATAAACGGTGACGATATTGTTCGACATCAACCCCAATAGGGGCTGAATAACATGCCAACAAGTGGAAACAACACAGAGGCCTGATGTTTGAGCCATCCGGATGAGGCGGCTGAATGGCAGGCCCCTTTAGAACAGGGATCGCCAATAGAGAAACATGCTACCAATGAAACAAAGGTAGAATTTAACTAATTAAATACAATGCATTACATAGTGAACATATGACGATTGCACTTAAAACAAGCATTTCTCGCTTAAAAAAGCGATCGTGATCACCAGCGTGCCTGAACCTCCCGAATAAAGCCCCGGGCTTTCATGCCGCCACCCAGGCTGTTAACATGCGCTCCCTATGCCTGTTTTACGCTCTGGCGTGACCGTCACGCCGCCCTGACTCACCCTCTGCGCCGCCTGATTCCGGTTGCCCCAACCGGAGCCTTTTTGTTCACCCCTCACATACCAATACAACAATGCGATCCTGCCAGAATGCCACCTGACCCCAGATCTATGGCAACGAGTGGTCATGGATCCTCAACGAGCGAGAAAATCCCCATGCTGGAACGTGCAAGACAAGAGTGGTTCTCCAACATACGGGGCGATCTGCTGTCGGGTATCGTCGTCGCCCTGGCGCTGATCCCGGAGGCCATCGCCTTCTCCATCATCGCCGGAGTCGACCCCAAGGTCGGCCTCTATGCCTCCTTCTGCATCGCCGTGGTCATCGCTTTCGTCGGGGGGCGCCCCGGCATGATCTCCGCCGCGACCGGCGCCATGGCGCTCCTGATGGTGACCCTGGTCAAGGAGCATGGCCTGCAATATTTGCTGGCGGCGACCCTGCTCACCGGCCTCTTCCAGATAGCGGCGGGTTACCTCAGGCTCGGCAGCCTGATGCGGTTCGTCTCCCGCTCCGTGGTCACCGGCTTCGTCAATGCACTGGCCATCCTGATCTTCATGGCCCAGTTGCCGGAACTCACCAACGTCACCTGGCAGGTCTATGCCATGACCGCAGCAGGCCTTGGCATCATCTATCTGTTCCCGCTAATCCCCGTGGTGGGCAAGCTGGTACCCTCCCCGCTGCTGTGCATCGTCATCCTGACGGCGGTAGCCATCACCATGGGGATAGATATTCGTACCGTGGGCGACATGGGGGAGCTGCCCGATACCCTGCCCATCTTCCTGTGGCCCGAGGTGCCTCTCAATCTGGAAACCCTGGCCATCATCTTCCCCTACTCTGCGGGTCTGGCTGTCGTTGGCCTCCTCGAATCCATGATGACGGCGGCCATCGTCGATGACCTGACCGACACCCCAAGCGATCGCAACCGCGAGTGCAAGGGCCAGGGGATCGCCAACATAGGCGCCGGCCTGATGGGGGGCATGGCGGGGTGCGCCATGATTGGCCAGTCCATCATCAACATCAAATCCGGCGGCCGCGGTCGCCTCTCCACCTTTGTGGCGGGCACCCTGCTCATCCTGATGGTGGTCTTCATGGATGAGTGGATCCGCCAGATCCCCATGGCGGCACTGGTGGCCGTGATGATCATGGTCTCTATCGGAACATTTTCCTGGGAGTCGGTGCGCAACCTGAAAACCCACCCCCTCTCCACCAGTATCGTGATGCTGGCCACCGTCGCCGTGGTGGTCGCTACCCATAACCTGGCGCTCGGGGTCTTTGTCGGAGTACTGCTCGCCTCCCTGTTCTTCGCCAACAAGGTTGCCCGCTTCATGTTGGTCAAGAGCGACAGCGAGCGCAACGGCGCGGTGCGCACCTATCAGGTTCGGGGCCAGGTATTCTTCGCCAGTGCCGAACAATTCTTTGCCGGCTTCGACTTCAAGGAGATGGTGGAGAAGGTGGTGATCGATCTCACCCATGCCCATTTCTGGGACATCACCGCCGTCACTGCGCTGGACAAGGTGGTCACCAAGTTCCGCCGCGAGGGGACTGAGGTGGAGATCCTCGGCCTGAACGAGGCCAGTGCCACCATAGTCGATCGCTTCGGGGTGCACGACAAACCGGAAAAAGTGGAAAAACTGCTGGCTGGCCACTGATCACGAAAACGAATCCATCCTGACAAACATTGCTGCCTCTATCGATGGCTCCCGGCCATAACGGCGGTGTGCGATGCCGTCGCATGAGCCTCTGCCAACACGGAGTTGCCCATCCCCCTGCGGCACATAGTGGAGAAAAATGCGTTTGAAGGACCAACCGCTCTCTCCCCCAGCACAGGTCTTGGCAACCGCGATCACCTGTTCAAGAGCGCCCAAGGCGAGCAGTCCGCGGCTCAAGGGGTTGCTGTGAGATCTGGCGATGGTCGGTACGCAGAGTGATGAGCACGAACGCCAGCTAGCGCAGGTCAACCAGGTGCTGAAGAGTGCAGCGTTCGAGGTCGATACCCGGTTGCGCGAGGAGATGTCGCCGCCGTGCTCAGCCGGCATGCCATCGAGGAAGGGAACAATCTTATCGTGATGGGGCTTATGACCATTCAGGTATCAGACAATTTATCGTGGGCAGCAGCACCACGGGGATACTGAAAACCACCAATACTGCGGTGCTCTTGCTGAGATAGGCAATCGGGGGCGGGTCAACCCGCCCCTGTATTCATCCGAACCAGCTTAGCACCGCCTCTCTGGACGGGATCCCTCCGGCGTGGACCACCTTGTCATCGATGACGACTGCCGGCGTCGACATCACCTTGTACTTCATGATCTCGGGCAATGACTCCACCTTCTCAAGCTGGATAGAGATCCCTAGCTCATCCACGACCTGCTGAATGAGTTGCACCGTGTTCTTGCAGTTGGCACAACCCATGCCCAGCACTTTGACCTGTTTCATCTCACACTCCTCATCAAGACATTAACGGCGACACGACATTCAAAACCCACCCAACCAGCGTGAAGGAAACCAGCAGCACCAGCAGCAGGGTGCCCAGCAGCTGCCACTTCATCACTTGTTTAAGCAAAATAAACTCGGGAAAACTGGCAGCCACCGTGCTCATGCAAAACGCCAGTGTCGTACCAATGGGCAGGCCGCTCACGATCAGACTCTCCATCACCGGGATCACCCCGGTGGCATTGGAGTAGAGGGGGATGCCGATTAAAACCGCCGCAGGCACTGACCACCATTGGCCTGCACCAAGGTGTGAGGCAATCCAGCCCTCAGGAACAAAGCCATGGAGTGCGGCGCCGAGCCCCACCCCGACAATGACCCAGAGCCAGACACGCTTGAAGATGGTGAGGGTTTCTGCCTTGGCGAAGGCATGACGCTCCAACAGCGATAGGGGCGGCACCATCGTATCTGGCTGGGTCACCTTATTGTGGTCATGCCGCCCCTGCTTGAGAGCCTCTGCGGCAAAATCGGCCAGCCAGCGCTCGGCCTTGATCTTGTCCAGAAAGGCACCTCCCAACATGCCAACCACCATGCCGACCACCACGTAAATCAGGGTGAACTTCCAGCCAAGCAGGCTGACCAGCAACAGGACGGCCACTTCGTTGATAAGCGGTGAGGTGATGAGGAAGGCCATGGTGATCCCGAGCGGGATACCGGCCGAGGTAAAGCCCAGGAACACCGGGATACTCGAACAGGAGCAGAAGGGGGTAATGGCGCCAAAGCCGGAGCCCAGTAAATAACCCAACCCCCTGTGCTTGCCCGCCAGATAGTCCCTCACCCGTTCGACCTTCAGGGAGGCCCGTAGCATGGCCACGATGTAGATCATGACCAGCAGCAGCGCAAAGATCTTGCTCACGTCCTCCACGAAGAAATGCAGTGCATCCCCCAGTCTGGTTTGCGGGCTCAGGCCAAGCTGCTGATAGACCAGCCAACTGGCAAGGTCGGTGAAAATCTGAAACATAATGGCTCCATCAACATCGGTGATATCCAGAAGACGTTGCATGTCACCAAAGGATGCTTATATTTTTCGTTTTTCTTGCTAGCGCCGCGATCTCATGGTTTTCGCCCCCCTCCCTCAATCACTGAATACCAGCGAGTCAAGGACACCTTGCCCGCTATGAACGCCCCCTTCTGTCGATTCGGCCGATTTGCTACGGATCAGATATCCAGCAAAGCTCTGCTCCGCACTGGCTGGATTGCCATCGATCTGAACGGTGAACATCCCCAGTTCGCTGATCAAATCCGTCACCCGATGCAGCTCCCCTTTGCGCACTACCCAGGCTGGCATCGCTCTGGGGACAGGATGCAAGCGGCGCATCAACGACCAGGCCTGATATTGGAGTGGGTCAAGCGTTGCCAGTTTTACCTGAATGTCCGCCCCAAACAGACAATGCCCACCCCCTTCTCCCTGGTTTTTAAGTACCCAGCTATCGGAGGGCGCCGCTTTTACAACCTGGATGCTATCAGGGGTCACAGGGTGCATCTCACCCAGCCGGTGTCTCACAGTGTCGGCCTCTTGCGGGGTCAAGCCAAATGCGACCAATCCATCTTCTTCCAGGCAGGACAGCAGCATTTGTACTCGCTTGCTGGTCGCCAACTGCTGAGCGACAGTGGCATTGACGGCGACTCTGTGTCGTTCAATCAACACACGGGTCGCCATCAACGCCTGGCAACATCTCTGCTCGTTGAGGTCGGCAGCCTCATAATCAGAATACTGGTATCCGGCACGCAGGTAGACGGTATCGAGTGGACCGATCCCATTGAGGATCAGCCTGTCGTTGGCGCCCGTGCTCAGTTGATTATGCAGTTCGCGAAAGGTTCTGCGCTGTGTCTCTATCCCTCTCTGCTGGAGAGCAAGCTCAAGCAGATGTTGATCAAACACATTGTTTTCATGTTCCTGCACAATCATCAGAAACCTGGCCGGGCCGGGGTCGCCAAACTCGCGCTTAATCTTGAACGTGGCCTCGGCAATGCCTGCTGACAACCCTTCAATGGCGTGATTGCAGACAAGCTCAGCCACTGTCTGATGCGACTCCTGGATAGAGATGGCAGGCCATTGCCGTCGTAGATAGCGGTGCAGCTCATGGATCCGCTGGCCAAATGGTCCCATGCCAGCGGCGATGCCATTGAACTCGACCAGCTGGTGGCCATTGCGCCTATCGTCCATAAAATCGCTGCGCATGATGAGCAAGGGCAGCCTGGGCGCGCTGCCGGGTGATGAATGTATGTGTTGATGCATGCTGAGCAGGGCTGAGAAGAAGGGATCTCCCGCCGCGATGGGATGAATGGCATCGTATAAAAAACCATGATCCTCAGAGACGGCATAGATCAGCTTGCTCAAGGTCTGCGCCACGCCTTTCAAATGCTGGTAGTCTCCCCGGCTGATCGGTGTCGGCGTCAGGGTAAACGGGGTATGCACGGCAGAATACAGCGACTCCTTGAAGGCCACGCCGTGAGTCAATGCCCACTCTATCGCATCATCTCTGACTTTCTGGATATCAAGAGAACTCATCATATGTTCCTGATTGTTGACTCACTACCCTCAAAACCGGGTTGCAGCACGCATATCCCATGGCGATCGGCCTATCTCCATCAGCAACAGCGTGTCTGGAGGTTCTGGGGGATTCACTTCACCACCGGGGTGAAGCAACAGACTCGACCGGTCTCATCCAGCCTGACCTGACAGTCCAGAGAGAGCTGCTGACGCAAGCGTTCCCTGGCCCGCAGCAAACGGGACTTCGTGGCAGCCTGGGTCAAACCATGCCTGACAGCAAAGTCCGCCTGCTTCATCCCCTCCAGATCACAGTGTCTCAGGATCTCCCTGTCACTCTGCGCCATTCTCTCCAGCACCCTCGGCAGACAGGAAGCAAGCGAATCCACCGCATCGAGCTCACCTTGCGCCATCGCCAAATCGTCATGCAGTGGCAACAAGGTGCGCTGCCTGCGGCTGTTATCGATCACCAGATGTCTGGCGACTTCAAACAGCCAGGCCCTGGCATTCTCGATGGCGCAGAACTTGCTCTGCTGGCGGATTGCCCGCAAGAAGGTCTCTTGCAGCAGATCATCGGCATCCATCGGGCTGCCAGATTGCTTGAGCAGCCACCCATAGAGCTCATGTTCATGCTGTTGCCATGCCGTCATCAGGCAAGGTGGCGCACCGGTCGGTTGGGTCACTTGATGCGTTTTCCTTGTGCATCCACCACCTGCTCCCCATCCTCCTTGCTGAAGGCCCCTTGCTGAAGGCTCGGCAGGATGTCCAGCACCACTTCTGATGGGCGGCAAAGCTTGGTGCCAAGCGGCGTCACCACGATGGGCCGGTTGATCAGGATGGGATGCGCCAGCATGGCGTCGATCAACTCATCATCGCTGAACCTCTCTTCGGTCAGTCCTAACTCTTCAAAAGGCGGCACATTCTTGCGCAGCAGGTCCCGCACCGGCATCTCCATGGCGGCAATCAAGGCAACCAGGGTCTCACGGTTCGGCGGTGTCTCCAGATAGTGGATAATGGCCGGCTCAACGCCCGAGTTGCGGATCAGCGCCAGCGTGTTGCGAGAGGTGCCACACGCCGGGTTGTGGTAGATGATGATAGAGGTGTCACTCATGCCTGCGCCTCCGCTTTGCCATAGTGGCGCTTCATGCGCAGGGCCACGTTGACCAGACCGATCAGCACGGGCACTTCAACCAGTGGGCCGATGACGCCGGCGAAGGCCTGATCCGAACTCAAGCCAAACACGGCGATGGAGACCGCGATGGCCAGCTCGAAGTTGTTGCCGGTCGCAGTAAAGGCGATGGAGGCGTTCTTGTCATAGGGAATACCCAGCTTCTTGCCCACCAGGAAGCTGGTGAAGAACATGAGCACGAAATAGACCACCAGGGGCACGGCGACCCGCAGCACATCCATGGGCAGCTCGACGATCATCTCCCCCTTGAGACTGAACATCAGCACTATGGTGGCCAGCAGGGCGATCAGCGTGATGGGGGAGATGGCCGGAATGAAGCGCTCGGTGTACCACTTATCCCCTTTTGCCTTGACCAGATAGTGACGGCTCAAGAAGCCTGCCAGGAAGGGAATGCCGAGATAAATCAACACGCTCTGCGCGATATCCAGCATGGTGATGTCCACTGCGAAGCCCTGCAGGCCGAACAGCGGCGGCAGCACGGTAATGAACAGCCAGGCCAGGAAGCTGTAGGTGAGGATCTGAAACGCGCTGTTGAGGGCCACCAGGCCCGCACCGAACTCCTTGCTGCCACCGCCGAGATCGTTCCACACCAGCACCATGGCGATGCAGCGCGCCAGGCCGATCAGGATGAGACCCACCATGTAACCCGGTTGATCATGCAAAAACACCAGGGCAATCACGAACATCAATATGGGGCCAACCAACCAGTTCATCACCAGGGAGAGGGTGATGGCTCGGCGGTCGCGAGTCATGGTGCCCATGGTGGCGTAATTCACCTTGGCGAGCGGCGGATACATCATCAGGATGAGGCCGATGGCGAGCGGCACGTTGGTGGTGCCAACCGACATCGCCTCATTCCACTGGGCCACCTGAGGGAACAGATAGCCAATGCCCACCCCGATGCCCATGGCGACGAAGATCCAGAGGGTGAGATTACGGTCGAGAAAACTCATTTTTTTGCTGACGGGCAGGTCAGTGCAGGCGGTTGTACTCATCAAGAGACTCCCTGAGAGGATGAAACGGGCGGCTGATGGCGGGGCAAACCGAGGGAGATCAGCGCCGCCAGCAGAATAAAGAGAGTGGAGATCCAGAGGCAGGCCTCGAGACCATGGAGCTGGAACACCAGCCCGGAAAGCAGGGTGCCGAGCAGGCGGCCCAGGGCATTGGCCATGTAATAGAAGCCCACAT
>ERZ724518.1283-NODE-1283-length-11243-cov-6.288166_pt1 | contig 11243 bp, 11 predicted proteins | sample MGYA00376051_ERZ724518 | MGnify/ENA primary metagenome ERZ724518 (study PRJEB28724, sample SAMN07190885) | wastewater metagenome | isolation source: influent of sewage treatment plant in Hong Hong | place: Hong Kong | collected 2016-03-17 ... | reverse complement strand
CGCTTCGTTGACCCGCTCGTCGGTGGTCGGAATCTGCGCCATCGTGTGAGGCAGCACTCCCCAGTATAAGGCCATTTGTCTCCGAACCGACGCGAAGGGTGTAAAACTAATGATTGGAGCGGCCGGACGGTGCTTCGACACCAGCCTGGCCGTCATGCCGCGCACGCTGAATGCGACGATGGCACTCGCACCGGTCGCGGCCGCCGCCGATGAAGCGGACAGACAGACGGCCTCCTCGAAACTCAGACGTCGATCGTCAGCCGCGGCCCTCCTGACGAAGGCCGGCCCCGTTTCGACTTCCGCCGCCCGGACGATTCGATCCATCACTTGCACCACTTCAACCGGATAGTGCCCGACAGCCGTTTCCGCCGAGAGCATCACGGCATCAGTCCCGTCAAACACGGCATTGGCCACGTCCGAGGCCTCCGCCCGTGTGGGCCGCGTATGTTGCGTCATCGATTCCAACATTTGCGTCGCGGTGATAACCAGGCGCCGATGGCGGTTGGCGGTCGCGATGATGCGCTTCTGCAACACCGGCACCGCCTCAGGCCCCAGCTCAACTCCCAGATCGCCTCGCGCCACCATCACCCCGTCGGCATGCGTCAGAATCGCGTCCAAATCCGTCACGGCTTCCTGCCGCTCGATTTTCGCAATGACCGGCACATCGCCGCCACATTCGGCGATCAACCGCTTCGCGGCAATGACATCCTCCGCCCCGCGCACGAACGAAAGCGCGATATAGTCCACACCCTGCGCCACACCGAACCGCAGATCGTCCCGATCCTTGTCCGTCAAGGTCGGGGCGCTGACCACGGTGCCGGGCAGATTCATACCCTTATGGGAGGTCACGCGACCACCCACCACGACGGTACATTCCACCATACCATCAACGACACGATCGGCCGTCAACTCCACGAGCCCGTCATCGATGAGTATTTTGGCCCCTGGCCGAATGTCTCTGGTCAGTGCCTGATAGGTGACCGGGATCTCCTGCATGGCATCGGAAGGATGCACCGTCCGGGCGCCGATCTGTCCGCCGGATCGCAAGGCCATCGTTCGCAACCGCACCCGGCCACCGGCCGCCAACTCCAAGGCGCCGTCGATGTCGCCGACGCGAATGCGCGGGCCCTGCAGGTCTTGAATGATCGCGACGGCGACGCCCTGACGGTCGGCCGACTCACGAACGACTTTGATGGCCTGCCCATGAGAGGCATGGGTGCCATGGGAAAAGTTCAAGCGAGCCGCGTTCATCCCGCTCTGGATGAGCTGATCGAGCACGCCCGCGCCATCGCTCGCCGGGCCGATGGTGCAGACGATTTTCGCTTTCCGCATGGTGCTGAGCTTCTATCTTGACAAGATTGTCCGGACACACCATCTTGTACGTAGACGGTGAGACCCGATGCGCGTGTGATTCGATCGGGTCATTCTAACAAACCCGTCCCCATGCCGCAAAAGAACATCGCCCTGCCGGCCGGAGAAGAGACGCGCCGAACGGTATGAGCTGATCAGACCAACTCGAACCCCACGAGGCCTGCCATGAGCGGAGCGGAGAAGCCATCCACCGATCAGTTGGATTTCGTCACGATGGACGGTTTGCTGGCCTATGGCGAATCACTCGCCCGACGCGTCTCGAGCGGGCGATTCCAGTTGCCGCCGCCCCCTCCCCCGTCCACCGACAGACCGGAGCGCGCACAGGCCGCACTCGACCGCATCAGAACCTTCGTCCAGCGGACGCAATCCGGCCTGCCCAGCGCCGAAGCCTATCGCGCCGCGCGGCAGGAACTGCTGACCGAAGCCTGCGGCGGGGACCCGGTCGTGTTCTTTGCTGCGTGGAACCTCTTGCTCGCGCGCGGCGAACTCGCGCCGTTGTATCGGGCGCCGATCGGCACCACGCAAAAGCCCACCCATCGCCGCCCGGTGGCAATCGTCCCGCGAACCCAACTGACCCCGCAGCTCGCCGAAGGGCGAATCGTGCTCGATTTGGGCGACGACCGCTTCTGGCTGCTGCCGCGCGACCTCGGCGACCGCACATTGTTTCTCACGATGCGGCACGGGGTGTCAGAGGTGGAAAGCAAGACGCATCGCGTCGGCCGGCGACTGGCAAACGTGCTGGATCCCGCTCGCGGCGTGCCCAGAGCCGATGCCGTCGGCGCGGCCCTGGCCCGCATGGTGGGCGTGGTCGGCCAGCAATTGGGATATCTGCAGTTGCGTAACTATCTGGATCCTCGCACCTTCTTACACCTCATCAGCCGTAGCCCGAATACCGAACAACTCTGCCGGCGCATCACCCAGGCGCTCCTACCGGACCGGGCAGACGCCGTGCATCCCCATGTCGAGTCGACCTTGGAATCGCAGGATTTCGGCTGGGTCACGGGCATGGAGAAACAGGCAGAACTCGACGCGGCTGCGCAGGCGTTCGGGGTGGATACGAAAACCGCCAAGCGACTGATCAAACATCCCTTCTACTGTTACCCCGGTGGACATTCATTTTTCGACCTCTACGTCGATGTGATCGACGGGTTGCACCGGTTGGGCCGTGCGCACCCCGGAGAAGTGCTCTGTCTGTACACCCATAGTTCGACCTTACGCGCCCTGCGCATCTATCTCGATCCACGCCCCTTCCGCGAGGCCTTTTCCGAGTTCGGCGAATATAAGGAGGGCCAGGATAATGTGGTGTTGCTCACATTGGAGAACGGCAAACTGTCCGGCTACTCCACCGCCGTGGGGTTGATTGAAAGCGATCGGGTCGCCCGGGAAGCCTGGGTGACCGTAGAACGGGAACGCAGCCAGCGCGTCACGCTCAAGCCGGGACGGATCAAGCGCCTCCTGGCCCTGGTGTCCGGTGGCGATTTCGGCGGCGGCGGCGCAGCTCTGAAGGAACTGCGCGTCACCGGGAATCGTTTCGGGTTGGACGTGTTGTTCGTCCGGCATGGATTCCTCGGTCTGGCCAACAACTGGATCGATGCCGTCACCGAAGAAGATACGCGAGGCATGAGCAGCCATGCCAGCAGCCCCATCGGCAGCAGCCGTTTCGAAGACTTCAAGGACGAACAGGTGCAGCGCGCGGCCATGCGCTCTCTCGCGCCCTATCTCGAGGACTCCGCGCTGGTCGTCCTGGGAGGCGACGGAAGCTTGCGGGGGGCGCGGGCCATCCATGAAACCTACGGCGTGCAGGTGGTAGGCATTCCCGGCACCATCGACAACAATATCGCCGGCACGACCTCGTTGGGATTCCATTCGGCTGTCGCGCTCGCGAATCAATCCATCGAATCACTGAAGGCTACCAGCGCCGCCATGGGGAGCATCTTTTTTGTCGAAGTCATGGGCGCCGGATCCGGACACCTGGCGCTGGCCTGTGCCTATCAAGCCAGGGCGGAGGGCATCCTGGTGAATGAGCATCCGGACCCAGACGCGTACATCGAGGACGTGGTGCTCGGCACCCTCACACGCACATTAGGGGTGCCCAATAAGAGCCACATCTTCATCGTGGCGGAACGCACCCCTCACCGTCATCACAAGGAGGGCGGAGTCCACGGACTGGTCGATTATGTGGCCCACACCATTGCCTCCTGGCCGCCGCGCAGAGAACCCTCAGGCCAGTATTCGCTCGCCTCGGCGACGAAGGCCACGATTCTCGGACACACCTTGCGAGGCGCGCCACCAACGCCGGAAGACAAAATGATCGCACAACACCTGGCCTATGAAACGGTCCGCCGTCTCGTGGAACAGCCGGACAGCATCGTCGGGTGCATGGTCGCCTATCATGATCCCCACCGGATGGAAACGATTCCACTGCACGCTGTATCGCCCAAACCGTTCGACTGGGAATTGTTTACACGCATGCATGGAGCCGAGTTGCCGCACCAATCGGTCTAACGCGACTCGCACCGCTCTGAAGGGCCGGCCCACGGCGTTGACCCCTCCCATGTGACATGTTAGGGTCTGACTCTGTTGATGCCACCGGTTGCGAATGGCCATGTCTCTTCGGCGTCTCACAGGTCTTCTGCTTTGGCTCTGCGCGGCCGTCGTGCTGCACCTGGGAGCCTCCGTCGCCGGTGAACCACACAGCACCCTGCAGGAGGCGCCGCCCTCCACACTCGCACCCGTTTCCGACCAGGCACTCATCACTCAGGGTGGATCCGTTCGCGCCGGGCCCTCGGCCACACGCCAAGACGTTCGAGACACCATCCCGCCGGCCGCCCGGGAAACGCTCAAAGCGATCGAGGGACGACGTGGGGAGCCGTTGCCGGGGTATGTGGGAGGGCGCACGTTCCAAAATCGCGAGCGTGTTCTACCCCGCGGCCACTATCGTGAATATGACGTCCATCCGAAAGTGCCGGGGAAAAATCGCGGGGCCGAACGGATCGTCATCGACCAACGTAGCGGCAAGGCCTATTACACCGCCGATCACTATCGCTCTTTTGTGCCGATGAATTGAGGAGATATGTCGATTACCGCACTCCAGTCGATCAAAAAACCCTGGGCGCATCTCCTGGTGCACGCCGAAGGAGAGGCCCTCGATAAACTGCTCTCTGTCCCGTCACATTTTGTCACCAAGATCATCTCCGGCAAGAAATGCAAAACCAAGGCGGGACTGCTGGACGAGTTCAGCCGGGTCTTCTCCTTTCCGGACTATTTCGGCCACAACTGGGATGCGCTCGAAGAATGTCTGGCCGACCTCGACTGGGTACCGGCCAAGGGCTACCTCGTCCTGGTGACGGATGCCGATCAGGTGCTGACGAAACCGGACGAGGAGGACGATTTTGAAACGTTTGTCGAGATTCTGAGCGAGGCCGGAGAAGCCTGGAGTCTGAAAGAATCCGATGATGCCACCGGCAACGGCCTGCCATTCCATGCGGTGCTGGCCGTGTCCGAGCGGCATAAACGAAGCCGCCACAATTGGTTCGCCCCACCGTTGGCCATGGAACGGAAGTCGGCCAAACCCGCAGGAACCAAGGGAGCCAAACCAAGCGGTCGGTAGACCGCACAAACGCACGCGTATCGAAGGAGGTTACAATGGGACTGCTCGATCAACTCGGCCAGGCTGCAGCAGGTATGATGGGACAAGGAAAAGACCAGAATCCGTTGATGCAAGCCGTGGTCGGCCTGCTGGGGCAACAGAGCGCCGTCGGCGGACTGAGCGGGCTCATTGCGGCCTTCCAGAAGAACGGGCTGGGCGACATCGTCAATTCGTGGGTCAGCACGGGAAAGAACCTGCCGATCTCTCCGCAACAAATCCAGCAGGGTTTGGGTGGAGACCTCCTAAAGCAACTGGCCGCTCAAGCGGGGGTAAGTTCGGATGCGGCCGGCAACCAGCTTGCGAACCTGCTTCCCGGCCTTATCGACAAGCTGACCCCGGACGGCAAACTGCCTGATTCACACCTGATTGAACAGGGACTGAATTTGTTACGGGGAAAACTTGGCTAGTCTGAGACTGAGGGAGGGTTGCCGCCCAAGATCATCCGAGCGGCCCTGAGTTAACAGAGGGAGAACAACCGTCCTCTCATTCGTTGACCGTAGCGGATCAGCCCCCAACACAGGTCGTGCACCCGAGACAGGAACCACACCTTGGGCGTGACCACCTGATTCACACTCGCACTCAGCGACGTGAAGTGGTCGCCACAAAGCCCATGCGTTTCACTGGGATCGTCGAACGGCCATTTCTCCCGCAGGAAGGCCGGTCTCCCGTCTCGGACACACCAGGCGCAGAGCACTTTCACGCTGTCACCCCATTCCTTGCCGCTGGAGAATCGTCTCTGGGGGCGCAAGACCCGCACCAGCCGGAGACGACCCATCGGCCTATAGTCTTTTCATGGGGTTAGACGAGCCTGATTGGGAAAACTCGTCGTGGCAGAGCGAAAAATGGCGTGGCATTCCTGCACTGACTGACAGTTTTTGTCGCTGGAGGGGAAGCCCATGGGGGCAGCATTCATAACAAGGCAGGGGAAGAGACATATCTGCGGCGAGTGAGGACTGGCTCGGAGCGGGGCAGTATGCCCTCTTCATAGCTGGGAACCAGCGGGTCTCTCCCCGCCCCCATTTGTTGGAGGTGGTCGGAACAGATTCCGTGGGTTTCCCGATCATCGGTCAACGGAGCCTTTTCTCGTACCAACGCGGGCCGGCCCTCGTGTTCACACCATGAACAGATCACTCGCATTGTGTTCTCCTACGCAGTGGTACCCAGTAATCAGCAAGACTTGCGCCATTTGGCTGGCTCGGTTTAAGCCGCTATTTTTCTTAATGAAACAGGCCAATATCGACCATCAAGCCTTTGGCGGTGTATCTCTTCGGATACCATGTCGTATCCAATCGTTGCGGCATCTAGGTCGATAGGTCCACAGCAAGGCCGCGCTGGAATTGACCGTTTTGAATTTCTCATGGTAGGTTGCGCGCCTACTCACCCCCCGATGAAAGAGGCCCATGAAAACACTACGCTCAGAGCAGCTCTTCGCAGAGGCACAACAGGTTATTCCCGGTGGCGTGAATAGTCCGGTTCGCGCGTTTCGCTCAGTGGGCGGGCAACCTCGATTCATTGAGCACGCCAAGGGCGCACGCCTCTATGATGTCGACGGAAACAGCTACCTTGATTACGTCCTCTCTTGGGGACCGATGATCCTCGGTCATGCGCCGGCCACGGTGACGAAAGCCATTCAGTTGGCCGCCACAAAGGGCACCAGCTACGGCGCGCCGACCGAGCTGGAAATCCAACTGGCTCGGATGATTCGCGAAGCCCTCCCTTCCATGGAGCAGGTGCGGCTCGTGAGCTCAGGCACCGAGGCGGTGATGAGCGCGATCCGGGTCGCCCGCGCCTATACCAAACGCGACGGCATCCTGAAGTTCGAAGGCTGCTACCACGGGCACAGCGACTACCTCCTGGCGAAGGCCGGCTCAGGGCTCACCACCCTCGGCATTCCCGACTGTCCCGGCGTGCCGGAAGATTTCACGAAACACACGTTGACCGCCCCCTATAACGACCTCGCGGCCACGGAAAAATTGATCAAGAAACACTATCGGCAACTCGCCTGCATCATCGTCGAGCCGATCGCCGGGAACATGGGCGTCATCCCCCCTTCGCCCGAGTTCTTAGAAGGCCTGCGCAAACTCACCGATGCCCACGGCATGCTCCTGATTTTTGACGAGGTCATCTCAGGGTTCCGTGTTCAATACGGAGGAGCGCAGACGCTCTACGGAATCAAGCCGGATCTGACGATTTTGGGCAAGATCATCGGTGGGGGATTACCGGTCGGAGCCTACGGCGGAGCGAAGGACATTATGAAGATGATTGCGCCCTCGGGCCCTGTGTACCAAGCCGGCACCTTGTCAGGCAACCCCTTGGCCGTCACCGCCGGCATCGAGACACTCAAGCGCCTCAGCAAACCGGGAACCTATGATCAGTTGGAACAGCGATCGGCCGCGCTAGCCGATGGCCTGGGAGAGGCCGCGCGGAAAGCCGGCGTGGCCCTGGCGCAGACCCGCATCGCATCCATGATGTGTGCATTCTTTACGCAGGGACCGGTCGTGGATTGGGCAACAGCCAAGAAATCGGATACAAAAGCCTACGCCAAGTTCTTTCACCAGATGCTGGAGGCGGGAATCTATCTAGCCCCGTCGCAGTTTGAAGCCGCCTTTATGTCCTTGGCTCACACGCCCCGGGACATCGATCGCACGATCAACGCCGCGCACACGGCATTCAAGAACCTCTGACCTGAGATACAACGGCGGGCGCCGCTCGTCTTTCCCGAAGAATCGTTCCTGGATGCATTTCGTATCAAAACTGATACGAAATGCATCCATTCAGATACAGATCGCGCTCTATTCCCATCATACTCACCCTGCGACTTCAGGGTGATCAAAACAGTTTCCCAGCAAGGCCGCAGCGAACGAGACCCCGAGGCGACATCACATTCTTACCCACCTCCCGAGCCTGCCGAGCCAGGCTCTTGTCCCATGGCGGTACGTTGAGGGGCCAAGCGATGCGAGTACGATGCTGGGGACCGTTTTCAGCATCCTGGGCTATTCGTCGTCGTCCTCGTCGTCCATTTCCAACGCTTCCTGCCGCTTCTGTTCTTCCATGGCGTTGTGCAGGAGCATGCGGACAAACATCGAATAGAGCGAGCCTTTTTCCAACGTCCCGCCGGGTGGAATGGCGATCTTCCCTTCCTTGATCATGCGATCCATCCAGGCCTTCTGATCCGGCGCGATCAAGATGGGCACCTCGACCAGTCCAACCTTTCCAAACATATCCATGAGTTACTCTCCCGTGGTTCGTGTGTCCTTAAAGAGAAGAGCGAATGGCATACGCTCCGCATCCGAGCGGGCATTTGAGCACGCGGTTTTTCGGCTTGTCAACCGAGAGGCCGTTACCATCTGACCCTGGCATGGAGCATGCTCTATCTGGTCTGGAACAACGGAGGACTCTCAGCATGCTGCACCACTTTGTGCCCGACTCCCGCTTTTTGAGCCGGTTGACTCTCCTGTTGCTCGTCGCCTCACCCACCTCAACCGCATTCGCCTTGGAGGAAGAACGCCGCTCGACGCTGCATACCTATACCCCTGCCATCAGAAACGATCCAAGCCCATTCCACTGCACTGACTGCTGGGACCTGAAACCGGATCAACGCTCGTCGCTTCCTCAGCATCAGGCCCAACGATCTCGACGCGGGCATCATGATCGAGGCCTTCGCCCGCACAAAAACCCGTTCGCGAAAAAGTCACATTCGTTCAGTCGAGGATTGAGATCGCTTCCGCGGCATGCCTTGTCGATGGGTGGATTCGAGCGAACCGTGGAACCCTGGCAAGTCCGCACCGTCGACGGCGACACGATCCGCTACGGCACCGATCGTATCCGCATTCGCGGCTACAACGCGCCGGAACTGTCGGAACCGGGCGGACGAGACGCGGCCATTCGGCTGGAGCAACTGATGCAGGAGAGCACGATCAGCATTGTCCCTCACGGCCACGACGTCTACGGCCGCACCCTGGCCGATGTCTTTGTGAACGGACAAAACGTGGCGGACGTAATGACGAGGGAAGGATACGGAAAGAGAGGGTGAAACTTGTCTTAGTGCGTCAATTCACGACACGCCTCACCGGAAAGGAGGCATTGTATACGTTTTCGCCGCGCTCATGGTTCCCAGTCTCGCGTAACAAGACACGGTGCTTGCCCTCGGGCAATAGAACCAGAGCGACAACAAGAACACCGAGTTCTGTACTGGAGCTCGGTGAAAAGGGGGAGTTGAAATGACTGCGATCAGCGATAAATATGCCCAGCTTGGAGGGCCGCAGAGCTTTCTGGGCAATGCAGTTTCACCTGAGCTCCCTGCCGCAGGGGGTGGATCAAAGCAAGAATTTCAGCATGGGACAATTTATTTCCATCAAAGAACTGGCGCCTTTGAGGTTCATGGCGCCATTCGCGCTCGATTCTTGGCTCTTGGTAGCGAAGGCTCCGCTTTCGGATACCCCACATCGGACGAAACCGTCGCTCAGGACGGCGTAGGGCGATTTAACAATTTTGAAAATGCGTCCATCTTCTGGCACCCGGATACTGACGCCCATGAAATACACGGACCGATACGGGAGCGTTGGCGAGCAATGGGCTCGGAGCGATCAACTCTCGGGTATCCGACCACCAACGAACAAACTACGACTGACGGAATCGGCCGTTACAACCACTTCCAGAAGGGCTCTATCTACTGGAGCCCCACCACTGGCGCACATGAGGTTTTCGGACTGATTCGGGCTCGATGGGCGGCCCTTCGATGGGAACAGGGTCTGCTCGGGTATCCAATCACAACGCCCTTCACTGAGGTTCGAAACCGAATCACTTTTTTTGTCGCCTTGTTTCAAAAGGGCATGATCGAAGTGAATAGCGACACGCAGCAAGTCTACGTCAAACGATTGGCGGGTACGACACCGAACTATTCGATCCCCGTCATTGCGTATCGCGTGTCGGACACCGATGGGAGCAGGCCCTGCGCCATCACAGTCGATGGGGTACAGCAATGGATCAACGAAGCAAATCGAGTATTCTCCACCGCAGGAATCCGATTTACGTATGACGGCATCCTCCGTGACCTACGTGATACTGAAGTTAACAACCTGAGAGGCGAAGGCGATTCGTGGTGGAAATCTGCACGAGATCGCCTGAATCAACTTGCGGCACAACACCGAAGCGTGGTGGTCGTACACCGGGCGGACATCGGTGGCGGTTTCTCGTGGTGGACCTACGATTTCGTCGCGATGAGTTTCTTCGATTCAGTACACCTCAACGCCTTATCGATTCTGGCCCACGAACTCGGCCACCATTTTGGCCTACCACACACATTCGGTCGGGTATTCCCGAACGCACGGGAGGCAGAGGACTATATTTTAAGTGCTAGACCGATCGACGAACTCGACGGCGACAGAACTGTGATTGACGACACTCCCCCGGATCCATACATCGAGAATCTCCATGGCGATACCGCTATCCAAGCGATTGCCTTGGACCAACACGTCTTTCAAATAGCCCGAAAGAACATCATGTCTTACTGGGATCATGGCGGGACAGGCTATCTCTCGCCCAGCCAGTGCGATCGCATTCGGCAAGTAGTTGTAGAGCGCAAAAATCGTTATTTGAACGTGAGCGAGAGTTGGGAAATGTGGCAAATAGATTGGCGATGGTGCCACAAATGCCACGGCCTTTTCTTTTCCGGCGGACAGTCCACCGCCGGACGTTGCTCTGCCGGAGGGCAGCACGAGAAAGGTGTAAGCGGCAGCTACACTCTACCTCACGAGCAGGCGAATTTTCCTGGCCAATCCGACTGGCGATGGTGCCATAAATGTCAGGGGCTCTTCTACGCAGGAGGTCGCATCGCTATCGGACGTTGCCCTGCCGGAGGGCAGCACGAGCGGAACGTGAGCGGGAACTACACGCTGATCCACAATCCCTAGCAATAGGCTCAGGAGAAGTTTGAATGGAGCTGGTCAGACACTATTCGTGCTCCATAGTGCGTACTCAACAGAAGGGGACATCAATTTCGTCTAGCACTACCATGACATCTGTTGGACAACTCTTGACTGGAAACGGCGATTCCACTCGCGGCAACTCTCCCTCTATCGAAGACACGGCAAAAGCCTGCGTGATCGGCCACCCCAGTGGCGGGGCGCTTACTTTTTTTTCAAGACAATGCGTTGCTCGGCCAGGACGGAGCGCCTGGGGGGAACGCCCGACACACCCAACGTATGCCACCTTCACCATCGTG
>ERZ724518.1280-NODE-1280-length-11261-cov-3.399786_pt1 | contig 11261 bp, 9 predicted proteins | sample MGYA00376051_ERZ724518 | MGnify/ENA primary metagenome ERZ724518 (study PRJEB28724, sample SAMN07190885) | wastewater metagenome | isolation source: influent of sewage treatment plant in Hong Hong | place: Hong Kong | collected 2016-03-17 ... | reverse complement strand
CGGGGAGGAAGAGACCGGCCATTTCAATGGCATTGGTCAGCAGTCCGCCGGGATTATGTCTCAGGTCAAGGATAATACCGTCGGCATTTTTCAATTGATTGAGAGCTTTCTTGATCTCATCGGTGGCTTTGTTGGAGATGAAACTCTCCAACCTGATGTATCCGATATTTCCAGGCAGATATTCAGCAGTGGTGACGGCCTTGATTGGGATCTCGGCTCTTTTCAGTTTCACTTTCTTGCGCTCGCCTTTGCGCAAGAAACCGATTTCCACTTCGGTGGCAATCGGTCCGCGGATTTGTTTAACCACTTGATCAAGGGACTGACCCTTGATTGACTTCCCGTCTACTTCAACGATTTCGTCTCCGGACATCATGCCGGCTTGTGAAGCAGGAGTATCGAGGATGGGAGCAATCACCACTACTTTATGTTCGAAGTTCATGCCCAATTGCATGCCCACTCCGAAAAGGTGAGCTTCGATCTGATCTTTTTCTTCAGTGAAAGCTTCTTTGTCGAGGAAGCGAGTATAGGGATCGGCCAGACTGGCCAGCATGGTTTCGATAGCCTTATGGGAATCGTCCATGGTCTTTAACTTTGTGTCGTAATGATGTTGCCAGCGCGACCAGTTTTGACCGTTGAATTTTTGATCGTAGTACTGGTCTTTGATTAGTTTCCAGGACTGGTTGTAAAGGGATTGTGGATCGCTATTGGCGCTCTTGGCTAATTGGGCGATGAAAGGCAGGGGCTGGGAGGCGCCGCCGTCAGCCACGATCACCTGATCTTGAGAAGGGGCCTTCTCTTTGGCGATAAGAAGGCTTTGTAAGCCAAAGAAGAGGAAGCAGAATGTAAGCGGAACGCCTATTCGTGCAACAACTTTTCTCTCTAACAACTTGAGTACCTCTGCCTGCTCTATTTCTTGATTTAACTACAACTTGCGCCACTTATGCCAATCTTAGATCACTATGCCCTCGTGGTGCCCCAAGTAGCGCCGAAGTCGCGCCAATTTGTAATAAGTGACGGTCATTAACCAAAGAATTACTAAGAATAATCGCCACTCTTTAAGCTTTCTTGAGATTATTTAATTGTAGCCGGTTTTGCCGCCCGGGCCTGTTCAACTTGCAGCCTCGGCGGTCCACCTTGAGAAGTACGGTCTATATGTTAAATTTCCAGGGTTTTAAATATCTTGGCATTTGCCGTATTATTTTTTAAGCTCCTGGCAAAGAGCCTGAATCCCTGTTCAGCGCGCAATTCCAGGAATTGATCCCCTCCCCTGAAGGAATAAAACCTATACCTTCTGGAGTCACTTCCATCTCTGAAAGATATGCTCTGCTAGGGCGCTTGACTGGGGTTCAGACATAAATTTAGTTGCAAGGTTACCGAGAGAAGCCCGAGGAATTCAGACATGTCGCCAAGCCCTGGAGCGGGACTGACTACTACCCTGGAAAAGGGTGGACCTGATATAACCGACAAGGTCGTGGGTCAGTCCGCCGACCACAGTGCTGCCCTTTCCAAGGAAGCGGAATCTCCAGTGTCCGGTACATCGATCAGCGCCAGGCTCAGCTCTATAAAAATTTCCAAGAGCACCAAGCTGCGCGTCAAAATTCTCATTTCGCTGGTGCTTTTTGCCAGTCTCTTCATTTTCGGCAAGGTTGATTTGCGCAAGGCCGTCGAAGTGGGGCTCAAGGCTGACAAAGGCTATTTGCTTCTGGCTGTGGTTCTTTCGCTGGCATCCACCTTTTTAAATGCGCACCGCTGGCAGCTGTTGGCTGCTGCCGTCGGGCTGGAAAAAGGTTTACTGAAGCTGGTGCAGTTCTGCTTCGTGGGGCTCTTCTTCAACTTATTTCTGCCCTCAACGGTAGGAGGCGACTTCAGCCGCTGCTATTACCTGTCCAAGGGCACCGGCAAATATGTGAACGCCTTCTATTCCGTCCTGGCCGACCGCACAGTGGGAATAGCCGTACTTTTCCTGTTTGCCTCGGTGGGTATCCTGGTTGGACCGGGAGGCGGCGGACTGCCCATTCAACTGAAACTGCCCATCTGGCTGGGCACCCTGGGAATCTTCTCCGTCGTCCCCTTCATGCCCCAGTTGACCAGGCGTTTTCTCGGGGATGATAACTGGATTGCTCGTCAGTTCAATAATTCTTGCGCCCAGGCTTACTGGAGCAATAAAGGATTGATCTTCACTACCGTGCTTCTTTCCATCATTATGCAAATCGTGGTGGTGGCCTGTCACGTTCTCATTGGTCTGGCCCTTGGCTTGAATGACATTCCGCTCTGGTATTACTTTGTTTTCTATCCCTCCGTGGCAGTGCTTGGTTTCATTACTCCCAGCTTTAACGGAATCGGGATCAGAGAGTGGGCCTACACTTACTTCCTGACCATGGCCGGTGTGGATAACGCCCATGCCCTCACTTACGCCATAATGTGGCTGGGTTTGAACACCTTGAGTTCTCTGGTGGGTGGTCTGGTCTACATTCTCGGTCACTTCCAGAAACCTAAAGAAGAGTCTGAGATGATGGATTCAGCCGGCTGACAGTCTTGTTTGAAATAGCCTCCCATGTCCAGTAAAAAAGCGGTGCAGTTTCTCCCCGGGCGTCATCCCCTGGATAATCCAGCCGTACAGACGGTTTTTCAAAACGCCGGTCACCTACCTCTGCATCTGGTGGGCGGCTGCCTGCGTGACAATATCGATGTGCCTGCCAATTCCAGCGCTTCTACCCGCAATATCAAGCCCACTACCGATTTCGACTTCGCTGTCGGTGGTGATGCTCTCGCCTTTGCCGGCGAGATGGCACGGGTACTGAAGGGTCATTTCGTTGTCCTCGATGAGAGCTTCGATATTGCCAGGGTTGTTCTGGATGACGGCTCCTATCTAGATTTTGCCGGCTATAAAGGTAGTCTGGAAGTAGATATACGGCGGCGTGATCTGACCATCAATGCACTCGTCATGGAGCCAGGCAGTCCTGACCGGGTTATTGACCTGGTGGGCGGGCTTCAGGACCTGGAGAAGAATCTGGTGCGGGCCGTCAGTGAAGAGTCCCTGCTGGAAGATCCCCTGCGCCTTTTGCGTGTTTATCGCTTTGCCGTGGCCAGGGCGGCTACCATCGAAGGTGCCACCCGCAGCTACCTGGGTAAGGCGGAAAATCTGGCCAGGCTCTCCCAAGTTGCCCGGGAGAGGGTCAACTACGAACTTTTCACGCTGCTGAACTATGACGGTGTGGGCAAATACATTCATGACATGGGAGAGAGCGGTCTACTGGAGGCACTCTTCCCCGAGTTGCGCGATTGCCGGAGGGTCACTTCCAACAGCTTCCACCATCTGGCTCTGTTTGATCACAGCCTGGAGACCATACCGCAGTTGGAAGCGAAAATGCCATCCCTGCCTGACTATATCCACCTCTCGGCTAATCGGGAAGTGGTTCATGGCGTCACGCGCCTGGCCGTGGCCAAGTTGTCGGCCCTTTTGCACGACATAGGCAAACCGGACACCTGGGTGATTCAGCCCGATGGGCGTCATAGCTTTATTGCCCACGATAAAGTGGGTGCAGCCATGGTGAGACCGTTAGGTGAGCGTGAGAAATGGCCCAGGAATATCAGTCGGCTTGTGGAAAAGCTGGTGCTCTGGCATCTCAGACCCGGGCAGCTCTTTCATACCGGCGAGCCCACGCAGAAAGCCTTGAATCGCTTCTATCGCAATGCCGGTGAGGACTTCCCCGAACTGATGCTCATTACTTTTGCCGACTTTGGCGCCACCATGGGGCCGGGTTTGTCCGGCGAGAAACGAGAGAATCTGGAGAAGTCCTTCCATCGCCTGCTGAATGAATATCCGACATATATGGAACAAGTCAGGGCTTTGCCGCGTTTGCTCTCCGGCGAGGATGTCATGAAGCTGCTAGAGGTGGGACCTGGTCCTCTGGTTGGCGAAATTCTACAGGCCGTCAATGAAGCGCAAGAAATTAAGGAAGTGACCAATCGCGCTCAGGCTGAGGCTCTTGCTCGGTTGATCTACGATGCCAAGAAGTAAGAAAGATGAAATTCTTCGCTTGATAACTGCATTTCAGGATTAAGGCTCTCGGATGGGGGCATAAAACTTTCAGCGAGATATACGCAAGCAACGCATAACTGCAAAAGACCTCGTATATTTCCACCCCGATAAACAGAAGGCGGCTGCTCAAGCAGTCCCGGTTGAGTATCGGGTTGGTATTTCGCCGTCAAAAAAGTGCTCCAACGCTTCTATCAACAGGTGAACAAAATGAACGCTAAAGTGGACAAACTTCACAACTACACTGTGATTGCCAGACTCGATGATGCCATTCCGCTCAACACCGAAGAATGGGTTGCCACCGAGAGACTTCTCAATCAGGTCAGTGAGTTTGTGCCGATGAGCATGCTCAATGCTCTTACCGAAGCAATCATCACATATGCCGATGATCAGGCTCGTCGTGGATATATCCTCGGCCAGGAAGATCTCGTCGCCGAATTGAAAAAGAAAGCGTCCAAAATCGCTTAGCTTTGAATATTGTCTGGTTGGTGCAGGCTCTTCGCTGGAGCACTAGAGTCTGATCTATAGAAATCAGCAAGACAATCGATATAGTTTTCCGTCCCACCGAAATCCAACATTCGCCCGTCTCATGCAAATTGAGGCGGGCGTTTTGCTTAGTATTTTGTGACAAATTTCGCTATAATCAAGCCGTGCACGGCTGATAAAAACAAGGGGGCTAAGTTGCAGCAATTACCGCCGGTAACTGGTGTGAGACCCTGGACCACCTTGAGGCGCGAGCAAATAGCCGACTGTAGAGTCTTTTCCCTGCATCGCCAGGTTTCCGAACGAGAAAGCGGCAAGTCCGCCAATTTTTATGTCTTCCATCCTCGTGATTGGGTCAATGTCATTCCCGTCACCAGAGATATGGAAGTGGTGCTTATCGAACAATATCGCCATGGTATAGAGAAGATCACCCTGGAAATTCCAGGCGGGATGGTTGATAGGGAGGATGCTTCCACCCTGGTGGCGGCAGAAAGAGAGCTTCTGGAAGAAACCGGATTTGGTGGCGGCGAAACGGTCTTTCTAGGGCGAAACCATCCCAATCCGGCTATCCAGAGTAATATTTGCGATACCTATTTGTCTTTGAATGTCGAGTATTTGCAGACTCCGAGTTTTGATACCAATGAGGAAGTAGCAATCCGCATGGTGCCTCTCAAGCAGGTGCCGGAGTTAATCGCCGACGGCACCATCAGTCATGCCCTCGTCATCGTTGCATTCCACTACCTGCAGCAACTCTGCCTCAAGGATGAGCGTTATCGTCATCTGCGGGTCTATACCTATTAAACAGAGACGGCCGGCTCCACTTTTGCCGCCGACTTACACTGACGTTTAGAGCGCACCAGCTTCAGAACAAGCATAATGGTCGCAGCACCAAGGATGGCATCGATGGTGGGAATTGTGGTCAGTTTTAGCAGTCCCAATCCGAGCGCCTCTTTGGGCGTTGCCAGAAAGCCCAGCAAGACACCGCCACTCCAGGCTATGAGAGTAGGGCTATGCCAATCGGGTATGCTTGCCAATTCTTCTTCGGTGACGGCATGCTTGCGTCCGAGATTGTTGATTACGAAAATTCCTGAGATAGGAGCAATGACAATACCAAGCAAGGTCAAGAAGGAAACCATGTGACCGGCCACGTGCAGTTCCGCCAGACTGATGCCGAAGATGCCGGCCAGGATTGCCAGGTGGGCTCTCTTCCACTTTGGAAAGACGGCAGCCAGGCTCAAGGAAGATGAGTAGAGATTGCAGTCATTGGCGGCCCAGGTGGCGAACATCATCATGACGAAGATCAGGCAGGTGAGACCGGCCGGCACCAAGTGGATCATGATGTCGGCGGAATGAAAGTTGACGGCAATCACTGCCGCTACCAGCAGCAAGAGGGGATAAGCAAAAGCATAGTCCGTGAGAGCATAGGCTATGGCGTGTTTATTGGTGCGGGCGAAGCGCGCATAATCAGGGTTGAGTGAGGCACCCACTATGAAGCCACCGGCAACGGTGGCAGCGCTGGCACCAAAACTAAGGGCTTCGGATGGGCTCGGTTTGAATTGCCAGAGTGACATCAGTTTGCCCGGAGTGATCAGCGGCACGAAGGCATAGGCCAGTCCGCAAAGTAAAAGTGGCACGGCCAGGTAACTGAGTCGTCCGATTGCTCTGATGCCCAGGGCGGCAGTGGTGATCATGGCCATGCCGCCTGCTAAGATAACCAGCTCCCGCGGTAGGGAGAGCGAAAACCCGTTACGGGCCAACTGCACGACTGCATCGGCAAACATCTCAACCTGCACTCCCCACCAGCCGGTGATGCCCAGGGCCAAAAGCAGGGCGATAGCGGCAGAGCCTCTAGCACCAAAGGTGAGCCGCGAAATGAGAGCCGTGGAACATCTGGTTACGGCTCCCAGGTGGGCAGTGCAGGCACCCAGAACGCCCAGGATAAGAGCTCCGCAAAAGGTGGCCGGAATCAGGTCGGAGAAGCTCATACCCAGACCGAGCTGTCCACCCAGTACAAATGTGGGAATGCTTATCATCACACCCATTTCAATAATGAGTAGATACCACCAGGGTCTCAGATGATCACTTGCTACCGGCGTTCTGGAAAAATCGTCGTGCATTCCTCTTGCTCCCCCTCTTTCTGTGTGCCGAGGGTAACATGGTCTCAACTAGCTGGGAATGCTAAAAATACGCTGGCTGTGCCGGTAAACACTATCCTTCTGTGGCGGAACTGTGGCTAAATCTGGTGCTTCTGCCGGCGAATTTCGTACTGCTTCTGGAAGTTATCGAGCAACACAGGCATCTTCTTTCGCATATCATTCTTCATCAAGGAACCAACAAATAGAGGCAGGAGGCCTTCTCCTTCCACCACAAATCTAACAGTAATTTTGCCCGCCTCAAGCTCGGTCAATTCATGATGGAAAATGAGGCGAGTGAACCAGAATGTCAGTTCGTCTGTGTATGAATAGGGTGGGTTGAATGCAGTCACCAGAAGTGGAGCCGTCGGTCCGTTCTTCATCTTGAGAAGACCGCGATTGCCCGCCTTAAGTGGACCGTCAAAGTCAAGACTTTCCATAAAGATGTCCCAGGATGGCATGTTCTGCCAGTCCACCAGAAGTTGCCAGACGGTATCGACGGTGCCTTCGAATGTAGTGCTTTCATCACAAAGTTGCATAGAGGATAATTCTACCTGACAAGACCGCAGGCTTGACTTCTAAAATGGGAAAACGTAGCCGGTGCATTGCTTTGTCGTTCAAGAAGGTAACCGTCTCCCGGGTAAGCATTACACTTGCCGCTTGCCTCCTCCACAAGTGAGAGGCTCGCTCTCTAGTCAGGGCTTGTCAATCTGGCTATAGTAGTTAGTGTTTGTCTGTAAGTACAGCGCTTCCAGGGGATGTCTTTCATGAACAAGGTTCTCAGTTTCATCAAGAATAATGCGTCGTTGACGGTTATGGCATCACTGGTGGTTATATGCGTTTTTTCCATGCGCTTTCAAGAAACAAAACCCACCGCTAAGAATCTTGAGGTAAGCGCGATTCTCCTGGGCGTGGATGGTACGACCGCTAATTTCGAGCTGACTGTCAAGAATGCCGATACATCCCCTTTTATCTATAAAAAAGCAATCGAGGCCACCGGTATGCCGTCCCGCCATTTTAAGGCGGAGATTGCTACCGGTAATGTCGTCCGCACCTCCCTCAATAAGGGCTGGGATGAGTTACCCTTCAAGATTCCTGAAGATCAAATTTTCATGACCAGTAAAATCAACGACGGACTGGGTAATTCAAATCAAGTTGAGATAGCGCCTGGTGCTACCGCCGGTAGTACCATATCTCTTGAAAATATGCCCCATGGCGGCTCGACGGTGGTCTTCACCGTCGACGGCGGCAAGAAGTCTCAACCGCTATCGGTCAGTATTCCCTGAAGCAACCTGCGCACGCGACTACCTGCTCTGGCCGTTCAGTTGTTTTGTCAGGGCGGCGCGCTTCTCTTTAAAGTATGAGTTCTGCGGGCTCAGTTCAATCATTTTGTTGTAGTCGTTCAACGCCTTCTTTAAATCACCGGATTTGATATAAACCCCGGCCCGATATTCATAGTAGTCGGTATCGCCGGGGGCGCGATTGATTAGAACGGTGAGGTCGTCTTCCGCTTCTTTGAAGCGTTTCATCGAGGCATATGCCACGGATCTTTGAATGTAAGGCCAGTACTGGCTTGGATCAGTCTGGATGACTCTGGTGTAGCCGGCCACCGCTTCTTCATGTTTGCCCATTTCATCCAAAAGCTTTGCTCTTGAGCCCATGGCATCAATATCTTTGCCGTTTAAGGTGTAGGCTTTTTCGAAATCAGCAATGGCCTGCTTGTACTGTTTGAGATTCTGGTGCACAAAGGCTCTATCCACATAGGCTCTGGCGAAATCAGGTTTGAGTTTGATGGCTTTATTGAGGTCGGCCATGGCTTTTGCAAAGTCTTGCTTCCAGGAGAGAGTTTCGGCCCGATTTCTAAGGAAACGCGGGTCACTGGGGTTTAACTGCACGGCCCTATCAAAGTAGAGGTAGGCTTTGTCCTGCAAGTCGGCTTTCACCAACTGCTCCCCACGGCTGTTTACTTGCTCGGCCTCCTTCAAACGTGAAGCCGATCCCGGCGCGCTGGTGATTTTGCCGAATACGGGGCGGGCGGCAGTCTCTTTTTGAATTCTGGCAATGCGGCTGCGGAGCTGGCCGGCTTCCCCTTTCTTGCCGAAATGCTCAAGTGATTTGGCGTATTCATCCAGGGCATAGATGACCTGCGGGTCGTCTTTGCCGTTCAGGCTTTCCCTGGCGGCGAGCATGTCCTTATAAACCTTGACTGCTTCTTCTTGTCGGCCAAGCTCGGTAAATACGCCGCCCAGAAGGGCGTATTCAGCGGCCAGGTCGAGACCGAGGGCTTTGCGCTCAGCCAGAAGTTGTTCAAAAATGACCAGGGCCTCTTCCTTCTTGTTTTCGCGGCTGAGCTTCTCGGCCTTCTGTCTGAGAATTCCCCACTTTTCACTCTTAAGCTTTACTTCTTCCCGTTGATCAGGGGTCAGGTCAGGGTTAGCGGCTGCCGGAGCCATGGTCGGAAGACCATTCAGGACTGCCAGGACCAGGACCGTAAGGCTTCTGTTTATGAGTGTTAAATTGCTTCGCAAGATGGGGGTCCTTAATAACATGTACTCGCTCCAGGGCATTTTGGCATAGAATAAGATGAGTCGGGCAAATTGGTAGCTTAAACCATGCAATCAGCGCAATCTCCTCTCCATATGGTCATACAGGAGCCTGTGCTGCACCAGTTTATCGCCTTTCTGGCCGCCAAAAAGGCTGAACAGGAGGCCAGTCCGGGTTCTCATGTGCGGATTGAACTGCCCAGAGATTTTATCATCCGCGTCCGGGAAGCCTTTCGTTTGAATATTATTCAAGGCGAAAGAAATTTGCATACCCTTGCTCATTTGCTTTCTTCCATCCTTCTTGACGGCAAGTTCGAACTGCACTGCAATGTCATCGGTGCTTTGCCAGATTCTTCTCAAAGACCTTTCCTGATAAGAGAGAGAATCGAAAGAGACACACTCTTGAACGTCACGGATATCGATCTGGGCAACCACATGCTCGATCACTTTCGCTATAGAAAAGACCAGGAGTGGGTTCCGCTCGAACTTTCGGCCAACTTTGTGGAATACCTGCCATGCGCCCCGGTAAGAAGCGGCGTCAATCGCCTCACCAGCCGCGTCAAGGCGGAAGAAGAGTTGTGGAATAAAGTCACCGATGAGCTTTTCGGTGTGGATGAACTTGTGGTCAAGGATAAGCATTTTCGTCAGTTCAGTAAGTTTATCAAGGACATTTTCGGCATAAAAATAGTTTGTGAGGACGAAGCCTCCTGTTTGAAAGTGCACAAACGTCTGGAAGAGCTAACCTTTGACGAGCTTGACCGGCGCCGCCTGGAGATGTACGGGCTGGCTGATGAGGCGGTGGACATCGACTTCCATCCGGTGGATGAAGATAAGCCCAGTGCTTTGCATTTTCTTGAAACCAAAGATTATCTTACCTGCCACGAGGAGCAGATGAAGAAGACGGGGTGGCGAGCCTTGAAGAGCGTGGTGCTCTGGAGTGAGCGACTCTTTGAAATTCAGGTGCAACCTCTGAGCAATTACTACTTAGAGCTCGACCATATGTCCGGACCATCCCATCGCTCCTTCAAATTGCGGCGTGATGCCATGCGCGCTGAGCTTTCCGAGCGAATTCCCCTCTATGGTTTCTACCGCGATCTCTTGCGCATGCTCTTCATGGAAGATGAACTATCCTTTGAGTGTGAGCAAGCCTCAGTGATTATCACTTGAGCCAACCAAAAACGGGAATCCTTTCTGATCTGAGCCGAGAGCCTGCGCCGGGGAGCAGAATGTCTAAACTGTGACTAATTCACCCTTCGATGACAATTCTGATTTCACCGGTGAGAAAACCGTGTGGACCGGCTCCGGTGAATCCGGCGTAGTCTCCACTACTTCCGGTGCCGTGCGGAAGTATCTGCCTGGCGATGTGGTTGACAACTCTTACCAGCTCCTCAAGCTTCTTGGTCGAGGCGGTATGGGAGTGGTCTTTAGTTGCAAGCACCTGGTTCTTGGTAAAACCTATGCCCTCAAGGTTCTTTCCGGTGAGAAGCTTACCAACGAACACTGGTTGCGCTTTCAGGCCGAAGCCAAGTCGCTGGCCCGGCTCAACCACAATGGCATTGTCGGCATACATAACATGGGTATTGATCAGGGTCTTTGTCCCTATCTGGTTATGGAGCTGCTCTCTGGAGAAAGTCTCGATGTCTTGTTGAGGAAGGAAGAGTATTTGCCGGTGGACCTGGCTCTCAAGCTCTTTATCGGCCTGGCTGATGCCCTTTCTTGCGCCCATCAACATGGTATCGTGCACCGTGATATCAAGCCCGGCAACCTCATGGTTATACGTGATTCTCAGGATGCCATCACCATGCTCAAGCTGATGGATTTCGGCATCGCCAGGCTCACCGCCGGTGATGGCGTCTCTCAGAGTCAGACTGCCACCGGAGCTGTCTTTGGTACTCCCTTCTATATGAGCCCGGAGCAGATTGAAGGTGGTAAGGTTGATGAACGCTCGGATATTTATTCCTTCGGCTGCACGCTCTTCGAGGTGCTGACGGGCCGTCCGCCCTTTGTCGGGGTCAACCCCTTCGAAACCTTTAGTCAGCACCAGACCATGCAACTGCCTTCACT
>ERZ724518.1279-NODE-1279-length-11268-cov-6.029698_pt1 | contig 11268 bp, 11 predicted proteins | sample MGYA00376051_ERZ724518 | MGnify/ENA primary metagenome ERZ724518 (study PRJEB28724, sample SAMN07190885) | wastewater metagenome | isolation source: influent of sewage treatment plant in Hong Hong | place: Hong Kong | collected 2016-03-17 ... | reverse complement strand
AGGAAGCCTTTGGTTCTGCCGGTTGTGCCGGCTGTCACGGTATGGACGCCAAGGGCATGCACGCCGTTGGCGCGCCGAACCTGACCGACAAGGTCTGGCTGTATGGTTCCTCCGAAGCCACCATCTCCGAGACCATCGCCAAGGGCCGTCAGAACCAGATGCCGGCGTGGAAGGAATTCCTCGGCGACGCCAAGGTTCATCTGCTGTCTGCCTATGTGCTCAGCTTGAGCCAGGGCGCCAAGTAATAGCGCAATACGGGGCGGCGGTGCCGCCCCGTATTCATATCAGCAACGCCTGGTTTGTATCAAAATTGCGTTCGCAGTCACACGCCCTCGTGCTCTTCTAGCGTAATTTCGATACGGATATAGTCACCATGGATCCCAAAGAGCAAACTCCCCAGTCGGCCCCTGTTGCAGTCTCGTTCTACGAGAAGCACAAGAAGATCTATATCCGCGACGTCAAGGGCTGGTGGAATACCTGGCGCTGGATACTGGTGTGGTTCACACAAATCCTTTTCTACGGCGCCCCCTGGCTTGAATGGAACGGCCGCCAGGCAGTTCTGATGCATCTGGTGGAGCGCAAGTTCTATCTGTTCGGCCTGGTCCTGTGGCCCCAGGATGTTTTTTACCTGGCGCTGCTGCTGATTATTTCTGCCTACGCGCTGTTCTTGTTCACTGCCATTGCCGGCCGTCTGTTCTGCGGCTATGCCTGTCCGCAGACGGTGTACACCGAAATCTTCATGTGGGTCGAGAACAAGATCGAGGGAGACCGATCGGCGCGAATGAAACTCGACAAGGGGCCGCTGACCGCGCGCAAGATCGGGCTCAAGGCATTCAAGCACGCCATATGGCTGGTGATTTCCTTGTGGACTGGTTTTACGCTGGTCGCCTATTTCACCCCCGTCGATGAACTGCTGGCGGCGCTACCCTTCGGTTTCTCCGGTTGGGAGCTGTTCTGGACCTTCTTTTACGGCGGCTTCTGCTACATGCAGGCCGGCTTCCTGCGCGAGCAGGTTTGCAAGTACATGTGTCCTTATGCCCGATTCCAGGGGGTCATGTTCGATCCGGATACGCTGGTCATCACCTACGATCCGGAGCGTGGCGAGCCGCGTGGGGCCCGCAAAAAGGGTGCCGATTCCCAGGCCCTCGGCGATTGTGTGGACTGCGGACTCTGTGTTGCGGTTTGTCCAACCGGTATCGATATCCGCAAGGGTATCCAGTACGAATGCATTGGATGTGGCGCGTGTATTGACGCTTGCGACCCGGTCATGGACAAGGTCGGCAAGCCGCGTGGACTGATTCGCTACACCACGGAAAATGCGCTTGAAAAACATTTCTCGGGCAAGGAAGTCGTCGCGCATATCCTGCGTCCACGCGTCCTCCTCTATACGGCAATCCTGCTCGCCATCATTGCCGCATCGGTATGGTCCTTGGCAACCCGTGTGCCTCTGAAGGTGGACGTTATCCGGGACCGCTCAACGCTGGCCCGGGAGGCGGATGACGGTCGCATCGAGAACATTTACAACCTCAAGATCATGAACACCACCGAAGAGCCGAAGCGCTATGCCCTGTCAGTCGAGGGCATGGACGGTATCGAGATTCTCGGCGAACGTATCGTCGAGGTGGCCAGTGCAGAGAATCATGAGGTCACCATCGTCGTTCGCGTACCGCCCGAGTCGGGCAAGCCGGGGGCCAACACCATTTACTTCGATATCAAGGCCCAGAATCACGATGGTATCGCCGTCCACGAAAAAGCAACATTCCTGATGCCCTGATATGAGCAATACAATGACCCTGCGTAGTGACAACGAACCCTGGTACAAGCAGCGCTGGCCCTGGTTGCTGATGGCCGGCCCGATTGCCGTGGTGATCGCCGGCGCGGTGACGGTCTGGCTGGCTGTGATCAGCAATGACGGTCTGGTTACCGACGACTATTACAAACAAGGACTGGCCGTCAATCAGACCTTGCAGCGCGACCATCAGGCTAGCAGCCTGGGGTTGGAGGCTGACGTGATGCGCTCCGGGCAAAGCATGCGCCTGTTCATTCGGGCCAAGGAAGGGGCCGCCGTGCCGCGTGCCCTGGAGCTCAAACTCGCCCACCCGACGCGCGCCGGACAGGATCAAACCGTCGCGCTGGTTGAAGAAGGTCAGGGTTTCTACAGCGGCAAGCTGGCTGGAGACGTGGCTGGGCGCTGGCTGGTGTCGATCGAGGATCCGGCCGGTCAATGGCGGCTGCACGGCGAATGGCTGGCAGATTCGGAGGAACCCCTGCGTCTGAAGGCACAGGGCGGAAAGTAGTTTTTATTTGTACTGGGAGGTGACTTATGGCTTGGGAACTTTTGTTTAGCAGCGATATCGGCTTGATGAGCCTTGTCGTCATCGTCGGTGTGCTCGTCATTGGCGCCGTGATGGGCAAGATGTATTCGAACAAGATGGAAGAAGAGTCGCGCAAGCTCGGTAAATAACTGGCGCTCTTTCACCATCTCGCGGTGGTGTAGTTCGACCCCTGTTCTGCTAAGGACAGGGGTTTGTTTTTTTATGCTGGCGTTACACTGCCGGCATGCGTCGTGCGTTTGTCATATCCCTGTTTGCTCATCTCCTTGCCTTCAGCCTGCTAATCGAGGTGCCTGGAGTGCGTCCGGACATGAAGGGGGTGGTCACCGGGCAATCATCGGTTAACGTTCGGATTCAGTCCCTGATGCCTTTGCCTGCCGACGGGCCAAGGATGCCGGCATTGGTCAAGCCCGTTCCCGATGGGCGACTGGCTGCTCCGAAGGTCACCGAAAAACCTGCAAACCTTACCCCTCGTTCCAGTCGTTCTTCTGTTCCGGTTAGCACGACAGTACTGCCCGAAGCCCAGGCAGAGGCGGAGAAGGTACAGGGATTGCCTGAGGATGCTGAGCGGGAGTACCGCATCGGGCTGGCGCGCGCCATGCGCAAGTACACGAATAACCTGGAAGGACAGAGTCGCCCGGCGATCGAGGGGATGGTCATGCTGGAGGTCTCCCGCCGGGTCGGTGCTGCGCTGCCGTCACTGTCGCTGGTGAAGTCGAGCGGATCTCGCGAACTGGATGCCCGCGCACGCGATGCAGTCGCCGCTGCCTTGGCCGAAGTGGCCCTGCCGATGGTGGCGCGGGATGTCAGCTTCCGGATGTCGTTCGTCGTCGAGTACCGCTGATCGACCGCGGCGCCTACAAAGGCGAGAGATCCGCCTCGTGGAACCCGAAGGCTGACTGTGCGCGGTCGTCCAGATAGCGTTCAAGGCAGAGCGCGACGCTGCGAAAAGCCAGTTCGTTCCACGGAATCTCGGATGGCGGGAGCAGAACGACCTCAAGGCTTTCTTCGCCGGCCGAAAAGTCTGGCGCAAGCAGTCGGCCGCGATAGAAAAGATGTACCTGATTGATATGGGGAATGTTGATCAGGGCGAAGGGTGCATCAACCGCGACTTCCGCTCCGGCTTCTTCGCGTGTTTCGCGGATGGCCGCCTGGGCCGTGCTTTCCCCGTTCTCCATGAAGCCGCCGGGCAAGGTCCAGTAGCCATGGCGTGGCTCGATGGCGCGTCGGCACATGAGGATGTTTCCTTCCCATTCGGCGACACAGCCGACGACGAGTCGCGGATTTTCGTAATGGATATGACCACATGCGGAGCACACGTGGCGAGGAAGCGTATCCCCGGCCGGGACGATTAACGAGGCCCCGGAGCCGCAGCGAATGCAGTATTGATTCACGACTGGAGTGGCTGAATGCGATGTCGTGCACTTTATCACCGCATGCCCGGAATTCAGTGCCAGTCGGCCTGATGGCGGGCCTGTCTTTCTTTGCACACCAACAATTCAAGTAGATACAATAGCGGCAACCAATGATGGGGCGGATTAGCGCCGGTATTCTGGCCGGCGCAGGGGGATTTGCATGTTTTTGATAGTCGGGTACGTCATTATTTTGGCAGCGGCCTTGGGGACGTATGCCATTCACGGCAGTCTGCTCGCCCTTTGGGTGCCGGCCGAGTACGTTGCCATCATCGGCCTGACCATCGGCTATTTCGTGGCGGCCAACAACATCACCGTCATCAAGGCGACCGTCGGGGCGATCCCCGGGGTGCTCAAGGGCTCGAAATTCAACAAGGCCTTTTACATCGATGCCCTGGCAATGCTCTTCGAAGTTCTGGCCAAGGTGCGCAAAGAGGGGTTGATGTCGATTGAGGGCGACATCGAGAACCCGGAGGCCAGCCCGATTTTTTCCAAGTATCCGAATCTGGTGAGCGACCATCACATCATGGAGTTCGTCACCGATTACCTGCGCATGATGGTCGGTGGCAACCTGAACACCGTGGAAATCGAGAGCCTGATGGATGTGGAGCTGGAAACCCATCACCACGAAGCCGCGGAGCCGGGGCACGTGGTCGCCTCGGTGGCCGGTGCCGTGCCTGCCTTCGGTATCGTCGTGGCGGTGATGGGGGTGGTCAACGTCATGGGCTCGGTGGGTTCACCGCCGGCCGTTCTCGGCAAGATGATCGGCGGCGCGCTGGTGGGTACTTTCCTGGGTATTCTGATTGCCTATGGATTTGTCGAACCTGTTGCCAAGCTGCTGGAACAAAAGGCGGCTGAGGAGGGCACCATCTACAAATGCATCAAGATGGTCCTGCTGGCTTCGATGTCCGGTTATGCCCCGCAGGTCGCCATCGAATTCGGTCGCAAGACACTGGATTCGCATTCCCGTCCCAGCTTCACCGAGCTTGAGGAAGAACTGAAGGCGCGCAAGGGCAAGTAGCCCTGCCTTTCCACTGAGTCAATTCGATGAGCGACGATTCCACACGCCCCATAGTCATCAAGCGCAAGAAGGTCGTTGCTGGCGGCGCGCATGGCGGCGCCTGGAAGATCGCATACGCCGACTTCGTCACGGCCATGATGGCTTTCTTCCTGCTGATGTGGCTGCTCGGTTCGACGGCCAAGGGGGATTTGCAGGGGATTGCCGACTTTTTCCAGAATCCGTTGAAGATTTCCAGTCAGGGCGGGGCCGGCTCGGGAGATGCGACCAGCGTGCTGCAGGGCGGAGGCAAGGATCTGACTCGCCAGTCCGGGCAGGTCAAGCGCGGTGATGTCGAAGCAAAAAAGTCGACTTCGTTTTCCAAGGAGGCTCAGGCCGAGTTTCGTCGCAAGGAACAGGAGCGTCTGGAGAGCCTCAAGCTGGAAATCGAGAAAATGATCGAGCAGAGCCCGCAATTGGCCCAGTTCAAGAAACAGATGCTGCTCGACATCACGTCGGAAGGTTTGCGCATCCAGATTGTCGATGAGCAGAATCGCCCGATGTTCGACTCAAGTAGTGCCGACCTGAAGCCGTATACCAGGGATATCCTGCGTCAGATCGGCAAGGCGCTGAACGGTGTGCAGAATCGGGTCAGTCTGGCCGGGCATACCGACGCGGCCCAGTTTGCCGGTGGCGAAAAGGGGTTTTCAAACTGGGAGTTGTCATCGAACCGGGCGAATGCATCGCGTCGCGAACTGGTGGTCGGCGGCATGGATGACAGCAAGGTGCTGCGCGTGGTCGGTTTGGCCTCGACCGTCTTGTTCGACAAGAACGATCCACTGAACTCGGTGAATCGACGAATCAGCATCGTCGTCCTGAACAGAAAAACGGAACAGGCCATTCTTCAGGAGGAGGGGCCGGAGTCCGAGGCCGGTGGTGAAGAAATCATGCCTGATGGCTTGAAACTGCCCGGAGTGGGCAAGGGTACGGCCGGCTGAACTGAATCTGCCCGGAAAACTTTGGGGGACGAATGGCGAATTGCAGCAAGATAGCGGGGTTGGGTACGGGCTGGTCCATGCTGGTGGTGGTGGGGTTGATGCTGGTGGAACCATCAGCCAGATCGCTTCCCGTTGGCATCGCATTGCTTGCGATCATTCTTGGCTGGCTGCTATGCAGCCTCATGGGAAGTAAATCAGCGAACACGGTATCCGTTGCCAACGAAGCAGCCAGTGTGCGGCGTGACATCGTCGAGCGCAGTGGTCAGGCGATGGTTCATGTGTCCACCGAGGCGTCCCGCCAAGTTGACGAGATGCGCAACGAGATCAGGCGTGCGCAGAATATTTTCGACGAGGCCATCGACAAGCTGGTGAGTAGTTTTCATGGCATGAACTCGCAGATTCAGCGCCAGCAGCAGCTCGGCTTGCAGATTGTGAGCGGTGGCTCCGAGGAGGGCTCGGTCAGCGAATTCCAGCGTTTTGCCAGTAAAACATCCAATACCTTGCGGCAATTTGTCGATAGCGTTGTGGAAAACTCCAGATTGGCCATGTCCCTGGTGGAAATGACCGATCTCATCAATAAGCAGATGAGCGAAGTGCGCGGCATGCTGGGCGAAATCGAGGGTATTTCCAAGCAGACCAATTTGCTGGCGCTCAATGCGGCCATCGAGGCGGCGCGGGCAGGCGAGGCGGGCCGGGGATTTGCCGTGGTGGCTGACGAGGTGCGTGACCTGTCCGGGCGTACCAACCATTTCAGCCAGCAGATTCGTGGCTCGCTGACCAAGATGCAGGCGACGATCGAGGCCACCGAGCGAGCCATCAACCAGATGGCGGCCCAGGACATGACCTTTGCACTGACCTCGAAGACCGATGTCGAGCAGGCGATGAGCGGCATCAACGAAATGAATCGGCGCACGGGCGAAACGGTCAATGAACTCAACACGATTGCCGATCAGGTTGAGCTATCGGTAAATCAGGCGATCATGTCCCTGCAGTTCCAGGATATGGTGACCCAGCTTCTTGGCCACGTCGGGCGTCGCCTCGAACTTGTCGATGAAATCCTGCTCGACGAGCAAAAAATGATAGGCGTACTGGGGAGTCATGGCGAGCCGACCCTGGCTTTGGCAACCCTTGCCGAGATATGTCAACACGTTGACCAGATTTCGCAAAAAATTGGTGTTATTTCACAAAAAGTAGATAATAATCCTGTTAACCAAACTGGCTTCGCGAGTGGCGAAGTTGAGTTGTTCTGATTTTTCCGTGAGGTAAAGATGGCAAAAACCGTTCTCGCAGTCGATGACTCTGCATCCATTCGTCAAATGGTTTCGTTCACCCTGAAGAGTGCTGGTTACGATGTGGTCGAGGCAGTCGACGGGATGGATGGGCTGGAAAAAGCCAAGACCAAGAGCATCAACCTGGTTCTGACCGACCAGAACATGCCGCGCATGGACGGCCTGACCCTGATCAAGAACCTGCGGGGCATGCCGCAATATGCCAAGACCCCGATCCTGATGTTGACCACCGAGTCCTCCGACGCCATGAAGGCACAGGGGCGTGCTGCCGGTGCGACGGGCTGGCTGGTCAAGCCGTTCGATCCGCAGAAACTGATTGAAGTCGTGCGCAAGGTGATCGGCTAGGCAAGAGCCGGCTGACCCACGCCAGGATGGGTCCGTTCGCATTCCATTTCCGATCGCCATGTGTGGGCGGTCGTGCACGGGGGGTAGCATGGCTATCGACATGAGTCAGTTCTACCAGGTGTTCTTCGACGAGTCGGCGGAGCACCTGGCAGCGATGGAGGGGCTGCTGCTCGACCTCGATGTCGAGAATCCGGATTCGGAGCAGCTCAACGCCATATTCCGCGCTGCGCACTCGATCAAGGGCAGCGCCGGTACGTTCGGGTTCACCGATCTTGCCGACACCACGCATATTCTGGAAAACCTGCTCGATCGGATACGCAAGCAGGAGCTTGGCCTGCGCGCCGAGATGGTCGATGCCTTTCTTGAATGCGGTGATTTGTTGCGAGAAATGCTCGAAGCCCATCAGGGGCGGGGCGAAGTCGACGCAGGCGCCGTGGCGGCCATTTGTGCTCGCCTGCGCGAACTGTCCACCGACCAGGCCTGTGAAACTGCCGTACCGCAGGCGGAGGCGGCTCCCGTCGCTCATGGTTTGCCGGCGCGGGGGCTGCGGGTATTCGACATCCAGTTCGTGCCGACCGCGATTTCGGCCCAAGGCGATGGCGTCAGGAATCTCCTGGATGAATTGAAATCGCTCGGTGCCCTGGAGGTCCTCGCACAGCCGGATGCCGGTGCGGCCGCTGTCGGCTATTGGCAGGTTCGGCTGACGAGCGATGTCGGGCAGGAGGCGTTTGCCGACCAAATCGATTTCATTGCCGACAACGGGGCCTGGCGGGTACTGGAAAGCAGCGCCGTCGGCCAGTCGGACGATAGTGGGTTCGGCTTTTTCGACGATTCGCCCGGGGCGCCGGAAGCAGATGCCGGCTATGGATTCTTCGAACCACTCGAGCAGCCTTCGCCGGCTAACGCATCAAGTTTGGCCGCCGATGGCGACGGGTATGGTTTCTTCGAGCCGCTGCCTGCTGCTGAAACCCCTGAAGTTGCTGCCGTTGCCGCCGAAGAGGGCGATGGTTACGGCTTCTTCGAGCCCGTGGCCGAGCCTGTATCAACGCCACCGGCAGTGGCCGAGGAGGGTGACGGATTCGGTTTCTTCGCGCCATTGCCCCCGGTTGTTCCTGAACCTCCGCCGGTCGTCGTCGAGCCGCTCGCGCCGGCTGTCGTCCAGCCTGTCGAAAAACCGGTGGCCGAGCCGCGGGCCCGGGCAAGCAAGGCCGCCTCAGCCGCAGCTGCAAGCGGCGATTCGTCGATCCGGGTCAGTATCGAAAAAGTCGACCAACTGATCAACCTGGTTGGCGAGCTGGTGATTACCCAGGCCATGCTGTTGCAGACAGCGACGCAAATGCAGGAAAGCGCCCCGGAGCGGCTGGTGAATGGTTTGGCCCAGTTGGAACGCAATACCCGCGATTTGCAGGAATCGGTCATGTCCATCCGCATGATGCCGATTTCCTTCGTGTTCTCCCGTTTCCCCCGTGTGGTGCGCGACCTGTCCGGCAAGCTGGGCAAAAAGGTTGAACTGAAAACCACCGGCGAGACGACGGAACTGGACAAGAGTCTGATCGAGCGTATCGCCGACCCGCTGACTCACCTGATCCGCAACAGCCTGGATCACGGTATCGAATCGCCGGAAGCGCGGATTGCCGCGGGCAAGAGCCCGGTCGGCACGATTACCCTGAAGGCCTATCACCAGGGTGGCAACATCGTCATCGAAGTGGGCGACGACGGCGCCGGTCTGCCGCGTAACAAGATCCTCGCCAAGGCACGCGAACGCGGCCTGCAGGTTTCCGAGCAGATGACCGATCAGGAGGTCTTCCACCTGATTTTCGAAGCCGGGTTCTCGACGGCCGAGCAGGTGACGGATGTATCCGGCCGCGGTGTGGGCATGGATGTGGTGCGCCGCAACATCCAGTCGATGGGGGGGCGGGTCGAAATCGATTCGATGCTCGGGGTCGGCACGCGGATGACTGTTCGCCTGCCGCTCACGCTGGCCATTCTGGACGGCATGTCGATCGCTGTCGGCGACCAGACCTATATCCTGCCGCTGTCCTATGTCATCGAATCCTTCCAGCCCCGGATGGGTGACATCAAGACCCTGTCCAACCAGGCGCGGGTGATCCAGGTGCGGGGTGAATACCTGCCGGTTGTCGTGTTGCACGAGTTGTTCAACATCAAGCCGCAGTCGGCCGATTTCACGCAGGGCATCATGGTGGTCATCGACGCGGATGGCATCAAGGCGGCCTTGTTCGTCGATGCCCTGGTGGGGCAGCACCAGGTGGTGATCAAGAGCCTGGAAGCGAACTATCGTCGCGTGAACGGCATTTCCGGCGCCACCATCATGGGCGACGGTCACGTGGCGTTGATTCTGGATGTTTCGGCAATTGCCGGCATGGCCAAAAGCAGTGTGCAGAAAGCCGGCTGACGGCTGAATCGAGGAGCAAATAATGGAAGCGATGACGCAAAGTGCTAGCGCAACGGGCGAAGAAGATCTGGTCGCCAGTGAATACCTCACCTTTACCCTGGGTAGTGAGGAATATGCGATCGATATCCTGAAGGTTCAGGAAATCCGTGGCTACGAGCAGCCCACCCTGATCGCCAATTCACCCCCCTTCATCAAGGGGGTCATCAACTTGCGCGGCACGATCGTGCCCATTGTCGATCTGCGCATCAAGTTCAATCTCGGCAAGATCGAATACACGCCATTTACCGTGGTCATCATCCTGAATGTGGCCGGGCGGGTGATCGGTACCGTCGTCGATAGTGTCTCCGATGTGATTTCGTTGACCCGGGCGCAGATTCGTCCGGCGCCGGACTTCTCGGGCAGTTTCGACACCCGCTACATCCTCGGCCTGGCGACGGTCGACGGGCGGATGATGATCGTGACCGATATCGAGCGCTTGATGACCAGCGCCGACATGGAATTGATCGATGATGCATCGGCTGCCAGCTGATCGGGGAAGGGTTTCATGCTCAATCGTATGAAAATTGGTACTCGCCTGCTCTGGCAGGCCATGGGAATGGCGTTCTGGTTCACCGTCCTGGTCCTGGTCGCGGTTCATTACATGGGCGACATCAACCAGGCGACCAAGTCGGTATTTGCCGACAAGCTCGAACCGGGTGTCATTGTCCTCCGCGTGCAGGCCCTGATGGCCGAGAACAACCAGTCGGTTTCGGCCGGCTTGCTGCATGATCCGGAGAGTCGTCAGGCTGGCCTCCATGATCATCCACTGAGCGTGCATACCGATGCGATCATCAGGAATCGCGACGAAATCACCGCTTTGTGGAAACAGTTCAAGGCGCGCAACCTCAACGAGGAAGAGCAGAAGCTGGCAACCGCCTACGAGGAAAAGCGGGCCATCTACGTCAAGGATGGCCTGATGGCGGCCAGTGCCGCCTTGCTCCAGGGCGATTACATGGCGGCGGCAAAGATCAATGGCACCGTGGTTCAGCCGGCCTACCAGAATGCCAAGGCGGCCGCCGATGCCTTGCGCGAGTATTACGCGAAGACCGGCCGGGGCTTGTACGAAACCGCACAGGCAGACTTCCAGTGGTCAACGCGGCTGATGATCGCTCTGGTGGTGCTCGTGATCCTGCTGATTGCCGGCTTTGCCTATGTGCTGGGGCGCAGCATCACCCGGCCGATCGGCCATGCCGTCGGGGTGGCCGAGCGGGTGGCTGCCGGGCAGCTCGACAACCGGATCGAGGTGGTCGGCAACGATGAAGCGGCGGTCCTGATGGGAGCCTTGCAGCGCATGCAGGGCGAGCTCAAGGCCAATATCGAAGCCGAGCGCAAGACGGCGCAGGAAACCCTGCGTATCAAGGTGGCCCTGGATGTGACGTCGAACAGTGTCATGGTGGCCGATCCGGACGGCAAGATCATTTACTGCAACCACTCGGTGCTGG